>Ga0180433_10004998_pt1 | contig 18275 bp, 24 predicted proteins | sample SS_ome_8_FD_132980 | JGI IMG/M metagenome (GOLD analysis project Ga0180433, IMG submission 132980) | Hypersaline lake sediment archaeal communities from the Salton Sea, California, USA - SS_1_D_1 metaG | ecosystem: Environmental > Aquatic > Non-marine Saline and Alkaline > Hypersaline >... | reverse complement strand
CCATCACCGTTCCAGTCAATAGCTGCATTACTTGTAGTACCAGCAATTAAGTTAGTCCATCCAGCAGCTTTTCTGATTCTAGGATCATCGCCTACCATAACGATTCTTCCAACAAAATCATCTGAAGTAGGATCAGTTGCTGAATACTCTAAACCAGCATTTCTTAATTCACCATTAACTTTCATCTTAACCCCCTAATTTCACATCAAAATAGTAAATTGTTCCAGCATGACCATCTTCTCCGTCATTACCAGCAGCACCATTAGCTCCAGTGCCGAATCCTGCACCACCTTGACCACCGTATCCTTTGGAACCACCAGAAGCTGTAATATCTCCTTGAACAGCATCTCTATCGCCAGTGACTAGGACGATAATTCCACCAGGGCCACCACTACCGCCAGCACCGCCAGCTCCACCGCCGGCACCATTTCCACCAATCACATCTTGAGCTTTACCGCCATTACCACCATTACCACCGTCACCGCCATCTGCATCAATTGCAGATCCAGGGTGCATTACAAGTTTTCGTGCTGCTATATATATACATCCGCCTGAATCACCAGAGGCACCGCCGCCGCCTCCGCCGCCGCCCCATGCTTGGCCATCTCCACCACCTGCTCCGCCGCCACCACTAGCACCAGAGCCAGCGTTCCACTCAAATGTTCTTGGAGTATAATCGTCTGCAATTATTTTCCATAAAGTAAATGATTCTAAGAAATCTATACCTATACCTGTAAATGCTGCGGTAGAGTATGTATTACCACCACCAGCTCCTGCTGCTCCACCAGTTCCACCATTAGCTCCTATTGCTTGACCAGAACCTCCACCAGTTCCACCTGCTGCACCAGCTACTCCATCATATCCTTTACCATTAGAACTTGATGCTCCATTTCCTCCAATATTACCAGCATTACCATCGTTATCAAAAGGTGCATCTCCACCATCACCACCAACATTTCCACTAACTCCACCACAAATAGATCCTGCTAAATCAGATGAATTGCTTAAGACTATATGTATTTGACCACCTTGGCCACCTTGACCTTGTTCATCTGGAGCCAGTCCACCAGGTTTCCCATTAGCACCATCAAGATTGAATGTACCTTTTCTTGAAATTTTTGTATTAGCAGTGAGTGTAAGCGTATCGCTTACAAATATTTTATACCCTGATGGGAATACACTAGCACCGTTTTTAATTGTCAAGTTTTCCCAAAACATATCTCGTGTGAGTTTATAATCTGAAGTGAATGTAGATGTTCCATCGCGTCCTGTACCAAAGAAACCGCCAACAACTTCTGTTACTAATGTATTTTCAACAGTTGACCATCCAAGAGTTCCACTTCCATTCGTAGTAAGCACTTGGTTTAGAGTTCCATCTGTTGTCGGATATGTCATTCCATCAACAGTAAATTCAGTTGTATCTTTATCGTATGTAATATTATCTACATCAGTATCAATGGTTCCATCTGACTTACCAAACAATATCGCGTCTTCTGGTATAGCAGTAATATCGTTGAATGTACTTTGACCAAGATGATACCAATATGTTCCATCACCACCATCTTTTGCACTCGTTTCATTATGTACAACATCACCAGAAACAGTTAAATTAGTCCAACTAAGGGTTCCGCTTCCATTTGTTTTTAATACCTGTCCATCTGTTCCATCTACATTAGGATAACTAAGTCCGGCTACTGTCATAGTTTCCGTACTCGGCTCAAACGAAAATTTATCAACATTTCCTACTATTTGATTATATTCGCCCCCGTATGCAACTGCTGTTTTTTCCAATGCTGTTATGGAATTAAATGTACTTTGGCCTAAATGATAATATACTGATCCATCACCACCGTCTTTATTGGCAGTATCATTATGTTCAATATCACTGGATGTCATTGCATTTGAAATAGTTATGACGTTATTAAGTTCAGATAGTGTAATATTTTGTCCACCTTCAATTGTATTAAACTGAAGATCAACTCCTACTTTTTGTTCATATATTCCAGTACCGCCACCAAGATTGCTTGCTGTATTAGCTTCTCCAGACGTTCCTCCACCGGAACTTAATGCTGTCCAGTTTGTGGTTTCGCCATCATCTTGCTTAACAAATAATGATCCTCCTTCGCTACCAAGACGCATATAAAGGGAACCTTTTTCTGCGTTTTTAGCTGTACTAGTTGGATCATCTTCACCTGATAAAATCCAAGCATTTCGATATAAATCAATATTTTGTCTAAGCAGCAAGACTCCCTCGTTGCCATCATCACTACTAAACAATGCTGCTTTTCCATACACAAGTGTAGCAGCGAGTAATCCTGCTCCAATGACTCCCAGAATTCTGGACTTCTTCATATGAAACTCCATATTAGCTTATAAGTTAATTTATAAATCTAACTATAAGCCTAAACACTGAATACTAAAATCACCTGTTGTTATAGCTGACCCAGTTTCAGATTTTAAATAAACACTATGACCTTTTGGCAATATTATATTTACGTTTCTGTCTTCACCTAGCCCCACTATGCCCTTAAGAGATACATTATCAACCAATCCATCAGATGCAACAGTATATACACCAATGAATTCTCCGGTAGAATCATATACCTTAAGCTCATAACAAGTTTCAGCCAAAGATGCGATAACCCGTAAATATTTTGTGGCATCAATATTGGTTACACTCGTATCCAATACTTTGTTATCCATAAAATCAACCGGCCTTAGTGACTGAAAGTAATATCCATAACTATTAAAACTTATTAAAAGTGCGATTAATACCATTAAGTAACGCATATCAAACCCCTAAAAATTGGGGCTGAAGTTTAATCCTCAGCCCCGAACATTTACTCAGTAATGACGTATTCAACAAAGAATACAATCTTTCCTGCTGATAAGAATTGCGTCGAGCTAGCTTCCTTACCCGCCGAATCCTTAATAACCATCTTTAATGGCCAACCTTCTCTGGTTGTAGAAGCACCAAGCTCCACCATCGTTGCCAATGTATTTTGAGGAGTTCCATTATAGAGTCCCCCCTGATACATAGCATTCGGATCTGCAGCACTTAGCATTTCCGTGTTTCTTGTCCCAGTAGAAGCACCTAAACTAATTGTTGGGCTTCCAACAATAGTAGGCTTAGTTTCAACGATGTAAAATACTCTCTTGATTAGTGCATTGTCGGGAATATCAACATCAAGGTTAATTTTTCCACAACTTCCACCATCAGTTGAAAAGTTATATACACCTTTTGAAACCTGTACAGCACCTTCAAAGAGGTTAGTTCCAAGTTTATACCGTGTTGCAACACCGTTACTGAAAACACTGTCCATGAGTCCAGCACCGCTTTTGCTAACACCAGCATTTACAGCAGCAGGAATTGTTAGCATTAGGAGTGCAATCAATAGTTTTTTCATTTTAGTCTCCTTATGTTAAGGGTGCAGCTTAATTAACTGCACCCATTATTAACATTCCTACTATTCTGTATAATCTGGCACACTGTGAATGATTCCACAGAAACTTGGCTTGTTAACCACCAAGTCACCATAAAAACAAATATCACAAATGTACGTATATCCAGTTGTTGCTCTTGAAACATAGTATGCATTGCCGTCTGGAGAAATATTCTTACGGAAAAATCCGTTAGAATGAAGCTTCATTGCTCCTGGATCGATAATTCCAATCCAATCATCATCCATTTCTTGCATTGCAACTAGTTTCAATTTAGCACCTGGCCCCCAAATCATGACTTCATCCCATGCATACACTTCTGTTTCGTGCTGCTTTTCTGAAGTTTTGAAGGATCCCTTCTGCGCTTCAAGGATTGTCTGAATGGTTCCAAAATGCTTATAACTCATCCAAACTTCTGTTGGTTTTCCAGGTGTGAATCTCTTTACATCTTTCACAGCCTTGAAAATCTTAGCCAGAACATTGGTTGCGTTAATATCAGATCCATCCTGGTTCCATGCCTGAAGGTATGGATATGAGGTTTTTGTCTGATTATACAGCGTTGTAGTTCCACCATTTGCTGCTGAAAGCAATGATGTTTTCACACTGGAGAATCTATTTGCTGCTGTCTGAGCACCAGACCAGTAGAGTAATGCATCATTAGCTTCAGTAAATGAAGATATTGAATATGCAGATCCACCTCTTGAATCAGATAGTGTAACGCGTTTGTTGTTTACATCAATCGCAGTTACATATACTGCTGCCGCAGTCGTATCACTATCATAGATGTAACACTTCTGTCCGATTTTGAATCTATCAATTCTATCTACATCAGCAACACCTGTTCCATTGGTATCACCGTCTTCTGTTAGATTTGCAATTACTGGTCCATTTAGCATCTGACAGTTAAGAACAAATCTCATGTATTCCATGAAATTGTTAGTCTGATTTGGAAGAATTCTCAGAAATGTAGTTTCTGGAATTTTTCCATCATGTTCCATCAGATCTCTTTGTTTGAACTGCATAGTTCCCCATGCTTCTGGATATGTGTTGATATAACCACGTACATAATCATAATCAGCAATATCATCAGAAGCTGTTAATGAGCCATTTTCCACCGATGAAGCAAGTGCAGCTTCAAAGGGGACAATTAGCTGGCCCATTTTCCAACCGTTGTCTTTTTCGATATTTTTGAAAATATAAGACCTATCAGAAAACTCCGCACGGAGTAACTTATAGGGCAGATATTCATTCAACATATCGTTAAATGATCTTCCTGTAGCCATTTATTTAGCCCCTAGTCTATTTCCGCTTCCTCCAATTGGTCGCGGATTTTTATAAGGTCTGAAATGCGACCGACCCCGCTTTTACCTGGAGACATAGCTCCCTTCCCTATATTGGGAAGCGCATTTGGCGTCCTTGTACTTACGTTTTGTTGCTGCGCTCTATTTTGGGATACGACTGTCTCGTTTCTTGGTTCAGGATTATACATAGCTCTTTTTAAAGCCACTTGTACGGCTTGACCTGGAGTTAAGTTTTCTCCTCCTTGTCCTGTTTGAAGGTCACCACCTGTATTTATGAAGTGATCCCTTCCAACAGACCATACAAAGTTTTTAAATGATCCTTGTCCATTGACAGTATCATATCTGTTTACAAATTCCTGTATTTCAGGAGTAGCTAGTTCTTTTTCTAGCTGTTCGACATGCTGATTGAACTGAGCCCTTTTGTTAGCCTCGAATTGCTCCTGGATAAGACTCTTATAATGAATATTCTCCATGCGAGCATCTCTTTGCTTATCAATCAAAGCTCTTTCTTCCGGATCCATGTTACTGTACTTATGCAGTCTAATGATATGATCAGCTACATCCTTATTTGGAACATCAAGAATCTTAAAAAGATTTTCATAATCTTTCTCGTCCCTTAGTGTTCTGATAAGTTCGAATGTTTTATTCATATTGGCATAATCAGGTTCAATTTCCTTTATTTTATTCTCAAGCGATTCCTTTTTAGTCTGCATTTTTTCAAACGCATACGCTTTAGAAAAAAGTTCTTTGAACTTCTCATTATTTTCCTGATTGATTAAAGGCTTTACGTAATCATCAAACTCTTTTTCTTCACCATAAGCTATGAATTTATAGTCTGGCTGAAACTCAGGCTCTTTTGGAGCTTCTGTAGTTTCTTGAGCTTGTACTTCTGCCTCTTCAACCTCACCCTCTGGTTCTGAAGGTGCTGCTTCGGTATCAGTCGTTTTTTCGTCCGTAATATCCTCAACAACATCGGTCTGTGATGTTGATTCTATTTCTTTATCTTGGCTCTCTTCCAAGATTTGTTCTTGATCCATATTGTCCTCCTATTGGATTTGCACGTTTGTTTGGCGTAGCAACCATTTGTCCGATCGAACCGGTATCAACTGGGTTTAGTTGCTTTACCTCATTCAATGGAGATCCTTGAGCTTCTAATTGTTTTATTAGCCAGTTCAAAGCCTCCGACGGAATCTTTGCTGTGACAGATTTATTGGGATCCGTTGGATGTTCAACATAATAATCGCATCTCACTTTCGGTCCACCTGATGGTATGAATTCATTTTCAAGCTGCTTTAAGCGCTTTAAATTCTCTGCCTCATAGTTTTCATGTTTTACTATCTGTCTGATATATTCCTGCTGTATTGCAGGATCTAATGTTTTAAAATCTGCTTTCTGCATTCTGGAACGTAACCTTTTAATCATATAAACATGATTATCACTTGGATCAACAGAAGGCTTTTCCCCTCTATCTAGTGCAAGTATTACATTCACTGAATTATCAAAATCCATTACTAAATCAGAATAAATCTCTTCTTTATTAACAAAAGGCATGTTTCTTATCATAAGTCCCATGTCTTCTCTTTGTAATTTTTGCCCAGAGTATTGCATTATATGATTTATCTGCAACAATCTACCAAACGTAGAAGTAATGTCTGAGCTGGAACGATCTATGTTAATCATAAATCCTAGTTCTTCTTGTCTCTTAAATTCAGCAATATTTACAGCTTCTGCGGTTCCAATTCCTTTTATTACCATTTCGTTTGGCGCATATAGCTTCATTAGCTTTAAAGCTACTTCTGCAACTTCAATCATGAAATCTTCAAACTTTTCTGTATATATATTGAACCTCTTTTTCTCCTTCATATCGGCAAATAACATTGCGTATGTATCCATTTTTGGCGGCTTTTGCTGTGAATCTTCTTTAATGTTCGATATTAAATACATTTCTCTAATTTCATTCTGTAAATTATCCAAAAACTGATTTCCAGACTTACCCTCAAGTATAGTTGGTGGAGGACCACTTACATTAATGGATCTCACTCCTGGTATTACATTACCTGATGTGATTTTAGCTCCACCTTGTATAATTATTTTATCATCACCAAGTGTTACTTGATGTTCCGCGATCTTTGAGGCCATGCGATTGATTTCCACTTGATATGGACGAAGATGTCGAATGTTGGAGATATGACGTGGCGAAGTTTCGATGTCTTCTAGTCCTGCGTATACGACTGGAAATATACCTTCAGGAAGTTCTCCCTCAAATAATTTTCCATACGGTGTACAAAATACATACCATCCATTGGGATATTCAGCGCATGGCCGAAAGTACCACTCTTGTACTAAAACTTGGTCTTTTGTATCTGCATAATCTCCACTTGTGGCATCAAAAACCCTATATGTCTGTTCACTTGAAGATGAAATATATTTTGCTCTTTCATCTCTAGGACCACCGACCATAGCAAGCATTTCTTTTTTTGGTCTTAGTTTTCTTATGCAGATAAAAGGTGAATCTTCCATAGATTCTATACCTTTTTTCCTTAAAACATTAAATCCATATGCTTCTTCTATAACCAAATCACCTGTTTTCCGGACTTCCATCATGGGATTACCCATTTCATCTACTACCGGTCTTCCCATTTCGTCCATTGCTGGTGTTTCATATGTCTGCCCAAGATTAGGATCCCAGAATATTTTTACAAACACTTCACCAAGATCAAGAAATCTCTTAGCCCACCCTTTTTGTTTTTTGCGTATTTTGTGGTTTTTATGGATCCACTTCCACACAGAATTATAAAGCTGTGCTGCTTTGGAATCTCTTAATTCATTTGGATTTGCTGGTTCACACAATACATCCGGAACATAGCTAAGTAAGTTATTTCTATATAGTTTTTGTATTCTTTGAATATGATTTTTAGTTAGTCTGAGTTTTTGCTGTGATGTTAAATCATGTTTATCTACTACACGTCTAAGCCAATCACGTCTATATTTTCCAGATGCATAGTGGTTGCTGGAAACTAAAAGAATGTTAGATTTCTGTTCTGCAAATATGTGCTTGTCGCACTCTTCGCCTTCACGATACCAGACCTGTAAATCATTATGATCCGGAGGTCTTATCATAGAGTTGTTATCCATCTATCCCACCCCTCTGCATGTATTGATCGTAGTGATAAGGATCAGTCAGATTCAAATGCGCTAACTGGTCTTCTTTCAAATCAATTTCTTCTTCCAGTATAGATTCATCATGTAATTTTTTCAAAGATTGTTCGTCCGTGTCAACTATATTTTTTACACGGTCCTTGTTTTTATCTTCAATAATTCGCGGTTGCCATGAAGATGTCTCATAGAATTCTATTTCTAATCCGTCAACCTTTATACTTTTTACATTCACATCACGACATGCGTCAATTAGCTTAATAAGATCAGAAGGCTTCATACAAGCTGTTCCATTCATCGAATTCTTCTTTAAGTTCGTCGCTTGGTACAAGGCTTTGGATGTTGACGTATTTGTATCTTTCATTTTTATTTTCCTCATCTTCTTCAATATATTTTTTTGCTTCTTCTCTGAATGTACCAATCACTTTCTCCAAATTAAACGTTAACTTAGAAACCATATACCTTATAACATCTGGCCCTTCATCGTCTGCTCTACCCTTTGGTGTATGCTTCTGCAAAGTTTCAAACTGAGCAGAACATTTTTCAGAACTTTCACCACTTTTATATATTTTAATTATATCCCACTTGAACAAAGTGTTTAACACATGCTCACCTGTTTCATGATTTTTCTCTGCTGGTTCAAATGCTTCTCCGTGCCTAGAAGCAATTATAAAGAAATCTCGGCATGACCAATCGTAAAATTTTCTCATTACATGCATGCCTTTAGACATTTCCAGGTATTTCGTAAACACATCACCCGCCGTTGTTATCTCATTAGCATTGCCAATCCAGATCTTAAAAACTCTGGCTTTTGTAAACGTCTTGTTTACGGCCATGAAAGCAATAGCAGATGGATGATTTCCCCATTTGCCACCTTTACCTCCACTGCCTATATCTATTCCAGCGTATATATCCCATCCTTTAGGAGGACACCCAACAGGCAAACCTTTAGGTCTTTCTACAAAATGTCTGGTCCTATTATACGTAGGATATTTAAGCCCCTCATCAACTACAAACTTCCCGTATACTCTTTTTAAAACTTCATTTTTAGTTTTACAAGATTTTTTCACATCATTGATATGTTCTTCTGTCCAAACAGAGTTACTTCCATCTTCATACTGCAAACAATCATACATGCTTATTTGTTGTTTAAAAGCATCAGGCCATTTTTCATCTTTTCCAATACCTTCCATTACTTGGCGCCAAAATGGTTGTCCTATGGTTGCAGTAAAAACCATATTAAAATTTCCCTTAACTGATGGCGATTGAATTCTTAATAAAAGTTCGTCTAGGAGTTCCAAAGGAAGCTCTTCATCAAGGTTCATTTCATAAACAGAACTTGTTTGTATATCTTGAGGACTCATTTTGTATGAATTAAAATACACACTAACACCACTATTGAAATGAAGAGCATTTATCATTTTATTCTTATATTCAGCCTTCCACCCGTATATTTCATGTGTTTTATACTTTCCTCGCGGAAGCCATTCTTTAACCCATTTATTAACAAACTCTCTAGTTGCTACTTCTAATGTTGGGTAAAAATACCAAAAAGCTGTTGGTGTACTAGGCCACCATTTTTTCCACATGGATTTCTCAGTTGCCCTATGAATACAACGTCTTATGAGTGTTGATGACTTAGAAACCTGATTGCCAGCAACTATCATATTAAATCTATTGGTTGAGTTGAAAAATGCTTTTGCCCATTTGTACCATTTTTTGCCATATAGATGTGGAAGGCATTCCATTCGTTCTATGCGTTCTCTTTTTATTTTTAACGCATCTTCTAATACCTTCTTATTTATCATAATTTCCTGCGTCCATATCTTCTAACTTTTTATCCATTTCTATAATTTCTTTTTTAAGTTGCTCTTCTGTTTTTGGCTCCATCTTATTGTCTTTATCTTTTTTTTCATAATTTAAATTTAGATTTCTCTTAACCACTGCTCCATGCCTTAACTCATGAACCATTTTATATACTCTACAGTAGGTATCAATCTTCTTGGTATCTATGACATGAGCATTTCCATCGTCTAGTGTTAATTCTACTGTTTTTAAAAAATTGGTTAGCTTACTCATACCTACTGACAGCGCAGCATCTGCCATTTTATCTTTATTTCTTTGTGGAATGAGAATATATGCTAAACGTTCTGTATTCTTAATTATATTTTTATAAAACATACTCATAGAACAAACACCGTTCACTATATTGGACACTTTCATGTTGCAATAATTCATGTTTGCTCTTTCATATTCTTTCCAAAAATTATATCTAAGATCTTCATCTAATGAAGTAGGTTCATAAATATATCTAATAGTAAATTCATCATTATTTTCTACAATATCCTGGCACTCAAACATTGCTTTAGTTAATGCATCTGGAACTATTGACGCCACAGATCTAGGATTCCTCAGGTCGAACATCCCGTCTTCGTATACTAGCTCTTTTGTCTCTTCTTCCATATTCCCTCTCTTTATGAAAGAAACTTAATCTCATCTTCGTCTAGTGGTCTTTTCCAGCTATAAACATCATCTATTTCTTTTTTAGATGTTAAATAAATAAGTCCAATGTGCTTAATTGCATCAATCATTCCTTCGCTATACTTAATATCTTCAATTTTAACAGCATTTTTTTTGAGCGATTGATACTCATCCATTAAAGCCTTTAGATAGACTTGGAAATAATCTACTTCCATCTCCCCCATCGTTTTCCCGTGCTTACTTTAATCTCTTAACGTCAGCGTCTGTTAAACGACCCTTTTCGCCAAGAAACTTTTTCTTCTTCTTTTTAAGATTTTTCGGCTCATAAGCTTTCATCATCTTTTTATGAGTTTCCTCATTCAATTCCTCATATCTTTTTTTAAGATCTTTAAGTTTTGTATATTCACGTTTCTTCATATTTGCCCTTTCTGGAAGATTTAATCCTTCTGATGCTTTGTCGAATTCACGAACTACTTTCGGAGAAATCTCTCCTCTTTTTTCCGCAGCTTTAAAATACCTTCGCTGTGCTTCGGACGAATAAGGCATAAATCCCCCAACAAGTAAGTAAATATTACAGCAACTGTAATTTTTACCTTGTATTTTTTACCTACCTTATTATAGTAATAATGTATTAATTACAAAATGTAAATAACGAGGTAGCGGTCACATCCTTGTGACTCGCTACCCTATTTAATTGTTAGAACGGTTAAGTAGAACCGACATTCATATTATAGTTAATCACTCAAGATATGTCAAAGGCGTGGCGGAGGGTTTACCCCTTCTGGAGAGAACAAACTTACCACAAAACACGCTAATGCGGTAAATTCGATACCTTGGTGCGCCAAGGCCGCCGCCACTTCCCATATATTATTTTACTAAATTATTTTGTACAGGTAAATTTTACCTATCGCTAAAGTTATGAAACAATTTAAGTGATGGGTCGAAAAAAGAGCAAGGATGCCGCTTTAGATAACTTACCTGCTTCAATTAGACTTACGGCAAAAAAGAAATACGAAGTACTTATTATAAAGGAACTTGACAACGGTCTTTATGGCGAATGCCGCCAAGACTATGATGGTTTAAACCAAATCGTTCTTGCTTCTAAACAATTTAAAAATAAAAAAGATGTTCTCATTACTTTTATCCATGAACTCATTCATGCAATTTCTTTTGAATACCTTCCCGATAAACAACAACTCACTGAATCCCAAGTCATGAAACTAGAGAGAGGTGTCTATAACGTATTAAAACTGAATGGATGGTTAAATATATGAAAAAAGATCTTCAACATGATTTAATCTGTGACGTTAAAAGAGTTGCAGATGATCTAGGCCGACTACCAAAAAGAGATGAATATTTGTTATATGGTAAATTTTCAAGACGACAAGTTGTTAATGCTTTTGGAAGTTACGGCTTTTTAATTGGATCAATAAAACAAGAAGGCAAATCCAAGATTAAATCACTGTTCCACGAGTCCGTTAAATCACAAGTCCAGGGCTTCGATGCCAAGAAAAAACTCGTTGTCCCAGATAATATGCAAAAAATCGTGCACGTTTCCGATACCCACTACCCCTTTGTTTGTAAAAATACTACTACCTATTTCATGCAATATATCGATCAATTTAAACCAGATATACTAGTTCATACCGGTGACCTACACGATATGTTCTCTCATTCCAGATTCCCCAGAAGTAGAAACTTCTATAACCCAAGAGAAGAAATCGAATTAGCTTACAAAATGGCTGACGATTTTTTCAAAACAGTTAGAAAAATGTTCCCTAAAATTAAAATATACCTACTACTAGGTAATCACGATGTTAGACCACTTAAAAAAATTCTTAAACAATATCCTGAAGGTGAAATCTTCTTCTCCATTGATAAATACTTCACCTTCGATGGTGTGCATACCCTTACTGACCCAAGAGCACACTTAGACCTATGCGGTATTAGATTCATTCATGGATACAAAACCCGCCTTGGCGACCACGCCAGATTCCATATGACTAATACCGCCGTAGGTCACTCTCACAAAGGCGGTGTCCTATTTATCGCCATGGAAGATAAAATCATATTCGAATGCAACGCTGGTATGCTAGGTGACCCCTATTCCAAAAATATGGAATACACTCCAAATAGAATCACCGGATATACCAAAGGGTTCGCTAGCTATGATGAATTCGGGCCTCGGTTCGTTGCCGCTCCCTAAGGAATTGTTATTTCTCTCTCATTCAAGAAATCAAAATACGCTGAGTAAATATCCTCTATCAACTCCTTAGCTTCCTTCGTCTTATATTCTGTGTGCTTGTATTTATTACGTAAAAACCTGTAAAGATCACTTAAAGCTCCATAATATGCAGGAGCCAAGCGATGCAGATCAAAATTATCTCTGTCTGCTGGTTCATCTAAATCAAATTTGAATATTGCTTTCATTTATTTCTTCAACCTATCATTCATTAATTGTTTATTTTGTTGTAATAATTTACTTACCTTAATCGCAAATAATTCCTGCTCTCTTAAACATCTACCTCTTCTGAAATCTACTTCCCTCCACTCAGTACCAGCTATCTTACCATCTAAACTCATGGCCTGAACTACTCTCATGTAACACTTCTCAGTATTGTTCTTATCAAAATAATACATCCCTTGTGGTACATCAAAATGAAACCAAATTTCTGGCTGTTCACTAGAAAATGAACTGTACGATATAATGAACACTAAAAAAAATAAAATAATGTTTCTCATAACTTGATCCATACCACTTTAATTCCAAAACATAACCAGGCCACTACTAACACATACTCATCATTGCCTTCAATGTTCTCTTTATACCACTCCACTACTGGAAATAAAGTCATCGCGTCCCAATTAAATGCCATTAAAAAAGTTATTAGTAACACACCTTCAATCAAAACATCATGTCAATACTTCTGTCAATACACCAAAAAGTATACGCATAATACGTATATACTTATGCAATCTTAATATCATGCGCTAAATACATGCTAAAAAAAGCGCAATCCAGGAAGTCCCTAAATTGCGCCTTAAACGTCCTCTTGAACTCTCAAGAAGAGTCTGAAGTTTTAACCAACTTTACACTAAACTATAAACTGTAAACTGTAAATCTCTTCTCTAGTGCTTGGGCGGTAGGATAAAATAAACAAAACCTACCGCCACTATTAACAAAGGAAAGGTTGCCTATCATGGCATCTATTTTATACTATACAAAGTGTGCGGCGCGTTGGCAAGACCCCGTTTTTTTTTAAAGGAGACGGAGGGAACATTATATTGAAATTAATAATCCATGTAACCCACCCCCCCCTTGGCAAAAACCGCTAATTTGAGGAATTCAAGTCATTTTAAAGTCATATTAAAGGATATTCCAGGAATAGCCCCCGGTATTTCCAATGAAAAGGCTTAAAGTGATTATTCATGAAGTGAAAATTGCAAAAAGGTAAAAAATTGCAAATTACACAATTTCTATTTAATAATTAATTACACATTTTTTATTTAATAATTAATTACACAATTTTTATTTAAAAAACACCAAGGGGATCTTTCAAGCAGGATATCCGAAGTTATACCTGTTAGTCATTAGCATATTAATTGACAAGCTTAATGCTGCACCAATACCCGACTAAAAGTTGTCAAGCCTTTTTTTCGGTATGCATAGCATAAAACAGGGGTAAAGCGAATTAGTTTATAATGCGGTGTTCTCAGAATCTCTTCTAGGTGCCTTTCTAAGGCTTTTCTGAAGGCTCCCTATACGTCGCTATTGGTTCGACTGACTTCGTTTAAATATGACCCATTAGAATGCTTCTGAGATGCCTTCTAGAACTCAATGGAACTGCGTTTTGAATATCCCCGTACAAGTTTCCCTCAAACGAGCTGTATTCCAGCTCACGTTCAAAAACGCAAAAAAAAACTTTAACACCAAAACAGCTGCGTCAAAACTCGTTTTTGACACTGTGTGTATGTATGTTTGTTTGTTTGTTTGTAAGGACAAATTTTGCGGAAATTGACAAATGATGGATATTAGGGATAAAAGCATGAATGCAGTGTATTAAATCGACCTTAAAAAGGCAAGTTTCCTTAATGATATCCATCTTGTAGCGGTGCACAACAACTTAAAATTAAACTAAATCGGTTTATAACGCAGTAGAGCTATTTTACAGATTTTAGTTCTTTTTGGTGTTTAGTTAGGATGCGTTAAATTTATTTATTTTAGTCGTTGACAGCATTTTCGAAGTGTATTAAATTATAGTCAATGACTTCAAAAACCAACAAAGAAAAGAGGAAAATAATGATAAAACCAAAATTTATAGTTTTCTATTTTGAGGATTCAATCTTTAAAACAGAAATATTCTATACTTCACTAAGCGCAAAAATTTGGTCTAATAAGTTTAATGGCTCAATTTTCAGAATTTAACCCAATTGGACATCTTATAAATTAAAAATGGATTACTAACCCTGCGTAAGGATGCGCTTAATGGAAGGAAAAATTAAAAATGCCAAATATAGTTAAGACCTTGATTAAAGAATACATTCAAGCTGGTTTTAATGCCTTACAGGCAAAGCAAATGGCTTTTGCTGAATATTTTGAAGATCGTCAGGCTCAATATGAATACCGTACCCAAGGGGAAGGTACCTATCAGATTAGAATTGATTGTTATTGTCATGATTGCAAAGAGGGTGGTCAATTCGTCCCAGGTACTGTTATGGATTTTATTAAGCGTCATAAAAACCATAAAACTAAAACTTTTAAATGTCGCTAAGCGCGGCAAGGATTAATAAACCTGCGCATGGACGCGCCATAACGAAAGGAAAAGAACATGACAATACTAACTAAACTTGCTGAAAAGGCAAAAATTGTAAAAATAAAGACTGGCAGTGTAAGCTTCCTAAATTGTGAAATTGATATAGAGACTGACGAGTTATTTAATGTGTCGGTCAAGTCTCAGGTATCATTTACAGCAGGTAAGCTAATTCCTCATGTAACCTTAGTGATAACTTACAAAAATATTATCATTGAAAGCCAGTCAGTATTTGATAATGATACTGACATTCTAAATGCATTGTTAGTTCTTGAAAAAATACACTATGCAAAAAATCAACTTGAAGCACAAAGAATAATTAATAAACTTAACAAATAAAAGGATTATAAACCAAGCGCATGGAAGCGCTAAGAAAAGAGGAAATTTATGTACAACGATAATATTGAATTAATTGTCAAAGCACAAATTGCCATAACGAATCTCTTAGGTAGATTTAAAGATACTGCGCAAATTGAAATACAAGATATTTTAATCTTTTTAGCTAATCTAAAAAGACTTGAAGAATTAGATAATTAATTATAACCGGCGCATGGAAGCGCTTAATGGAAGGAATTTATTTTATGACAATACTAGAAACATATAAATTTATTTTAGATGTACTATCTTCAAAAAATGAAGGGGTGGTACATTTTAAAAATAATGATTTTAAAGGCAAATATTTTGATCCAACACTTGATCCAAGTGATAAAACTGTAAAATGCTACTGGAATGACTCTCACTATTGCCTTGAAGTTCAATCATACGTAAATACTTACAGTTTTAATAATCCAAGAGAAGCGGCAAGGTTAATCGCAGTATATCTAAAACGCTCTCCAATTAGACAAAATGAAGTGTATAAAATATTTATAAATCAAAAATATAGGAATGCTACTGTTTTAAGCATTCTTAAAACGCGCTGTCGAGTCTTATATGACTTACCCAATAAAGATGATATAGAAGGATGGAAAAACATCATTCACATCATAGGCAAACCTTATCTTATCGATATCCAAGGATTATAAACCAGTGCAAGAATTCGCAGTAAGGGAGTTTTATGTTTGAAACAATTTTTATTTTCTCTATTGGCATCAGTATTTTAAACACCGCTTTGATACTTTTTGCAGGCATCAAAGCTTAAATTAATGAAAGGAAATAAATAATGTCACATGTAAAAAAAACCAATGATAAGGATAAAATAAAAAAAGCCAAAAGGCTAAAAGAAATAAAAGCTTTGCTATCTCCATTAAACAAGGAAAAAAATGAGTTAGTAAAATACTTCAAAACTTTTGTTAAACCAGGTGAATCTCTCCAGGCAGGAGATGTCATTATTATTGTTACTAAGCAAAGCTTTGAATCTTGGGATAAGGATACCTTAAAAAGCGTTCTTGGCAATAAGATTCAAGAATACATAACGATGAAAGATAAAATTAATTTAAACGTTGCTTAAAGTATCGATTTTAAGTCCAAGGATGGACTTATACAGGAAAGGTTTTCTATGCTTAAAGTTAAATTTAATAAAAATATGCCCGCTGATTTTAAAATTGTTAACGGAAATAGAGACGTCAAAGGTTATACTTTTAATATTCTATGCTATCGGCATTTAAATAATACAAGGTGTAGCTATTGTTATAACAAAAAATTTTGTTATTTGTATCCCAATGCCTTGCCGTGCTGGAAAAGACATTTAAATGCTACTTTGAAAGATGACTTTGTAAAAAAGTTTTTTACAAAGCTTAAACGCAAAAAAAAGTTCAAAGATAAATATTTAAGAGTACATTCCGAAGGTGAAATATATTCAATTGAATATTTTCTTAAGCTTTGCGAAATTGCCCGATTAATGCCCGATTGGCATTTTGCTACTTACACAAAAGAGAAAATACCGCTTAGATTACTACATAAAAAGCCAAAAAACTTAATTATTAATTGGTCTCATCCTAAGCTTGAATCAGGAAACATTGATCATATTAAATGCCCTAGGGGATACGATAATATCGTTATAGTGCATGAAACAATGAATACATGCCTTAAAATGAAAGATAAATCCAAAAAGTGCATTAGAGATTGTAAAGCTTGCTATAAAGCAGGCAATAAGCAAATTGTAATTAAAAAACACTAAAAGATAGGAGATAAAAACATGTATCACATATACAGTTCAATGTTAGGCGGTTTTATTGCTATGGATTTTAAGTCAAGACATGAAGCTTTAAGCTTTATACTTAACTATCATGATAAAACTGAAAGTAAGTTAATGTCAATAATCTATATAAGGAGATAAAAACAATGTTGAAACCAATACCAGAAAGAAAAGAAAAACTAATCATCAAAAACTAACTGCTGCCTGTAAGGATATTAAAAAGCTTAACGGCACTGGATATGGATTTATACATCTAGCATCGGGATTCATAGCTCATTATGATATTCATGGCTTTAAAGATCATTATTCCCGTAATGGTACCCTGTTAATCGATATGCTTAGAAATAAAAAATCTAATCAATGGAATAATTTTCATCATGGAGAAGAAAACTACGAATATTATATGCAAAAAAAGCGTATCTATAATCTAGTACTTGCCGGTATAACTGATTGGATAATTGAATCGGGCAAAATAAAAGCTTATGAATCAATAGGAATATATTTAAACTGATAACAAGGAGTAAAAACAATGAAGGAAAAAAGAGAATGTCAATACTGCGGTATTGACATAACAGGTAACGATCCAGGTAATGAATTCTGCTGTGAAGACTGTGAAACTGAATACAATATAGCAAAAATATTAGGAGATATTCCTTATCGCAAAATAGAAAGTCATACCGATATGAAATTTAATCCGACATGGCGTTACTGGACCATGCTGGCCGATCGGGAATATTCTGCAGCGGAATGCATAAAGATACAAGAAAGACAGGGGTATCATCCTGCTGGCTACAGTTTTGAAAACTTCAAAGCAGAAAAGCTTGATAACTTAGAATATCGCATGACCTGGAAATGTTATGCTTCCTGTGATTAAAATTTTTTATTAACAAATAAATAAACAATAAAAGAAAGTAGGTTAAAATTATGACATTAAATACAATAGAAGCTTTT
>Ga0180433_10004997_pt1 | contig 18277 bp, 22 predicted proteins | sample SS_ome_8_FD_132980 | JGI IMG/M metagenome (GOLD analysis project Ga0180433, IMG submission 132980) | Hypersaline lake sediment archaeal communities from the Salton Sea, California, USA - SS_1_D_1 metaG | ecosystem: Environmental > Aquatic > Non-marine Saline and Alkaline > Hypersaline >... | reverse complement strand
GGTAAAATTGAGATCAGTTACTATTCCCTCGATGATTTCGAGCGAATTATCGAAGTGCTGACTGAGCGATAAACATCTCAATGTTCTTTATCTCAGCAGTTATCACTATTCATCACGTTCAATCTTGATTTTTTCCACTTTTTCCTTTTTCGTATCGAGAAGAGCGATAGTGAGCTCCTCATCGCCGAAGAGCGTTCCGGGATTGATTATTCTCGTCCTGTTCGAGACATAGTTTTCAAAGAAATGCGTATGCCCTTTAACGATGTAGTCGTATTTCCCTGAGGCGACCGCTTCTCTGAACATCGGAACATCATCTCCATGAAAAAGAATGAATCGTTTTCCATCGAGAACGAAATCCCAGGAACCCTCTACGGGGCCAAACCCCATTTCCTGTGACTTTTGATTGATGCTTTCAACATCGATATCAGCATTGCCCAGTACGAATTTACAGTTGAGATCCTTAAAGAGATCCATCATCTTCGGGGATGTCAGATCTCCTGCGTGAATCACCAGATCAACACCTCTCTCTTTAAAGATTTCGATCGCCTTTTTCGCCATTTGAATATTATTGTGCGTATCTGAGAGAATACCTATTATCATCGCATCCAGAGCTTGATTTGATAGTGGTACACGCGATTGCCGCACGCGCAGCTTGATGTTCGAATTAAGGGGTTCATGAGAGTTTCGATCCCACTTGAATACTATCGTCAACTTCAATAACGGTCGGTTTACCGCTCGCATCCGTTGCGGCCAGGAGCATTCCGTAGGATTTTCGCTTGAAGAGTGTTGCCGGTTTCAGATTTGCGACGATAATTACTTTTTTCCCGATGAGAGAATCGGGGGAATAATGCTGTGCCACTCCGGCTATGATGGTTCTTTTGTCATCACCGCTGTCGACTTCTAATTCTAAAAGCTTATCAGAGCCCTTGATCGGCTGAGCATCGAGCACCTGTGCAATGCGTAAATCAATCCTGGAAAATTCCCTGATATCAATTAATGCTTCTTCAGACACGGATGGTTCCTCACTTTCATCACCGAGAATGATTTCTTTTTCCAGACGGGGAAAGAGAATACCGATATCGGTAATGGTTTCACCGTCGGTCAGACAGTTCAATGATGTAACTGCTGAAAGCGGCCAGTTCATATGCGAGTTGAGCGCATTGATGATTTTTGGGGAGATTGTGATACAGATGGGCGAGAGGAGTATGCCGATACTGTGAATCGCTTCGAGAAGATTTCTCAGTACCGACGAGAGGAGTTCCTTTTTTCCCTTTGCGAGCTCCCAGGGCTTGAAGTCGTCGATATATTTGTTACAGTATCTTGTGAATTCCCAAAATTTTTCAATTCCCACATTGAACTGAAACGACTGTATGCTTGTTTTGTATTCTTCAACCGCTGTTGTCAGACGGGCCGTCATTTCATCGCGGTTTGCAGGGCTGTCGGAATTGAATGGAGGAATAGCTCCATCGAAGTATTTGCTTACCATCGTGAAGGTTCGCTTGATGAGGTTTCCGAGGTCGTTCGCGAGATCGTAATTTATGCGGTTGACAATTGCCTCTTCTGAGAATTTCGCATCGAGCCCGAAGGTCATCTCTCTCAGAAAGAAATATCGTATCTGATCATTGCCGTATTTTTCAACGAGTTCCTTTGGGCGGACCACATTCCCGAGGCTCTTCGACATTTTTGATTCTTCCATGGTCCAGTAGCCGTGCACATTGAGCTTTTGAAATGGCTCGATACCGGCGGCCCGCAGCATGGTTGGCCAGAAGATGCCGTGCGGCTTCACAATATCTTTTGCAATGAGGTGATGAACGACGGGCCAGTATTTTTTGAATTTCTCATCGTCCGGATATCCGACGGCACTGATGTAATTAAGAAGGGCATCAAACCAGACGTAGGTAACATAGTTGCTGTCGAAAGGTAACGGGATTCCCCAGTTGAGTCGGGAGATAGGCCGTGATATACACAGATCCTCAAGTATATCATTCTCCAGGAGAGAGAGTACCTCATTCTTGTATCTCTCCGGTCTGATGAAATCCGGATTGTCTTTGATATGTTGCACCAACCAGCTCTGGTATTTGCTCATTTTAAAGAAGTAGTTCTGCTCTTCAATCCACTCAAGAGTTCTGTTGTGATCGGGACATTTCCCATCCACCATCTCTTTTTCAGTGAAAAACCGCTCACATCCGGTGCAGTAAAATCCACCGTAGCTGCCGAAGTATATATCCCCGCCGTCATAAACATTCTGGAGGACAAGCTGCACGACTTTTCGATGTCTCTCTTCGGTCGTTCTGATGAAGTCGTCATTGGAGATGCCGAGTTGGCTCCATGTTTCTTTGAATATTGCGCTGATCCTGTCCGCATAATCATTGGGGGTGAATCCCCGCTCAGTTGCCGCCTTGAGCACGTTCTCGCCATGCTCGTCGGTTCCTGTCAGGAAGAAGGCATCGTAACCGAGCATTTCATGGAATCGCTTCAGAAAATCTGCAAGAATGGTAGTATATGCATGGCCAATATGGGGTTCTGCATTGACATAGTATATCGGTGTTGTAACGTAAAATCGCTTTTCCATTCGGAACCTCGGAAACTAATCGGTTTAGAAGTGCAGGTGGAGAAGGGCTCCTTTCGCCTGAATGATTAATCGACATGTGCGCGGATTAATCATCTATCTCCTCGTCTGTTTCATGTTCAAAACTCTTCGTGATCATTGCGAGGGCATGTTCGGTAAGTGAATAGGTATTGTTCTTGTTGATAAGGTCTTTACTTGAAACGGTAATGGTGAACTGCCCGTGTCTGATTCGAGTGAGCTGCTTGAGGGTGTCAACTGAGTCTACCGCAAAGATTTTATTGCCAACCGGAATTTCGGCATTCATGGGGGGGAGCTCTTTATTTAACTGATAGTATACATCGTATTCATAACTGAGACAACAGAGAAGCCTGCCGCACATGCCCGATATCTTCAGTGAATTCAGGTTGAGGTTCTGCTCCTTTGCCATCTTTATCGAGACAGGGTCGAATTCTTCTTTCAGGCTGACACAGCAGAGTTCTCGACCACAGGGGCCGTAACCGCCGATTATCCTCGACTCGTCGCGGACACCGATTTGTCTCATCTCAATTCTCGTCCTGAAAACAGAAGCGAGATCTCGTACCAGCTCCCTGAAATCAATCCTGTTCTCTGAGATGAAGTAAAAGATTATCTTGGTTTTATCGAAAAGGCATTTCACCGATACTAATTTCATATTGAGATTTTTTGCCTGGGCTTTTTCTCTGCATACCTTGAAGGCGCGCTCCTCAAGGGATTCAATGCCGGGGAGCTTTTTTAAATCATCTTCGTTCGTTTTGCGCAGTAACCGACCCTGAACCTCGTGATTCTTTTTCTTGATATGACTCGGACATTTTGTAATGCGCCCGATGTCAATGCCATGCTCGGTTTCTGCGAGACAAAGGGTGTTTCTTTTAACAAAGAGATTATTGGTATCGACATAGCATGTCTGATAGCTGTTTCGTAATCGTATTGCTGTTATCTCCATTGCTCTTTCCTTTGGCGGTTTACCCTGGTGTTTGATTCAGAAGATGGAGTTCGCCCACGTGGCGTTCGTGGAGCGCATAGAGCATACCTTTTAGAGAATTTCTGAGATTGAGATTATAAGTACGCCCCTTTTTCAGTGCAAGAAATATTTTGATAATTGCAGCCGCCATTTGAACATTATCGAAATAAATACCTTTTAAGAACCGTTCGAAGTGTGTTTCCCCCTTTATGGAGTTGTGCGGTGGATGACCGTGAATCAAAAGACGTATATTCAGGCGGTAGAGGTTAATGGCTGTATCGATGAGCTGGTCAGAATTGCGGGATTTCTGTACGGCTGACAGCTGAAGAGCTTTTTCCCCGGTGCCCCGGATGAATGATGATATTTCTTCACAGAGCTGCAGAATATCGTCGAGCAATTCGGTATTTGTGAGCGCACGTGCCAGAGAAGCCGATCCTCCGGAAATCTGAGACAGGAATTTCGGCTCATCTTGTGCGGGCTCCTTTTCCATGAGTATACGGCAGAGCGTTTCCTCAGGCAGGGGGAGAAACTTAATCTCAAAACATCTCGACAGTATAGTTGGGAGTATTGCGCTTCGATTTGAGGTGATGAGAATAATGTGAGTATTTGCAGCAGGCTCTTCGATGGTCTTCAAGAGAGCGTTTTGCCCTTCCGGGGTAGCGTGATCAATACCGTCAATGAGTGCAGCATAGGTTCCCGATACTGATTTTCTCGTAAGCCGTTCGGTAAACCATCGAATAGTGCCGTATTCATTTTTCCCCTCTGTACCGATTGGGATGGAGCCCCTCTCGTTCGGCTGAATCCTGATAAAATCAGGAAAGGAGCCGGCCATTATCTGTTTGCAGGCCTGGCAGGCGAGACAGGGAGGGTTGTTGCCGGTGCAAAACAGGGCGGTGAGGAATGACTCAGCGATTCTTCTTTTCCCAATGCCGTCAATTCCTGAAAAGAGCATTGCCTGTGGAACAGCGCCCTTCTCGAGCAAAAGAGCGAGCCTCTGGATCTGGGACTGATGTCCTTTTATTCCTTGAAGGTGCAACATGGAAGAATGCTCTGTAATGAAAGAATACCGGTGAGCAGGATTCGAGAGTTACTGTAATAAGTCAAGAATAAGTCCCCGTATCTCCTCAATTTCTTTTAGCAGGTTGAATGCTTTGTTGCGATTGCCCGTAATGTATTTCGAGATATTTAATAGTCTCAGATTGATATCCTTGACGATTATGAAATCCGCCCTGTCCTTTCGTAAACGCTTAAGTTCTTTTGTCTGAAAACCCTCTTCGAGAATTAGTTTGAGAACTTTCTGCACAATTGCCTTATATCGATTGAGCTCGTAATCATTCTGTTTCAGCAGGAAGTTTTTCTCCTGGTTTTTGAGCTCCTCCATCAGCTCTTCGAGGTTTCCCTGAAATTCAAAAGAGATCCTTCTCTGCAGAGTTGCGGTAAAGGATTTCCCCTTCTGTTGTACGGAAGAAGCTCGTTTTTTCTGCTTTATCTCCTTCTTTTCGTCTTTTTTTGGAGCTGTTGGAGTTAGCTCTATCATACGTGAACTCCGAAAAAGCAATTATTACCGCGATGTGCCGCTGAGCAGATTACAGGATGAGAATCTGATTTTCTCCTCAATTGTATCGATACATGTTTTAGATGATGGGGTTCCATTTTCTGAAATACGGCGTGTTTCTGTCGTTATCGCCTGAAGGGGCAAAGCCCCTCTCACTGTTCGTGTCCCTTATTGATAATGCAATTCCCCTCAAAGGTTACTCCCTCTTCCATGATAAGGCTTGGTGTAATGATGTTCCCAATGATGTGACCGGACGTGAGCAAAATTACCCGTTCATCGGCAAAGATATTTCCTCGAACCGTGCCGCCAATGACCACGACACGAGCCCGGATGTCAGTTGTGGCTTCACCGGTTTTCCCAATCAGAACTTTGCCATCTGTTTCAATGGTTCCTTTGAATTTGCCATCAATACGCAAGAGGCCGTTTATCTTGAATTCACCCTTAAATTCAGACCCTTCGCCAATGATACTGTTAACGATACTCTCTTCGATCTGTTTTAGTGCCCGTGCCATCTGTTTCTTTCATTCGTATTGTGATACTGTCATGCATTCATGATCGGTTGTTGTTCCCTGTAGCCATAATTATTATTTTTATACACTTTTCAAGAAAGTTTTTACTATTTACCTAATATCTTTACGGTTGAGATGTTGTGATAGAAAAAGTAATTTGATATTCTTCGTTCATAACAGTTTGCGATTCGGAACAGCATATTCACCTGTTTTCATCAAAATGGATATATAATCACGTTTTGTGTGGAGTTGTGAAATACCGATTTATCAATCGGGTAAAATTTATGATTTGAAAAATTTGTGAAAAAAAAGGTTGCAAAAATTTCTGAAATATTTAACATAATCCCAAGGGAGATGTACGCGCTCATGGAGGGTGTAATGAGAAAATCCGTATTAAAGCTCCTGAAATATGGATGGCCCGATAAGATAATAGCAAACTATTTAATGATTAAGCCATCAATTGTGAGATATTACCGTAAAAAATACAGAATACATAAGAACGAATATCAGGGATTTTACTAAGATATTCTTCAGGAATTTGTAGAAAAAAAAATAGGGGATCTGGGAGATCCCCTATCGAATCGAAGAATAAATTTGGAGGTTCGCCCAAAAATAGGAGGACATAACACACAACCATACAAAAAATTTTTATGTACTTTGTCAAGAGAAAAATTAAAAAATTTTTTCCCTGAGGTTTTTTTTCCGCTTTTCTTCAGGGATTTTTATTTTTTAGCTCTTTCGATGCCGTTTTAATCACAGTTCCATACACCTTCCATTGCAGGAATTTTCACGTATTACAACAAATAGCATACCTGTAGGGGGATCGTTTGATTTTAATAGATGAGATCTATTAAAAGTCGGCAGTAGACGACGCTACGCTTTACGCTCAATGTCTTTTTTACGATAAATACTTCGTTGACGATAACCGATTAATAACATGAAGTGGAGAAACGAAGGAACTTTTCTACTGTAACGGTTTCTGCTCTGTACCTGATATTCTCTTTTGTGCGGGTATTCTCTCGCAGCAATGTCGTTCGGGATGTTGTCAATGGTTATTGATAGGGATAAAACACTCATTTTCAGCGATAGCTTCAAGGATCTATATGCTTTTGAGGAAATCATCAATCTTCAAACAGCACTGTATGAGAATGATATAAAGTTTCTGGATCTCTCGCGGATTTCATTTATTGAGCCTTATTCCATGCTGGGTTTATTGTTAGTGGGAAGAAATTATCTGAGAAGCACCGGTGAACGGTTATGTCTTCTGGATATACCCGTCAATATTCATCAGTATCTGGCGAGAATGGATTTCTTCGAAAAAGGGATTTTTTCCCTTCGACATGAGCTTGATGAAAAGTATTTTCTCAAAAGGAGCTCTCTCAGTAAACGGCTTATTGAAATTACCGATATCCCCAATAAAGAACGGGAGAGCGTCAAGGTTATTTCAGATATTGTATTCCTGTTTCGAAAACGGGCAGGTCATATCCTGAAGTACTGGTTTTCCAATACCATCGTTGATTATTTTGTAACGGTAATATCTGAGATATGCCAGAATGTATTTGAGCACAGTCTTGATTCGGGATATCTGGCCATTCAGACATATTCGGTTGGGAAAGAACATATCGTCCGTTTTGTGATATCTGATTCGGGCATAGGCATACGGAGGAGCTTTGAAGGAGTTGCGGATATACATTTTGAGTCCAATGCAAAGCTCATCGAGCGTGTCTTAACGACTCCCATATCGAGCAAGCGGGCTTTCGGGTATGGTCTCTGCCAGGTCAATGCGATAGTCGACAGGCTGCGGGGGAGCATTTATATTCGATCTGAAGATGCATCGGTCGCTATTATGTACAACAGGAAATACAGTGGGGGGGCATATTCATTTCTCAAGAATGATCTGGTGGCATTTCCTGGAACGCAAATTTCTATTTCTCTTTCAGCATAGTTTTTTCTCCGGGATTTCCCGGGAGCGCAATGTGAATGAAACTATCGGCAGATCGTGTCTAAAAAGTTTTCCCGGTATTTCATCGGTTGTCGCCGACGCGGCTTGAAATTGTGCTTGTGCATACTATGCACGATGCGGAGGAGAATCTGACCTCTCGAATGGAGAAACGCTTTCGATACAAATGGTTATTAAAATAAAAAAAATATCAGAAGATTTACAGGTCACTATTCCTGATTTAATCACTCGTCCCATCGGGAGGATGATGTATCTTACCGTTAAGGACACCCTCAGTCATATCAGGAACGGTGATGGGGTCATCCTGGACTTTCAGGATATTCGGGTGATGGATCCGTCCTTTATCGATGAGTTTATCGTTAAATTGATTCTGGATTCCCGTGAGGGGGAGAGCGTTTTTTTCCTAAAACTTTCCAATCTTTCAGATAGCGCTGAAATTAATATTGATTCTGTTTTCAGTTCCTATTATTCTTTCCAAAATGTGAAGCTTGTGATTATAACTGACAGCTTAATGAGTAATAATAGTTATTATATCGGAAATCTTTCAGATGTTGAAAGAGATATTATCGGGTATATGAATGTAAACAAAGTGGCGAGCTCCGGTGATGTCGCGAGCTTTCTCGGTGAGCATAGTGATACTGTTTCCGTGCTTCTCGACGGACTCTATAAACTGAGGGTTCTTCGGAAAGAGGTTGATAATCAATCAGAGCTGTATCTCGCTGTTTGACTTCTCCGGGAAGAGGTAACCGAAGAGAGCTTTGCAGCGGGTGATGCGTTTGTATCGGTTAGGAGAATGGAACAGTATAATAAATCTCGGCACAGGATGAAAAAGCTTGATCTAAAAGGTCTCAGGACATAGTCGTTTGAGGAATCGTTCCCTTGTGGTATGATATAAGAATAGATATGCAGTGGTAACGCAGTGAAGATACCGAAGAGAAAGTTAAAGGATGAGCGGAAGGTTGAGGATGATAGCCTTTATGGTCTGCTCTCTTCATATAAAGCGATGGTGACGTATTTCAGGGTGCTGGTTTCTGATAAAGAAAAAAAAGTAGTAATTCAGATAACTGATAACCCGAAGAACTTTTTGAGAATACCAAAGGAGAATTATGTACAATACAGCAAGATGAGGAGACTCGATATTGGAATCAACAAGCTGTCGGTGAAGTATCTCTCACCGGAACATCTGTTGCAGTATTTTGGTCCTGTACTCGGTATGAAAATAAACTCAAAAAAAGTCACCATAATCAATAATCTGGAGAAAGGCGGTTATTTCATTCTTGAAACGGATATGCAGTCCTTACCGATGGTTATGCAAACTATTAAAAAGATTATTGCCTTAACGCCGCAGAAAAAATATGAGATCCTGGAAAAATGCTTAGCAGAAAATTCACAGGGATAGAACAATGCCAGAAGAAAACTCACAATTTAATTCATTAAGTGAACAGGCACGATTGATCAATATCGCCCTGAAATACACGAACGGCGATCTTGAGAAGGCGAAGTTAATGGCCTCTGGCCAGTTGAACGATGTGAGTATTATCAAAGGGAGATTTGCATCAGATTCTACACTGACCTACGGTATCTTTGTTGTTTTCATTAATTATATTAATAAATATATAGTTAATGTCAGCTCACTGGTTATGTCCACGAAGAGCATATTTGAAAAGGCAAAGATATTCAATACCTGGAAATCGTTCTATTCAGATTTTGAGATGTTCATTCGGGAAGAAGCGGAGTTCAATCTCGACGCCAGCGGTTTTACGAACCACCTTTCAAGCTCAATTATGGGGTATGATATCTTCTCACATCTGGACAGAGAGGATCTTGATGGAGTAACTGCAGATGTTAAAGAGATTATAGGTAAATTCCTTGATGATTACCGATTGCAGTGTCAGATCGATGTTGAGAAAACAAGCTCACTATCCCTTGAGCTGGAAGGAATAGCGGTAGAGGTGCCCGCAATTGAGGCTCCGTTACCTGAGGAAGAGCCCGCGTTAACGGAGGAGGACAGGATAATTGCTAAGATTGAAGAGGATGCAGAGTACATTGTGCCGGGAAGGGTCATTGTGTCACCTGTTCGGGGGAAATACATCAAGGATATTAAATCGGGTGAGGCAATAAAAATTATTTTTTCAAACAGAGATGAGATTTCACTTACTATAGCCCGCATGCTGAACGCGCTTACAGAGAATGATGAGTATATTCCCGTCAAAGCGAGAATAAAGGCAAAGATACCTACTGGAGGCGGGGGCTATATTATCTACGGTGTCATAGCCAAAAATACACTCGCAAAGATTATTGAAGAAGAGAATGTTAAAATAGAGATGGATTTGACACAGGGCCAGACGAATACAACCAAGAGTGAAAGTTCTCTCTTGCTCTATATTGCTCTCCTCCTGGGGCTTCTCTCGTTAACGTTATTTGTTATTCTTTATCTTTTGTAGGAATAGTGCTGCTACTGAATATTGTACTTCTTAATTTTTGCCTTCAAGGTGTTTCGTGCAATATCGAGAACTCGACTCGTCTTCTGGAGATTCCAGTTTGTCAGTTCGAGCGTTTTGCGGATATGTTCCGTTTCAACACCTTCGGTAACCTCCTGAAGGGTTTTATATCCTTCAGGTATGCGAATGGATTTTTTCCTTCCCTTGAATGCGTTTAACCTTCCATACGTCCTTATATTTTGCATTGGTACACCTCATATTAATAAAAATAAATGTTTCTTTTTTATTGATCGTTCGGTATTTTAAACTGTTAATCTAAAAAAAGATTTAAAGTTATGGAATTTTATGTGTATGGCTTTTTATGTAAACAGCATATCCTGGTAAAAAACCTTCTCCCACTTTCTCGCTCGTATATGATGAAAGTGAGATGAAGGGAACTCATTGCTCGTCCATACATTGATGGTATAAAAGCATATTTCAGTTTGCAATAATTTTTTGTTATTTTACGGTAATTTTTTTTATTAAATTTAGGGTATAATTATAAATACTGATATAAATGTTCGATTGATGTGTTAATAATAACCATGTCCAGGTACCGCTCATGCGACGTTTTTATTTCGATTCCACATGGAGCACGGTGATGCTATCACCCTCTCTATACCCGTGCCCGTAAGGGGATGAGTATAACACGAGGGCGTTGCGGATGAAACGTGCCACTCATTGTCAAAAGAGAGAGAAAGATTATAGAATTCATGTTACAAGACGTAAGAAAATTTCTCTTCCTGTTCCTGGCCAGCGGGCTATTATTTATAACGAATAGCTTCTCTCAAATGCCTGGCTGGCAGACGGTAGAGGATCGGGATGGCAATGTCTATTATATTGATCGAAATGGGAAGATCTGGACTTCCGGGAAACCGGAATTCTATTACAAGCCTGTTTCAATGAGTGGTCTGGATTATTACGTGAATCACGGCGTCGAATTGATAAGGAGACATTATCAATTCGAAGGATTGACCATCTTAAAATCGATTCTGGCTCTCCCCGTGAATAATCAGAAGGTATATAGAGCTCAGGTCAAATCATCACAGATAATCAATGAGCTCATTAAACGAGAAGGGGAGAGGTTCACGCGATTGAATGAACGAGCCTCTCTGCTGCTCATCAAACCGGGAAACAGAACTGTTCTGATAGATGACAGAATGCAATTCCGTGTTGAGACATCTCATCGCATTACCATACTCCGCAGAAATATGAGGGAGAGATTCGAATACCTGTATCAGGGCGTTCTCATAGGATTGACCGTGGATGAGCGGATGAAGGCCAACGAAAACGAAAGCGAGCGGTTTGATGCATTAATGGTTATTGATGCCGAGAGGTATCGATCGAGGATTCGTTCCGTTCAACAGCTTGAGATGAACTGGGAAAATAATCTCGGGGGATTCGGATTTAAACGGGATCTTCGTGATAGTTATGAACATGGTAGAATTTACACATTCGAGGGTTCGTCCTCTTCTCCTTTTTCGGGCTTTGATGGTTTCTTTGTCAAGGGAAGATATGGCTACTTCGTGAGAATAATCTCAAGTAAGAAGCTTGTTGAGAGATATCGCGAAGAGCTTCACAGTCTGATGCAGGGTTTTCGAATATAATGCAGTGGACAGTATTCCCGCTGCTCTGTCAGGGATATTTTCTTGTATGCCGTTATTCGATATCAAGGATGTGAGCGGACGTTTCGGTGCTTTTCTCCTCAGATTTTTTCTCCGTTGAGAGCCGCTGATCCGGTTTTATCTCCTTTTTGCCTTTTGCCGGGTATTCGAGATTAAAGGTTTCAACAAATTTCTGAAGTTCCTGATCGCTGTTCAGGAACTTCAGTGCCACTTCCCTCCCTTCCACGCGTATAACCTTGGCATCGAGTAGTATCTTTTTCGTTCGAAAGGGGAATTTAATCTTTATGATATCACCCTTGCTGATAATCGAGTTTCGGATAAAGCAGAGACCGCTAGCGCCGATGTTTATGACCGGTACCTTGAAGACCGTACTGTCATTTCGGTGTATGTATTCAATGAAGAAATTGATCGTTTTTATTCTGTTATATTCTCTCTTGTCTATTTTTCGTGCCATGGTTCTACAGTCATTTCATAAAAAGGATATGCACTTTTTACGGCTCCTGCTCGGATTATCATCAAAGAATTTAAACAGTGAATGCAACAGCAAAAAAACTGCAAGTATATTTTTTGAATTACGGTCATTGCGGGATTATGCTCTCTGTGCTGTTCTATCGGTGAGTGTACTCTTTTACTGCGGGAGAATGAGCGCAGTTTCACTACAGTTGTCCCGATGCTTGCAGTTCTTACAGTCCTTCCAGATTTTTTCAGGAAGAGTGTCCTTGTCGATTATCACAAAACCGTATTTTTGGAAAAAAAGGGGAGAAAAGGTAAGAGTGAAAATTTTCGATTCAGGGAATTCCCTGCGTAGCATCACAATGAGATTTTTCAGCAGAGCTGAGCCAATGCCGGATTTCTTCCAGTTATTATCAACTGCAAGGGAACGTATCTCTTTCAGCTTTTCTCCATAATCGTAGAATGAGATGATTCCCCGAATCTCTGTATCATACTCGGCGACCAGAAAGGTATTGATGGATGCGAGTATATCCTGCTCGTCTCGATCAAGTATAATATCCCTCTCTGCATAATAGTGTACCAGTCTGCGAATCTGCCGTACATCTCCTCTCTTCGCATCTCGTATGGTTACCGTACAATCATCTTTGCATGATTCGCGCATGAGAGAACCATTCACTTTTAGAATACCCTTTTATTGTTTTTACGGATGATTGCGCATCATCTGCGGACCGATAGGGGCCGGTGTAAACATTAAAATCCTTTTTGCCCTTGGAAATAATAACCGTATGTCCGTTATTGCTCAGAAAGTTAGCAATTTCCTGTGATTTCATTTTTGTCAATTCTTTTCCGACACGGATCACGTACGGAAAGTCCTTCTTGGGAAAGAGCTTTTTGGTGGATGTCGTTGTTTTCCCCTCGCTGACGGTGTTTTTCTGAATCATGTTTTTAACGTTTTCACCGAGCGTACTCATCGCCTGCATGGTTTGCTTGTCCATGATCTCCTTGTCTGCGCCCGAGAACTTGATTCCAATCATCAGACCGGCGGTGAAGCAGATTATACAGAGCGCGATAATGAACGAGAGCATTCTGCTCGCCTTCCTCCGGGCTCTCTCCTGCTCTTTGTAATGAATTTTAGCAATTCTGGTGAAATATTCCGGATCCTGAGCGGAAAATTGTGGAGGGACATTTTTCATGTTGGTGCCATTGTAAAAATCGATGTTTTGCATGTTCCTTTGTTCCTCATTCGAGTGGTAAGATGATGAATAGACAGATACTCTTCGTACCCATGTGCATCAGGTGCTCCCGTAACACCATATGGTGTTCCTTTCTTTCTCGCTGCGCCACGGTCACCGGTGAGCCGCAATACCCGGGTTATACCAAAGTGGTTCTCTCTTACAATATTCGTCTTATAAAAATTATTTAATTAGGAAAATTTCTCAGGGGGCGGGGTGATGATGGTATCCGTATTCATTTCTCTTCGAGGTGATTGGAATTATCTCCTTCTTGTGTGCACAGTTGATGCAGGCTCGCTATCTCGTGTTTTCTGAGAGCTCTGATGCTTCCCGAATCGAGTCCTGAAAGGCTCAGCGGTCCGTATGCAAATCGCTGCAAGTGGATGACGCGGTAACCGAAGCTCTTAAAGGTCATTCGAATCTGCCTCTTCTTCCCTTCGCTGAGCGTTATGGTCACTGTTCGTCCGCTTTCATCGACATAGCTCACGAGAGCCGGTTTCGTCTTTTCCCCGTAGAGAATGATTCCTCTTTCTATCTTCGATTTTGCTTTTTTATCAAGAGGCCTGTCCAGTGTCACGAGATACTTTTTTTGTATGCCGAATTTGGGATGGGTGAGCTTATATGCCATTTCTCCATCGTTGGTGAGCAGGAGAATTCCTTCAGTGTCCCGGTCAAGCCTTCCAATGGGGAAAATGCCGGCTCTTTTATATTCTTCGGGAATGAGATCCATAACGATGGGCCGTCCTCTCGTGTCTTTCTTTGATGTAATATAACCCTTCGGTTTATTGAGGATGAGATAGTATTTCTTCTGTATTGGTCTCAGCTCCCTGTTATCGTACTCGACGGTATCGGTGTCGGGATTGATGAGAATGGTGAATTTTCCGATCTTTTCGCCATTGACGCTGATTCGCCCGTCGCGGATGAGCTGTTCGACGCTTCTCCGGGAGCCGATTCCACAGCGTGCGAGATAACGGTTAATTCTCATTCTCATTGGCACTGCTGATTTTTTTTTTGATCAATCAGTAATCTTCAGTATCAGCCAGTTTTTTGAATTTAATTTCTTCATCCTCGGATTTGTGAACCAGATAGTATATCGGTCCTCTCCGGATGAATTTAAGATTGGTCTTGAATGATGTTCCATTCAAGAAGATGATCTCGTTATCGGTGAAATTAAAGTTATATGCTCCCGTGATCTGTTTTCCACTCTTAAAATACGATTTGTACGTTCCGTCTGCCATTATCTCTATGCAATGATCGGTAAAATCACCCAGTTCATTTACGCTCCACCATTTACCGGTGAGCGCGAGTTTCAATTTTTCAGCTTCCTCATCCCAGAAATCTGAGAGATAACTGTCGATTTTCTTCCTTTCGGTTCCCGTGAAAATTTTAATATTATCACCATATACCCAGCCGGTAATACCCTTTTCCTTTTTCACTTTATACCAGTAATTCGTTGATTTGCCGACCCAGGTTTTTTCCCTTGATCTTTCGATGATTTCTACCATTTCACCCTTTCCCAATTTGTACATTCTCGCAGAAAAAATCAGTGGATCGGCTCTCATGGCAGTATCTTCACTGATTACCATTGCAACATTGTTTTTTGTCTTCGCGATTGAGCTTGTTTCGTCTTGTTGATTGCAGCAGACGGTGATCATGACGATCGGAATAATGACTCTCCATACCCTGAAAAGAGATTTTTTTGCCGTTTCTGTGATTATCATATAAACCTCAAACACCGCCGTATTGTCAGAACACAATTCCCGGGAGCCTCGCTGTGCCCGTTCTCCTGTTCTCGGTTGTTTTAACGAGAGTCTTATCAGGAAGTCAATAAACTTTTTTTATGTATGCCGTCACCGGTTTTGCGCCGCCCCCTGATGAATTATTGTTGACGATGGTGTGAGATGGTGTAGATACGTAACAGGTTTTATCGGCGGGATTAATATGATATTACGTGATCTCTTTACCGGGAGAATTTGTACCCTTTCCAATTTCCTGTCTCTGTCGAGAGTATTAATCGTCCCCTTTGTCGGTTATGCGTTGTATCTCGAACAGAGCACGGGATTACGGGAGTACAGATACTATGCGGTTATTCTCGTGGCGATTATCATTCTCACTGACTTTTTCGATGGGTACTTTGCTCGGCTGTTAAATCAGGTTTCACGGTTGGGTCAGTATCTCGATCCCCTCGCTGATAAAGTTTCTTTTTACATTTTTAGCATTTTCGCATGGTATTACAGGGATTTCCCACTGTGGATTGTTCTCATTTTGTTAGCGCGGGATGTCTATGCAGTTGTCGGAGGGTATTTCCTCTTCAGTCGAAAAGATATTCAGGGAAGGCCCAATTTTTTTGGGAAACTGATGGCAGCGAGCATCGGCCTCTCTGGCATTCTGTATATCCTCTCGCCGAGCTATGAATTGTATGGCCTCACGCTTCAGCAGTTTTCGATTTATCTTATTCTTTTAACTATTATAGGATCAACAATCTCATACTGGAGAACATATTCCCGGTTTTGTTTTATTCGTTTTTGAGACTGGCCGGTACGTGGTGACGCCTCCGTTACGGGTGAAAAGAATGAGAGCGTTTCACCGGGGAGGGGAGCGATGCGTTCTGAAGAAAGGTGTTCATAATTGCATGAGGCTGAAGAGCAATACCGGGATTATATTTGGTTTCATTCTGATCATTCTGTTTAGCTCCTCGTCACGATCAAAACCCACGACTATTCCCATTGTGCTCATTGATCAGAGAGAATACATCTCTCTGTATACCTTCATATCCGTCTTCTCGATTGATAATTCATTCGATATCATTACCCGCCGGGGAAAACTCTATCATAAGAGTGATGTCTGTGTCTATCAGGTTGGCTTTTCCGTTATCCTTATCAACGGTCTTCTGGAAAAATCGCAGTATCCCATAATACGACGAAAGGGGGAGATATTCTTCCCGGCTGACCTTCTCAGTGGTGTGATCTCCCGTTTCTATCCGCATCTTCAGGTGCGCCGGAAGAATATGAGCTTTGTATTTACTCCGAGAGCCGGTACCGGTTCTGAACAGCTCTCCGGAGAGGATCATGCAGTGCCGCGGGAGAGCCATGACAGGATAGGTTTTATCATAATCGATCCCGGACATGGCGGGAAGGACCCGGGAGCTATCGGGAAGGGACGGGTGCGAGAAAAATTGATAGTGTTACAGGTGTCGAAATATTTACATCGGGAATTGAAGCGGAGGTTTAAAAATGTCCGGATTATTTTAACCAGGAACTCGGACAGGTTTATTGAGCTCGGCCGGAGGACGGAAATTGCGAATCGCCTTTTGAGAAATAACGTGAATGGGATATTCGTGAGCATACATGCAAATGCGTCGATTTCATCGCGGATCTCAGGCTTCGAGACGTATTTTCTTTCACAGAATCCGACAAATGAAGATGCCCGGACGACAGCGGCGCTGGAGAATAATGTTGTAATCCTCGAGGATAGATCCAGAAGGAAATCGTATAAGGATGTTGACTTCATTGAGGCATTGATGATAACGACACAGATACAGCGCGAGAGCGCGCTCCTGGCGCAGCATATTCAGAGGGGGCTGGACAAACAGATTTGGGAGTTCAAGTCGCGTGGAGTTAAAAAGGCCGATTTTTTTGTCCTCCGGGGCGCGCTCATGCCGGCAGTGCTTGTCGAGATAGGCTATATGTCCAACAGTAAGGAGTTGAAGTATTTACGGCGTTCGAGCTATCAGCGAAAGGTCTCACGGGGGATTGCCAGAGGAATACATACGTTCATAAAAAAATATAATGAAATGATAAAAAACAAATGACAGTCTTTCCGGTATTCGAGAGTATGTTCACTTCAAAATATTTTATGAGCACAAATAGTGTGAGGGGGATCCGATCTTGTTTGAACGGGTAGCAAAGAGGTACCGCGTGATCCTTCGGCGGGTCAGGCAGTGGGAAGTCGTTTCGAAGATGAAAGAGCAGGCACGGCTCATTCGCGAGAAGGTTTCTGCTGATGAGATAGAAAGGAATCGATTTCTTGTGCTCGTGATATCCGTCATTTTCATTTTCGATTATCTCGTTTTTTGTTATCATACGGAGAAGAATCTCTTTGACATCTTTCCGGCAATTCCTGTCCTCGATGATTCGAGAGAGGTCACAGTCTATGTCCCTGCGCTCGATGGCAAGTCAATCTTAAAGGAGACCAGGCGCATATCGGTTTATAACAGAGTGGGTTTCGTCAGGGTGCTCTTCCGGATGGTGGCGACAGGGTCGTATTACGAGAATACCTCTGCAATGGTGCCGGTTAAAATCGATATCAGAAAGATATGGTTTTACGATGATGCCTGTATCATTGATGTGATGCTCGTTTCCCTGGATAAAACTGCAAAGGTCATCCCCGGCTCTGAAAATGTATTTCGGGAATCGCTTGAAAGAACCATAACCGAGAATATACCGTCGATTAAGCGGGTTTTCCTGCTCGAGCGGGGAATACCCTTTAAAAACATATGGGAGATGGCCGCATCCCTGTAGTGTATTAATCTTCGGTACTGTTCCTTTCATGGGTGATAGTCTGAACCGATTATCGTCGGGCGATATGATGCGTGCACCGGTATCATTTTTCTTGATTCTCCGGTCAGGGTGTACGATAAAAGGGATATGAAGAGATATCTCTACACGGCGGTTATTATTCTCGTAATGGTAGTGGCTCTCTCGCTTTATCATATTGTAAAGAGCGGTTATTCACTTCATGATATAATGCATCGCGGAGATGTTACCTGGCGATTGAAGGATCGGGAGATCCGATCTCGCCTCCTGGCCGTACCAATAATACTGTATCATAATATTGACGGGAAAGGTGTTTTTTCACTCTCCCTGGATGTTATGCGGTCCCATTTTCAGCTTCTCAGAGAGAGGGGTGTCAGGGT
>Ga0180433_10004994_pt1 | contig 18285 bp, 14 predicted proteins | sample SS_ome_8_FD_132980 | JGI IMG/M metagenome (GOLD analysis project Ga0180433, IMG submission 132980) | Hypersaline lake sediment archaeal communities from the Salton Sea, California, USA - SS_1_D_1 metaG | ecosystem: Environmental > Aquatic > Non-marine Saline and Alkaline > Hypersaline >... | reverse complement strand
TTTTTACTATTGATGGGGGAAAAGGATGGCTGTTCCTTATTACCACTTTCCTGGCTTTTTTGCTTGGCGAGACTTTTGCCCCGGGATATGCAACAAGATATTGCGTTGCAAAAGATATCAGGCAGACAAAAAAGGGTATAGCAGGGGCAGGGATATTTCTTGCATTGACATTTCCGGTGATCCTGTTCTTTATTGCTTTATATTCAAGACTCCACTTTCCATCTATTGATCCGGAAATGGCACTGCCGAAAACAATACTGAAACTGAACAATCCATTTGTCGGGGGTATTATTATTGCAGCTCTCATGAGTGCGGTAATGTCCTCAGCAGATTCAATCCTCAATTCATCAACAGCGATCTTTGTTAAAGATCTTTATGAAGAGTATCTTTCCGGTACATCCCCTGATCGCAGGAAAGGACTGCTGATTGCAAGGGTGAGTTCAGCTACACTGGGTGTCATTGGCATATTTCTGGCACTTATTCTGCCTAATGTTATTGATCTTTTAATGTTGACATATAATCTTTGGGCGCCGGGAATTATCCTTCCGGTAATACTTGGAATATTTTCAAAACAAAGGTCAGAGAGGATGAATAAAAATATATTTATAACAATGATGATCTCAACACTGGCAACTATTGTATATATGAATACACAATGGAAAGGGATCATTCAGCCCAGTGTTTTTGGTGTTGCTGTTTCATGTGTTGTATTCTTCTCGTTTTCTCTTTTTAATAAATTTTTGTTCAGATCAAAAGTATATGGTTAATATATGATAACTGACCCGGTATTGATCATTGTTAAATATTTTTTATTTGAAAGAAAAGCGAAGATACATTAGCCGAACGTGTTGAGGATATTATTGAAAATAAAGATCAAAAGAACTAAAGTAAATAAAAATAGCAGAGGTCATGAACGGTAATTATTATTGTATTGCTTCAAGTATCTCGTGCTCGTCGTCGATATTTCCTTCATTTAGGTATATTGCCGTTTCAATTAGGGCAATATGAGAATATGCCTGAGGAAAATTACCAAGTAGTCTTTTTGTCTCAAAATCAATGTCTTCACTGAATAAACCGAGATGGTTACTGTAACTTAAGAGATCATTAAAAAGTATTTCTGCTTTTTGTTTTTGTCCGGTTTTATGAAGGGCTATTATCAACCAGAAAGTACAAACTGTAAAAGAAGATGAGGGCAATCCGAAATCATCCTTGTTTTTATATCTGTACATCAATCCATTTCTGCAAAGTTTTTTATATGTGGCTTTTACAGTACCGACATATTTTTTATCATCTGCTTTAATAAAACCGTATGATTCAATTAATAGATTGGATGCATCAAGATCATCTGATCCGTAATATTGTGTAAATGCCTTTATTTTATCATTCCATGCATGCTTTAAGATGTTCTTTTTTATTTTTTCCCTGAGAACCGACCATTCATGTAAATATTTATCCTGTTTTAATAGTGAAGCGATTTTTATGCCCCTGTCAATAGCGGCCCAGCATAATACTTTTGAGAATGTAAAATGCCTGGGCATTGCCCTGAATTCCCATATACCCCGGTCCGGTTTGTACCAATTTTTTGCTACTGTTCGAATGATGCTTCTTATAAGTGTCCATAATGATTCGGTTATCTCAATTGAATTCTCGAACAGCATAAACTGCTTATATATCATATCCATCAGTACACCATATATGTCATTTTGTTTTTGTCTGTACGCTGCATTGCCAATTCGTACCGGTTCCGATCCCTTATATCCTGCCAGATGACTCAATATTTTTTCAGTGAGCTTTTTCTCGCCTTTAATACCATACATTATCTGTATCTTTTCGTCCTTATCGGATATCATTCTAAGGATAAATTACATATATCTTCGTGCAACATTAAAATGTCCAAGGGAGTTTAACACTTTTATGACCATAGAAGCATCCCTGATCCAACAGAAACGGTAATCCCAATTTCTGATCTCTCCTATGGTTTCGGGCAGGGATGTTGTAGCTGCAGCAATGATCGCGCCGCTTTTATCATAGCTTAAAAGTTTTAATACCAGAGCACTTCGCAGGATCTCATCATTATACCTTATGAATCGTTTAGTTCTCTCTGCCCAGTTAAGCCAATAAACCTTTGTTCTCTGAAGATTTAAATATGCCCTGTCAAGATTTTGATCCAATATTTTTTGATTGTAGCTGATAACAAAAAACGCATCTTCAGATATTGTAATATATTCACCGTTAATAACTTTTTCTTTATCAAGGTTTGTATAAAGATATAATGAATCATAGTCACCCTTTGTGGTAAAACTTTTAATATAATTTTTTTCAATTACTGTTTTTGTGGGATATTTGGCATACTCCAGTTTGGGTTCGTATTTAATTTTGAATTTTGGCTTACCTGAAATATATTTTATGTACCTTATGATATCCGGTGGAGCATAGTAATCGCTAATACCTTCGGAATACCTTGGCATTAAGTCAATAAGTTCAAAACAACTATCCCTGTTCATAAATTTTGTAACCAGGATATTTGTCTTTTTTATATATTCCTGTAATATTTTATATGATTTACCTGTAATTATCTCAAAACTACCGCCTTTGTCCCTGTCAATAATTTTTGCGAACACAGATGACGAATTAAAACACGGCATACAACACCATTCAATAGAACCTTTGTTCGAAATTAGAGCCGCAGTCCGGCAATTACCGATTATTCCAAAATTCAGATTATCCATGGTACGGTTATTGTTAAACCAATAATAACATTAATTTTATGTTCTTAACTCATAAATAAACAAAATAATATCCAATGAGTAAAATAATAATTGTATCCAACAGGCTCCCTGTCGGAATAAATATTGAAAAAAATAATATAAGTATAAAGCAAAATATCGGGGGACTTGTCACAGGTATGCAGTCGGTTTACAGTTCCGGTAATAATATATGGATAGGCTGGTCAGGCATTGATATAGAAGATATCAGTGAAGAGATGAGAAGTAAGACAAACAATTATCTGAGAAAAGAAAAATATATACCTATACATATTGATAGAAAGGATATTGATCAGTATTATGCCGGATTCAGCAACCGGACTATATGGCCTCTTTTTCATTATTTTACACAATTTACCGAGTTTGAAAAAAAATACTGGGAGTCATATAAAAGAGTAAACCGGTTATTTGCCGACGAAGTGATAAAAAATATAGAAAAGGATGATATAGTCTGGATACATGATTATCATCTGTTATTATTACCGGGCATGATACGAAAAGTATTTCCTGAAATATCCATCGGTTTTTTTCTTCATATTCCTTTTCCTTCATATGAAATATTCAGGATACTGCCCTGGAGGGAGGAGCTAATTAAAGGCATGCTCGGAGCCGATCTTTTAGGTTTTCATGCCTTTGATTACCAACGGCACTTTATCAGTTGTGTAAGAAGACTTTTAGGATATGAGATCGTTCTGAACCAGATAACTCTTGAAAACAGGATTGTCCAGATAGATTCTTTTCCTATGGGTATTGACTATGAAAAATATCATTCTGCTGCCCAGGATATCAATAAAGATAACGGTCAAAGGTCAGGTTTACAAAAAGAGATAGACACTTTTTTTAGAATATCGCCTGACAGGAAAATAATATTATCTATCGACAGGCTGGATTATTCAAAAGGAATTCCAAACAGGATACATGCCTTTGAATATTTTCTTGATAAGTATCCTGAATACAGAGAAAAAGTAACATTGCTATTGATCGTCACTCCTTCAAGATCGGATGTTCCCGAATACCGGTTAATGAAAAAAGAAATAGACGAACTGGTCGGTAATATTAATGGAAAGTATTCAACGATAAACTGGACACCCGTCTGGTATTTTCACAGGTTATTTTCGTTCCGGAGCATGGTTGAGCTTTATAGTGCTTCGGATATTGCACTCATTTCTCCATTGCGGGATGGTATGAACCTTGTTGCAAAAGAATATATTGCATGTAAGACCGACAGGAAAGGAGTGCTAATACTGTCTGAAATGGCAGGATCTGCAAAGGAAATGAATGAGGCGATAATAGTTAATCCCAATAATCCTGAAGAAATAGCGGATTCGATACAAAAAGCAATAACAATGCCTGAAGATGATATTATAGAGAGCAATATAATAATGCAGGACAGGATCAAAAGATATAATGTGATTAAATGGGCTAATGATTTTATTAATACTGTTAATAAGACCAAAGAGCTTAATCTGAACCATACTGCAAAAAAAATTTCACCTGATATTAAAGAAGAAATTATTAAAAAGTATAATAACAGTATAAAAAGAATACTGTTTCTTGATTATGACGGTACTCTTGTCGGGTTTCATGGCAGACCGCAAAAAGCCTCTCCTGATCCGGGACTTTATGATCTGTTGGACAGGCTTGCTTCAGATGAAAAAAATGAGATCGTACTTATAACAGGGAGGGATAAAGAGACTTTTGATGATTGGTTTGGTAATAAAAACTATACACTTATTGTTGAACACGGAGTAATGATAAAAGAACCAGGCAGGCAATGGACTTCCGAATATCAGCTTAATACGGACTGGAAAGAGATCATAAGACCTGCTATTGAGTTTTATGTTGACAGAACACCGGGCAGCTTTATCGAAGAAAAAAGGTATTCACTGGTATGGCATTTTAGAAAAGCTGATCCTGATCTGGGTAATATGAAAGCCCTTGAGTTAAAAGATGAATTGACCAGTCTTATAGCAAATTATCAATTAGATATCCTTGAGGGAAATAAGGTTGTTGAAGTTAAAAACAGCGGTATAAATAAAGGCATTGCTGCCCTGAGCAGAATTGAAAATAGAAATTATGATCTTATTCTCGGTATTGGTGATGATTATACTGATGAGTATTTGTTTGAAGAATTGCCTGAAAATGCTGTTTCTATTAGGGTAGGCAATACAAATACTGCTGCTGCATATACTTTTGAGTCACTTAATGATGTAAGGGAATTGTTAAAACTATTTGCAGCATAATAAACTGTAAATAAAAAAGAGATGTCAGAGGTAACATCCCTTTTCTATTTACAAAGAGAAATTACTCTTTACCCTCAAAATGCTCCCTAAAGAAGCTGTTCTTTACAGAATCCATTTCCCATATATTGTGGTGAAATATCCACGATATTTTTTCTAATGTGGATTTTTTTTCGCATATTTTTTCTAATTGAAGTACCAGTATTATTTTATGGTGGTGTAAAACAAGGGTATCCGGTATTATAGTGAGTTTTGGTATGTTGATTGTTTATTAATATTATAGAAATGTTTAGAAATAATTATTAATCAAAATTTTTCTATTATGGAACATAATCATAAAGAATATATCAAAGCTAACGAAATTAAGGTTAACAATCTTTTATCAGAACTTTATCAAAGGGATGCTGAAATTATGCAGGAGATAAAGGACAGGAGAAAAAAACATAAAATGAAGGTCAATACTCTTGAAAAAGAGCATAAGGAAATAAAAAAGAAAAAGGTTGATCTTCTCGCCAAGTATGAAAAGTTAAAAAGTCCCCATGCAAAAAACAGGTGGGAAAGCTATAAATCTGCATTTGAGTTAAGCCTAAAATGGATTGAAGGCGATAAAAAGTCGTTTTTTCAAAAGGCAGAGTCAGTTATTGAAAGTATAAATAACCAAATAGATGCTTATGAGCAGGAAGCCAAAGACGTAGCGGATGAGGTAAAAGAAGACATTTATAATAAGATACGGGATATTGAATCATACAGGGATGAAATATCATCAAGACTGGATGTTGTTAAAGACGAACATGGTGAAGTATGGAGAGAAATGCTGCACTGGTTAATTGATACTTCAAGATCAATATCCGAATACTTAACTGAAGATAAGAAAAAACAGACAGCTGATTCAGAATCTTAATGACCTTCAAGGTTAATATTTAACCTTTTTAACTTATTATAAAGAGTTTTTCTGTCTATTTTAAGAATTTTGGCAGCAAGGGATTTATTATTTCCTGCTTCATAAAGTGCTTTTATTATTACTTCCTTTTCTGCCTCAAGTGATGCTTTTTTTAATTTTAATTTGTCTTTTGTCATGGAATTAATCTCTGATGATTCCTGACATAATTTAATTTCTTCAGGGAGAGTGTCCGGTGTAATAATATCTGTTTGTGTAAGCAATACACATCTTCTTATTACATTGTTCAGCTCCCTTAGATTTCCATGCCATGAATAGTTCAATAGTTTATTTCGTACCTCAGAGGAAAACCCGGTTACTTTTTTATTTAGTTCTGTGTTTGCAGCTTTTAAGAAATTATCTGCGAATAACATAATATCGTCTTTCCTTTTACGCAAAGGAGGTATTAACACCCTGAATTCATTAAGCCTGTGGTAAAGGTCTTCACGGAAACGATTCTCTGATAATGCTTTTTTTAAATTTTCATTGGTGGCTGTAATGATCCTGATATCAACCTGTATATTCCTGTTATCACCGGTTTTTGTTATGACTTTTTCATTAAGTGCTCTTAAAAGCTTTACCTGTACTTCATAGCTCAGATTACCTACTTCATCGAGAAAAATAGTTCCTTTGTGAGCTTTTTCAAAATAGCCTGTTTTATCCCTGACAGCACCAGTGAATGATCCTTTTACATGCCCGAACAGCTCGCTGTTTGCCAGTTCTTTAGGTATAGCACCACAATCAATGGCAATAAAGGGTTTGTCTTTACGTAAACTATGAAAATGAATATTCCTTGCAAAATATTCCTTTCCTGAACCTGTTTCTCCTTCAATCAAAACCGACATATCCGTAGGAGCAACGATCTTAAGCTGATCATATATCTTTTTGATAATCCTGTTATTGCCTTTAATAAAAATGTCAGAAAAATATTCATCTTTGTTATTAGGTATTTCAGTTTTTAAAGCACTTCTGACCTTGCTCAGGATCTCTTCCGGATAAACCGGTTTTGCCACATAATCATAAGCACCGGACTTTATGAGCTGTACAGCCATTTTTATATCAGTATATGCAGTAATTATTATCACTATAATTTGCGGATTGTTCTTTTTTATAAGTGATAACATTTTGAGACCGTTACTGTCAGGAAGCCTGTAATCACATATAACCAGATCGTATTTTTTTTTGGTTAATCTTTTTAAACCTGTCTGACCGGTAAAAGACGATTCTGCTGTGAATCCGTTTTTGTTGAGAAATCCCTCTAGCAGATTACATATATATGTATCATCATCAATAATAAGTATTTTATTTTTCCTTATCATTTTTTTAAATATGAAGATTTGGTTGAATAACCAGTCATTGTTTCAAAGTTATAATTTTGAAAGGAAATAAAAATAAAACAGACAGTCTTTTGTAATAAAAATGAAATGCCATGTTATTATGACAATACAAATAAAATTAGGTAATACCCGGTATTAGGGCAACTTAGTATCTAACATTAAGTTTATTGACTATTTCTTTTATTTCTGGCATAAAAAACACTACTGATAATAATGCCATTTCATCTACATAACTTGAAGCAACGCCTTCGAGAAATACCACTCCGTTTATCTCGCGGACAGAAATATCCATCATGTTAATGTTTTTCTTTTTAGCTTCTTCCTCTATTTGCTTTTCTATCTTATTTTTTTTCATTTTATATGATCGCTTTATTTTTTAACCTATCAAAATATATGCCCGTGCGTTAACAGGTTGATCATATTTGGATCATTTGTGTTGAGAAGCAATAATATAGAAGGTTTTAGGTATTTGTGCGTTTAAAGCCCGACTATATGTTTTGTGGAAAAAAATCCCCGATCAAGGCTAATGCGGGAGGGGGGCTGACTAATCAGTAAGCTATAGTATCTATTGTTGTGTCCGGATGAGTTGCTGTTTTTCTTTTTCCATGGATTTGATCACTTTGTCAAGAACATTAATTATTCTGTCTGTTAAGGGACTAAGATCATTTGTGTAATTTTCCTTAAGTGTCTTGTTTTCCAACTCTTCCAGATCATCAACAATTTTACTTACCTGCAGATGTTTACAGGAAGGTATCATTTTATGTGCTAATTCACCTATTTGTGACCATTTGCCTTCCCTGACATATTCTTTAATAAGAGATATGCTTTCCGTATTATTTTTAATAAATTCATCCAGCATACGGATCATAAATCCGTTGTCATTGCCGGTAATACGTTTTAATTCATAAAGGCTATACAAAGGATTATCATTAGTCTCATAAACAGGTTCTTCAGTATCAATTTCTTTAATATATTGCTTTTTAAGGTTAAGGACACTGTAAATTTTATTGATAAGATCATTTTCTTTAAAGGGTTTCAGCAAATAGTCATCCATGCCTGATTTAAGAAATAATTTTATATCCTCCCTGATAACATTTGCAGTAACAGCAACGATCATGGTTTTTTTTTCGTCGTTGTTTTTTTCATTTTCCCTTATTTTTCTTGTAACATCCATACCGCTTAATCCGGGCATGTGGATATCTAAAAGGATAATATCATAAAATGTCTTTTTTGTTTTTTTCAGAGCTTCCTCTCCATCGCAGGCAAGGTCGTAGTTTATTCCCATCTGTTTAAAAATAACTTCGCCGAGCATTCTGTTAACACTGTCATCATCAACTAAAAGAAGCTTAATATTTTTTAACTGGTCGGATACTATTTTAATGATCTTATTATCTTCCATCATGTCCTGCTCAGAGCCTCTCTCAAACTTAAACTTTAAAGTAAAGGTTGTCCCTTTTCCTGTTTTGCTCTGAACCGATATATTACCATTCATCATTTGAGTATATTTTTTACTGATAGTAAGCCCCAGACCTGTACCTCCGAATTTTCTCGTTATTCTTGAGTCACCCTGCTTATACTGATCAAAAATTGTGTCTAAATGATCATCAGGGATACCAACACCTGTATCTGAAATTTTTATTTCTACTTCCGTATCCGTTTCCGGGATATTGCTGACACAGGATTGAATTTTAACATACCCCTTATCTGTAAATTTGATGGCATTACCGGCAAGATTGATCAATATCTGTTTTAACCTCACCGGATCGCCTTTCAATATTACTCCATGCTTATTATCATTCTCCATAATGAGATCAAGACCCTTTTGCTCCGCCTTTACCTTCATTGTTTTATAAATTTCTTCAATTATTTTATTTAACCTGAAAGGGACATGATCCAGTATGATTTCTCCTGATTCGATCTTCGACATTTCCAAAACCTGGTTTACCAGTGACAATAAATGTTCTGACGATTTGTCTATTATATTAAGATAATTCTCCTGTTGCTCAGAAAGGTCCGTCTTAAAAAGCTGTTCTGTAAAACCACATATAGCATTCAACGGCGTTCTGATCTCATGGCTTATATTTGCAATGAATTCACTTTTTTGCCTGTTGGCTTCTTCTGCTTTTTTCATTGCTTTGACAAGATTCTCGCGAATATTCCTGTCTTCCGTAATATTCTGTACCAGTGCCATACCTGCATATACCTCATTATCATCATTAATAACAGGTTTTGCCTGTATATAATATGATTCCCCTTCATAAGTAAATTCCCGCGATACATCTGTGCCTTCCAGTGCAGCCTTATATACTGGATGCAATACCTTGTGCATTTCTTTATTCCATGCTTCGTTAACAGTTTTTCCCTCGAAATATTCCTTTGTCATCCCATGTCGCCTCATTTCTGTTCCGTCTGCCAAAATATACCTGTGGTCTTTATCAAAGAGGTACAGGTCGCACTCAGGGATATTACTTGCCAGTATCCGGTACCGTGATTCGCTTTTTCGCAGCTCTTTACGTATCTGTATTTGTCCGGTAATATCATCCGAGATAATTACAATAGCCTTATTGCCTTTATTATCAAGAAATGTGTTAATGGTATTATTAAAATACCGGTATTCTGATCCGGAATCTTTAAAACGCCAGGTATTGATTGACGGCTTATCCGATAATAATGCTTTTTTAAGTTTCTTTTTCAGTGTTTCAATATCTTCAGGATGTACAATATCAAAAATGGTTATTCCCGACAGGTAACCGGAATCATATCCCAATAACCTCTTATAAGTCTTGTTTGTGTAAACAAACATCCCTTCATGATCCAGTTCACAAATAAGAGAATTCGCATTCTCCATTATCAACTTGTATTTAACATAGTCATCTTTGCTATTACCTCTGCTTTTCTTTTTGTCTTTGTCCATGCTAACATTTTATTAATTATATAGAAAAAATCACTACCAAATATCCGGCCATACTATTTCTTTTACTGATCCTGATCCGTTATTTCAGATTTTCAATATCTCTTTCTTTTGCTTTTTTTGTTAACCCCTATCAATAAATTACTGTTAATTCAGGATAATTTTTACAATTGTTCTGCAACATTTATATTTAATATATGTGGAAAGATCTCCACACTAATATGTGATATTGATAAAATTAAATAAATATTTTGAATTTATAAATTCCTGTGTTGCATAAAATTAAGGCTGTAATTGGTAATATGAATGATATTCTGGCATTTATTTGGTGATAAAATAATAAAAAATGATCATGATGAAAAAGATACTTGTGCCGACTGACTTTTCCGACGTCTCTGAATATGGGATAAATACTGCAATAGAGATGTCGGAGCATTTAAACGCGGCTTTATATATTTTATATGTTATCAATCCTGCGGATAAATATATTAATAATGGAAAGGATTATTATGTATATAAAAATCCGGACAGGTCATCTTATCAGAAAACACTTGAGATGATGCTTAAAAGCGAAAAGCGACTGCAAAACATTATTGCCAGGTACCGGCATCACCGTCTTCCTATTTACCAGTCGGTTTTTGTTAATAATTTCAGGGAATCCATTGATATGCTTTTTGGAAAATCCGGATTTGATCTTATTGTTATGGGTACAAGGGCTAAAAACAGCATAGAGCAGCGTCTGGTAGGTAACTCTTCCGAGAACAAAGTAAATATTATGGACACTCCTGTTTTGTATGTTACTGACGATATTGATGAATTGAAACTGAAAAATGTGGCATTAACACTTGATATTGCAAGAAAACCGGATAGGGGATTACGAAAAATTTGCAATATTCTGAAATATTACGATCCCAAATTTCATTTGTTATACATATTGCATTCAGGAATAAATATAAATAAACCTTTTGAAAAATTAAAGAAAATTGCAAAAAGTAATAAACTGTCGAATTATTCATTGAATGTAATTACCAATGAAAAGGTTGAAAACGCTATTATGGCATTGTCAAAGAGAAATAACGCCGATCTGGCAGCAATAATAACGCATAATAACGGTTTTTTGTCTAAAACCGGTTTGAAACTGAACAAAACGGATAATAAAAAAAATATACTTCCGGTTTTGAATTATAATTTTAATGCTCATTAAAACTACCTTAATAAAAAAGCACTATAAAATTTTATGAAAATAACAGCACCTAAATTAGTAAGTAGATTATTTACAGGAATATTGATTGTTATAATAACACCGTTTGCATTGCATGGCAAAAAGCATGTAGATGTTGACTGGGGATCATTCAGCAGAAAGGAAAAAAACAAGACCTATCATAAGATCATCGGATATGATGATAACGGATTTTATGTGCTTTCTTCAAAAGAGAAAAATGGAACGGACATTGAAAATATCTCTTACTTTTTGGAATATTTTTCTTCTACAACAAAAAATAAAAAATATTCAAATGAGATAATATTACCAATGATCAAGGGTTCTCAAACACAATTTGAATCGATATACCACCTTGGCGGGAAGTTTATTTTATTCAGCAGTATTGTTGACAATGAATCATTGAAGGGAAAATTGTACGGCTGCCATATCGATAATAAAGGTGAAATGATTGGCAAACCTTATGTAGGCGGTACTTTTAAGTGCCTGACAATAAAACGAAAATTATTTAATATACAGGTATCTGAAAACAAGAAAAATCTGATAATTTGTTTTTTGCCTGTTTCGCAACCCTATAACAGTGAATACTATATATTAAAAACTATTGACAGGGACTTTAAAGAATTAAGGATTTATAAGCTGGTGCTTCCTTTACTTAACAGAGAGATTGAACTTAAACAGTTTGATATTGATGATAAAGGATATGTAATATTTTCATTAAAAGTAAAAAGAAATGAAAAAAGAAGACGCCGCAGAAAAAAGAGATATGATAATATTATTCTTGTTTATAATCCTCATTTTAACCGGTTTAAACAATATGTAATAAAACAAAGAAGATATCTTACAACAAATATAATTTTCAGAAGAAACCCTGACGATAACCTTATTGTTGCAGGATTTATTAAACAAAGGCATGCCAGGCATGAGGGATTTACAGGGATATTTTATAAAAAATTAAATTACAGGGCTGAAAAATTCGTTAAGCTGAAACCAAAGACCAATTATATTGATTTTTCAAGAGACAGGAATTTCTTTTCCGAATTCACAAGAAAGCATAATGGTAAAACAGAGCAGCAATGTTTCAATTATGAGATGGACAGTATTTTATTTTTGGATGACGGTTCGTTCTTTCTTATTGCTGAAAACAGATATGTAAGAAACGTACTTGTGAAAAGTACCGGAAGTAAAGAAACAGAAGTAATTCATTATTACCACAATAATGATCTTCTGCTGGCTTATGTTGATGATGACGGAATAATGAAATGGAAAAAGCGCATCCCTAAAAATCAGTTCAGCTCAGATGATCATGGCATTTATTCTTCTTATGCTTTATATCTTACTAAATATAATACACTTAAAATAGTGTATAATGATCATCCTGCAAATATCAGGTATTCAACTGATAATGCAGATAAATACAAACGGCTGAAAAACTGGTCTGTAATGAAACCCAAAGGGATGGCTGTAGTAGCTACTGTATTTACTGTTGGTGACGTTACTAAAGAGCGGTTGTTTAAAAAAGAAAATGACGATATAGTGATCTCACCAAAATTGTATGTCGCAATGAATAACGGCTGCCTGATATACGGACAGGAAAAAAAAGAATATGTATTCGGCACCTTCTTTTTTGAATAAAAGATATTCAGAGATTTTTTAATAACCAATAATTAAATAGTTATGGAAATAAAAAGAAATGAATTCAATAAACTGGCAGAACATAGTGAAAAGTATTGTATAACAATATATATATCAACAATCAGAAAGGATTTTAAAAAAAGGGATAAGAATATATTGATGTTTAAAAATTATGCAAAAAAGATCAGACAACAACTGACAGATATGGGGGCTTCTTCAAAGGAAGCTGATCAATATCAGGAACAAATTTATAATCTCCAATCTGATAAAAATATACAGAATAATATTTCCCGTGGTCTTGCAATATTTATTACAAAGAATTACTATAGATATTATTTATTACCATTTACAGTTAAAAATTTTGTCTATGTCTCGGATCATTTTTATTTGTTGTCGTTAATACCTTATTTGGAAAATGACTATAATTATTATGTCCTTTCCCTGAGTTTGAACTCCAGCAGGTTTTTTATATGTACAACAAGTGATATAAATGAAATACATATACCTGATTATGTTTATAAAAATATTAAGGAAGTGGAGGGGGCAAGGGATAAGGAGAAAAATCTGCAATTCAGAAGTTCCGGGAGAAAAGCGTTATATCACGGACATGGAGCAGGAAAAGATGAAAAAGAAGAGATAGTAAATATGTATTTACGTTCAATTGACTCTTTTTCAAAAAATATCATTACCGGTAAACCTGCGCCGTTGATCATTTATTCTGTCGATTACTTGTTCCATATGTATCAAGAAGTTACCAATAACCAATATTTAATTGACAAAAATATCAAAGGCAATCCGGAATTTACAGATATAAATACAATACATGAAATGGCGAATGAAATAATCTCAGAACACAAAAGAAAAAGAAAAGAAAAAAAGATAAAAAGATATTATTCTTTATTTCATTCTATCAGAAACGTATCAAAGGATATAGATCAAATAGTACCGGCAGCATATAATAAAAGAATCAAGGCTATGCTGATTGCAAAAGATTATAAAATATGGGGCGGTTTTGATGAAAAAAATAACAGGACGATCCGGAAACAGGGCATTAACGATGATGCAATGGAGCTTGTAAATTATGCTGCTGTGAATACGTTATTGAACGGAGGAGAGGTATATATGATAAACAAGGAATATAAGAATAAAGATGAAAGCCCGGTCAATGCTGTTTTCAGATATTGATTTTATAATGCCTAAATGCCTATACAGACAATGTTTATTATTAAATATATTTTTTTGTTATGTATTTTTTTCTTACTTGTTCTACCATGTGATTATGCCCAGGTGAAAGAACACGAAGCCAGGTCGAATTTTGAATCCGGCAATTATATTATTGCACTGAAACAGTATAAAAGATTATGGCGAAGAGTAAAAAGAAATATCGAATATAATTATAAGATAGGACTGTGTTATCTTTATTCCAATGCTGATAAAACAAAAGCCCTCAAACATCTTGATTTTGTTGCCAGAGAAGGTGATGTAGGTAATGATATTTATTATTATCTCGGACTTGCACACTTTTATTCATATAATTTTGATGAAGCTGTAAGGTTATTTGAAAAATACCTGGAAACGACAGCAGGTAGTGAAGATCAAGAAAAAAAGGAAATGAATAAAAATGCAAAACGGCATATTGAATTATGCAAAAATGCCGGAGAGCTAATAAGTGATTCCCTGGATGTTACCTTCATCAATATAGGTGAGCAGATCAATACAAAAAGAGCAGAATATACACCATTTATTACAATTGATGAAAGCTGCCTCTATTATACTTCTAATAAAAGATATATTTCTGCTTTTCAGGTTCTCGATAATAATATTTATAGAAGTGAATATACCGGCAGAGAATGGGGTAAGGGAAAATCAATCGGAAGTAGGGTAAATACCGAAGACGACCAGATCCTTATGGGTATTTCTTTTAATGGTAATAAACTATTCCTGCAGCCGGATTATTTCAAAAGTAATTTTGATCTCTATTATTCAGATAAAAAAGGTAAAAGAAGTTTTTGTGAACCGGAGGAATTCAGCGAGTATGTAAACTCAAAATATAATGAGGCAGGTGCATGTATGTCAAGATATGGTGATACATTGTATTTTGCAAGTGACAATCCCGGCGGGTACGGGGGATATGATCTTTACTATTCCTTAAAGCTGCCGGATGGAAGGTTTGGTAAACCTTTGAATCTGGGCCCTTTGGTCAATACAGAGTATGATGAGAATTTCCCGCGTATTTCTTATGACGGAAGAATTTTATATTTCTGTTCGAAAGGACATAACAGTATGGGAGGGTATGACATTTTTTTAAGCAGATATAAACAACGGCTGAAGGCATGGAGTGAACCAAAAAATTTCGGCTATCCGGTTAACACTTTATATGATGATTATACAATAGCTCTTTCTGCATCTAAGAGATACGGTTATATTGCTGCTGTGAGGGATAATGGTTACGGTAATTTTGATCTTTATAAAGTCGTTTTTAATGATGTAGCTCCGGTAAACATAATATTTACCGGCATAATTGCAGCAGGAGAACCGACCGATCCGGTTCCAATCAGAAAAATTGATCCTGAGATCAGTATTGAAGTCTATGAAATGATTAACAATACACTTTTCGGAATATATAATTATAAAAAAAGAAACGGCAAATATGTAATAGCACTGCCGCCAGGGAGGTATTTGCTGAAAATTGAAGGAGAAAGCTATTTGAGTTATAAAAAAGAAATAGAAGTGGCTGAAAAAAAATATAAAAGTAAATATATTACTAATAACATATATCTGACAATTAAGCAATAATGTGGAAAATATTCCACAATCGTTTTTTTAAAAAGTAAATGCCTGTTATTAATAATTATTATTGTGTTGATTTCCTGTGACATACGAATGCCATGTTTTTCGTGGCATGTTTTTTTCATAATAAATTAATAGATGTCATTAACCTGAATAACCCGTATAAATGGAAATTTATGATAATACGATAATGATTAAAACGGATCTTACCCCGGGATCTTTAAACAATCTCGATTATGCAATAAACTTAGCAATTGATCTTAAAAAAGCTTTATTGTTATTGTTTATAAATACTCCTGAATTATATAATTTATGTTTAAGGGAAAAAACAGGTTATGCATTGCCTGCATTTGATCAGAAAGAGAGGGAGCAGATAAAGGAACAATGTGAAGTAAATATGAAAAAGTTCATTAAGAGGGTTAAAAAGACATATCGTAATGCACCACCGATTAATTATTTTATTGAAGATGGTCAGATAACTGAGAAAATTATTAGTGTAGCTAATATGAAGAAAGCTGATATGGTAATTTTCAATAATATGAAAGAAGAAGCCGGTTCAAGATTATATAATAGTTATTATACTTCTGTTGAAATGATAGTTAAATCTCTTGAGTGTCCGGTTTTGATAATGCCGGAAAACCATGATTACAGAAAATTTAACAACATTGTTTATTTAACAGATAACAGAGAGGAAGATTTTCTTGTTCTGAAAAAATTATCATCATTATTCAGTCCATTTAACCCCGAGATCATTGCAATGAATATATGTGAGAATGTAGATTTTGAACTGGCGATCAGCAGCATGGGATTTCAGAAAATGATAAGAACTAAAACAGGCAATAATAAAATCAGGGTGAGAACCGTCAAAAATGAAAACGGGAATTTTTTCGGGTACATGGAAAAAATAAATTCGGAATATAAGGCTGACCTTATAGTATTACTAAAAGAATACGGAAGTTTTATTGAATGGATATTTAATCCCGATCCTGTAAAGAATATTTTGAAAGACTCAGGGATGCCCGTAATGTTGTATAGTGAAAATATTAATAGTTAATGTGATAAAAGTATTTTAATATGTATTTAGATCAAGTTGAAAATAAAAAGGAAGATATTATTCTTAAGAAAAAATTAATGCAGATAAAAGATGATCTGAACCATCCTGTTAAGCTCCAAATCCTTAATTATCTGGCAGAGCATAAAAGCGCATCTCTCGGATGTGTAATAAAAGCGTTGAGAATTTCCAGTGCAAGAGGATTAAAATATATAAATGATCTGATCAGACTGGGATTGGTAGAGTCTCATACGGATCCGCCGGAATATAATATTAACCAGGCTCAGTATGATCGTGCAAGATCAATATTTAATGATATAATCAAATAAATCAATAACTATGGTTACAAGAGAAATAAAACGACATGTTAAACTGGGATTTTCCCATTTGGATACTGCAGAAATTGTGGCTCATCTTAATAAGTTGCTGGCTAATTATCAGATACACAGACAAAAGGTGATGGCTTATAAATGGAACATTAAAGGCAGGGATATTATTATTATGAAAGACAAGTTCGATCAACTGGATAAAAGTAATAGTGAAAATATTAATAAAATTGCGGAAAGGATAAGGGTATTCGGTAGTGTTCCTTTATCTACATACACTGAGTATCTGGATATCTCGGAAATAAGTGAAATGAAGATGGGAATTTCAGGATATGAAATGGTTACGGAAATTATTGATGATTATGAAATATTAGTTTCATTGATGATGAATGTGAATGATTCTGCAAATAAGATAGGTGACTCAGGAACATTTAATATGATAAATGAAATATTATATGATCTGGAAAGAGAATTCTGGATGCTGAATGAATGGACAAAATAAATTAAAGATAGATTAATCAATTAAATATTAAACATCATGGGAAAAATATTAGTAAAAACCGAATCTGAATTGATACCTGAAAATGTAATCAATTATGCGGTAAATCTTGCGGAAGACTTTGAAAAAGAATTAATACTACTTCATGTAGTCTCAACAGAGAGTAATGTCGTTGGAATGCCTCATATGGCTGCTGCAAATGCCCAGGTATTACATGATTATACTCAAGAGAAAATAATTATGATACGTAATAAATATGATCATTTTATTAATATATTAAAAAAACATAAAGGTAAACTTCCGGCTGTAGATATCAGAATTGAAAGTGGTAGTCTTCTGGGGAATTTTGATAAGATATATAATGATGAAAACATAGAAATAATATTGCTGGAGTCTCTTGAAAAAGATTTTCTCTCATTCAGTGATGTCAATATGAAAATTATCAGGGATGCCGGTTGCCCTGTCTGGGTTATTTCAAATGATACAGCAACCTATTGTTTGGATAGAATAATTTATGCAACAGACTATAACAAGGAAGATCCGGCTACAATAAAAAAATTAATTTCACTGACAAA
>Ga0180433_10004993_pt1 | contig 18298 bp, 16 predicted proteins | sample SS_ome_8_FD_132980 | JGI IMG/M metagenome (GOLD analysis project Ga0180433, IMG submission 132980) | Hypersaline lake sediment archaeal communities from the Salton Sea, California, USA - SS_1_D_1 metaG | ecosystem: Environmental > Aquatic > Non-marine Saline and Alkaline > Hypersaline >... | reverse complement strand
TCAAGAAAGAAAGAAAAACCAAGCATAGAAGAGATTACACAATGTCCTGAATGTGGTAGTACACATTTGACTAAGGATTATTCCAGAGCAGAATTAGTTTGTGAAGATTGCGGGCTAGTTATTGATGAAGATTTTATTGATCATGGTCCCGAGTGGAGGGCGTTTGACAGTGACCAACGTGAGAAAAGAGCACGCGTGGGAGCCCCGATGACTTATACCATTCACGATAAGGGTCTTAGTACCATGATTGGTTGGAAAAACCGCGATTCTTATGGAAAATCAATTCCGACAAGAAACAGAGCTCAATTATATCGTCTACGTAAGTGGCAGAGAAGAATTAGAATTAGTGATGCCACAGAAAGAAACCTTGCGTTCGCACTATCCGAACTAGATAGAATGGCGTCCGGCATGAGTCTACCTAGAAACGTCAGAGAAACTGCAGCTATGATATATAGAAAAGCAGTTCTAAAAAACCTGATCCGTGGTAGAAGCATTGAGGGTGTGTCTGCTGCCGCACTTTATGCGGCATGTCGTCAATGTAATGTACCTAGAACCTTAGATGAAATTGCTGGTTCCTCTAGAGTGTCTAGAAAAGAAATAGGCAGAACATATCGATTTATCGCTCGTGAACTTGGATTAAAATTGATGCCAACTTCACCACAGGATTATATTTCAAGATTCTGCAGCGAGTTAAAACTTACTGGTGACGTACAATCCAAAGCAATTGAAATTCTTAAAGATGCTGCTGATAAGGAGCTTACAAGCGGACGTGGGCCGACTGGTGTTGCTGCCGCCTCTATTTATATTGCTTCAATACTTTGCGGTGAAAGAAGAACTCAAAGGGAAGTAGCAGATGTGGCAGGTGTGACAGAAGTAACTATTCGAAACAGATACAAGGAACTTGCAGAAAGACTCGACATTGATATTATTTTATAATCTTTATGACTCGTTGGTATTCAGAGAAGAAAAGAGAACATTTCTATAAGGAAGCCAAGCGCGTAGGTTATAGAGCTCGCTCTGCATTTAAATTAAAACAAATTCAAAAGAAATTTAGAATCATGCAAGAGGGCGATGCAGTAATAGATCTTGGCGCTGCTCCTGGTGGATGGAGCCAGGTTGCAAAAGAACTTGTTGGTGAGGAAGGAACAGTAATTGGAATAGATCTCCTACATGTTGAACCAATAAATGGTGTGGTTTTCTTACAAGGGGATCTAACTAAGGAGCTAACTCTGCAGAAAATCATGCAAATCAGTGAGGGTAATAAGGCAAATATATTGTTATCGGACATGTCTCCCAACATCTCTGGTAATTACTCGATTGATCAAGCAAGGAGTATATACCTTTGTGAACAGGCGCTCAAGGCAACAGAAAATCTCCTTAAAAATGGAGGACATTTTGTATGTAAAGTATTTGCTGGAGAGGACACAGGAAATTTTATCCAGGAGGTTCATCAAAAATTTAAAGCAGTGAAATGTTTTTCTCCTCCCGCCTCACGTAAGAGCAGTAGTGAGGTATATGTAATTGCCCGTTACTTTCATAAATTACATGGTTAAATGAAAAAATTTACGAATAACTAATGGATACATAGTGTATTTGTCAATATAGTCACATAAAGTTAACCTGAAACACAAACTTAATTCATATATTGACATCGGGAAAATTTATATAAACTATGACACATAATTAATATACTGCAACTTGTTACATCTGCTCGCATTGCTTTGTGATATGGAGGTCCAATAATGATGAAAAATCAACCGCTTACGATAGATAGTTTTTTCGAAATTACAAAGTTGGACATAGAGAAAAAAATAACATCTACAATTTCTGATAAAAAAATATTTACAATGTTGAAATATGGTAAACGTCTGCGTCCACTCCTTGCACATCTCTCATTTAAAGTCTGTACTGGTGGTAAGGAAACGCCCTATCAATATCAAAGGGCTCTTGAAGGAACTGTGAGCATCGAATTGGCACATACTGCATCTCTTGTCCATGATGATATAATTGATGAAGATAAAGAACGAAGAGGAAAACCTGCTTTTTACGTTAAGGAAGGCATTCCTAGGGCACTTTTAAATGGACATAAGATGCTTGCAATCGGTTTTAACATTGCTCTCAGTCACGGGGAACAGATCGCACAATTATATGCTGATACGTGGAGTGAGATTCTATGTGGTGAGCTCAAGGAAGTTAATTTTAACCAAAATGATATTAAAAATGGTACAAATGAGTTATCTACAAAATCCAAGATTTTCGGCGAATATAATAAGATAATTAACATGAAGACAGCATCTCTTTTCTCCTCGGCTTGCAAGGCAGGGGCAATTGAAGCGGATGCATCAGGTGAAATATTAACAATACTTGCAGATTATGGACGAGAGATAGGACTTGCTTATCAGCTTGCCGATGACCTTGTCGATCTCGAAAAAGGTGAAATGATAGACAGTGTTGTAGTTCCTTTGCTAACTAGATTGGAAAATAAAACAATCGATAATGATTCCTTGAAAATGAAGGCCATTAAAGCAAAACTTGCTAAAAACTCAACAAAAATTAAACAATTATACATTGAGGAAATCAAACGACATGTAAGCAAGGCCGAAAAACTAAGTAAGTCAGATATAATTCCTCCATCACCATACAAGAATCTCCTTACAGACGCACCTGCTTATATCACAAACTCTATGCTAAAAGAGATAAAAATTGCGATATAGACCTGAAAGAGTTCATTTTATTTTTTCCTTAGTCTTTTGGTAGCAACATATGCTATTATTACTATAGCAATGATGCCAACTATGATTAATGTGAATGTTGTATTTATCTTAGCAAAAATAAGAAATGCTTGTGAAAACATTGCTATAAGTAGGCAACCAATAACTGCTCCAAGTGATATTGCAATAAATGTGTTACGTGGCTTCATGCCAATTAAACGTCCAACAATAGAGCCAACCATTCCTCCAGATCCCTGGAATGGAACCATTACGAAAAGTACTATCCCAATGAAACGAAGGGGCTTAATCCACCCATATTTTTCCTCAACATTTTTCCCTTTTTCTTCAACTTTTCTCATGAAATTGCCTATGATAGGTATCTTTTTTGCCAGATCGTAGTTCCAAACAAGAAACAATGCTACCACTATATCAATAAATGCAATCGATAAAGCCATAATAATGGGATTGATTGATGGAACAACCGACACATAGCCTGTAATTGGATTTGTAATTTCTCCTCCAGTAACTCCAAGAGGGATAATGGATTCTTTTCCCAAAGGCGGGAAAAAATACACCATCATCAGAAGGAGCAATTTTGCCGAACTTGCTCCCCCAACAATATACTGCGATACTATAATACCGGTAACTGCTATAATAAAAGGCACAAAGAATTTTGCCAACCAAATCCATGGTTTTGATTCTACCCTCACGTCTATATCTCCAGTGCCCCAATGTACTATAATTATAAAGACTATTTCAATTAATTTAATTGGATATGACAATTGCTGCATGGTCCTTTTCATAACGTGATATATCTATTAAATTGGTTATATTGAGTCCATGTCCCTCTAAATCCTCTGTTACAAGCTTGTATGCTTGTTTTGGCTTCAGCGACACGTCTATACTTCTTGCTTTAACCATGATAATCCCCTGACCATCTTTTTTCAAATATCTTAAGACATTTCCTATGAAAATTTCAGATTGATTCCTTTGTGATATGTCCTGATATACAATATCTGCGGTAGGTACAATTGCGCTATATCTATCAGGATGATTGGCATCTGATAGGATTGGCATTATATTTTGTCTTTTTTTGCTCAGTTGTAATAATTTTTTTACTGCAACCGGTGAGCTTTCAACTGAGTAAACTGTTCCATCCTTTGCAATGTCAGATATATGGCTAACTGTTGTGCCTGTTGCGGCACCCAGATATAATATCTTAGAATCCGATGCTATGTTGATATCTTTTAGTCCATTTAGAATAGCAGCAGCTAGTTTGCTTCTGTATGGATTCCAAGAGCGAAACTCTTTGTTCTTATAAGCTATCAATTTTTCTTTATAGACTTTGATTCCTTTACTTCCCTTTAGATTTTGAGTAAATAATCTGCCATTTTTTTCAAATACGCCGTCAATGCTTATAGATTTCATTAATGGTTGTTATGAAGTGCATTTGATAAATATTTTGTCGAAATCTTAAATTACATCTATAGTATACACTTGGCGATGATAGACATGGTATTGAAGTCACCGTTGAATGATATTCATAATGAACTTGGAGCCAAATTTACTGAGTTTGCTGGTTTTGAAATGCCGATACAGTTTTCGTCGATCAAAAATGAACATTTAGCTGTAAGAAAATCAGTTGGTCTTTTTGATGTATCTCACATGAGTAATGTATGGATCACAGGCGAAGATGCAGATAAATTGGTAAGTCTTACAACTGTGGAAGATGCATCAAAAATTGAAGATGGCAAAAGTCAATACACGGCAATTTTAAGAGAGGATGGTACTGTAATAGATGATACAATCTTTATGCATCTTGGGGAAAAATATATGATGATACCAAATGCAGGTATGTCGAATGAGGTTACAAAATGGCTCAATGACAAAGCCAAAGAATATGATCTCTGTGCAACAGCTGAAGATGTATCCAAGGATTATGTCATCATTGCAATTCAAGGGCCAAAATCAAGGGAAATATTGCAGAAACTTACAGATACAGATCTTAAAACAGTGGGTTTTTTTGATTGCCAGTACGCAAATATTGCAGGTGTAAACTGCATTATTTCACATACTGGCTACACTGGAGAATTGGGATTTGAATTGCAAATAACTCCTTCCAATATGGCAAAGGATGTTTTCTATGCAATACTAAAGGCTGGAAAAAAATTTGATATTAAACCAATTGGTTTGGGTGCCAGAGATACACTGCGCCTTGAGAAATGTTTCATTCTTGCAGGCAATGAATTTGAAGGCGGTAAGACGCCGCTTGAAGCTCTTATGTCTTGGACAATAAATTGGGATCATGATTTTATTGGTAAAGATGCCCTGTTAAAACAAAAGGAAAAGGGAGATTATCAACGACTGACATATATGGAATGTATCGATAAGGGCATTCCTCGACATGGTTGCAAGTTAGAAAAAGATGGTAAAGAAGTAGGTGTTGTTACAAGCGGAACGATGTCTCCATGTCTGAACAAGGGCATTGCAATTGCGTATGTTGACCCTGATTACAGGCAGAAAGATACAATACTTGAAATTATTGTTAGAAAAAAATCTGTAAAAGCTAAGGTGGTTAAACCGCCATTTGTAAAGAAGGACTGGGCACAACAAAATTAGAAACCTTTAAAACACTGTTGAAAATAACGAATTTTGATAATTATGTCGGATGAAGTTAGAGACAATTTGAAGTATACAGATACGCATGAATGGTTGAAATTAAAGGGCGATACGGCAATTATTGGGATAACTGATCATGCTCAAACTGAACTTACAGATATTGTTTTTGTTGAGTTGCCCGAAGTTGGTAAAGAAATTAAAAAAGGGGAAGAACTCTGCGTTGTGGAATCTGTGAAGTCCGTTTCAGAGATATATGCACCAGTTAGTGGAAAGATTGTCAATGTCAACGAGAAACTAGAGGATACACCAGAATCTGTCAATGAAAAACCCTATGATGACGGGTGGCTTGTCGAACTGGAAATCAAAGATAAATCGGAAATGGATACATTACTAGATGCAGAATCGTACGAGAAGTTGCTGTAAAATTTGGGGAAATACTCACTCCCATTCGTTCATTTTCAAAAATTTATGTCCATATTGTTCAAAATCGTTGGAAAACGAATATTTTCCAATTTAAATTTTTTTATCTTATGCATATGGAGGAAATTTCAGAACATCTTTTTCCGAAACGTTATTATATTGTTTAACATATCTCACATTTAGGCGGAGAGATGGGATTGCAAGTAAGTTCAAAGTATTTTTTTAATTAGCGGTGTTATACGACTCCGCCGCCTCCCCCATAAGTTTTAATCATTATGTTTAAAAACATTAAGTTACTTTACGGGATTTGATTCGATGAGACTTCTACTCTTACATAGTGATTATATAGAATATAAAGTAAAAGATAAGGCCATTTCGGTTCCTGAGGAAATAGATGCTCATGGCGACAGGATGGAAGAGGCTCTTACTGTATTTACTGCTGTTGAAAAAATTGATGAAGAATCTCATGTTCAGGCAGTGTCAGATGCAACTGCCGAGATTGTAAAAACTGCAGAACAACTAAAAGTTAATAATATAATGCTTTACCCTTATGCGCATCTTTCTTCTGATCTAGCAAGTCCAAAAGCAGCCAAAGAAATTCTTATAGAAATTGAATATGAGCTAAAAAATAAAGACTTCAATGTAAAACGATCGCCATTTGGTTGGTATAAATCTTTTAAGATTTCTTGTAAAGGCCATCCTCTCTCAGAACTTTCAAGAGAAATCATTCCGGGTAAGTTCGAGGAAGAAACTGAATCTTTAAAGCAGGAAAGAAAGCTTAGCTCCTATTGGTACATTTTAACCGAAGATGGAAACCTTCATGATATTGTGGATTTTAATTTTAAGGACCATGAAAATCTTAAGAAATTTTCTTTTTATGAAAAGGAAAAATCAAGGGCTGTTAAACAGGAACCGCCTCATGTAAAACTAATGCAGAAATTAGAGATTGCTGATTATGAACCTGCTTCAGATGGTGGAAACATGCGGTTTTACCCAAAGGGTAGGTTTATAAAAAAATTAATCGAAGAATACGTTACAAAAAGGGTTGTTGAATATGGCGGTCTTGAAGTTGAAACACCTATTATGTATGATATGGACCATCCAACGCTTTCTAAATATCTTCAGCGTTTTCCAGCTAGACAGTATCAAATTGAAAGTGATAAGAGAAAGTTTTTCCTGAGATTTGCAGCTTGTTTTGGTCAGTTCTTGATGGCTCATGATGCAACCTTTAGTCATAAGGATCTTCCACTTAAAATCTATGAGTTGACAAGGTATTCTTTTAGAAGAGAGCAGTCTGGTGAACTTACTGGTCTTAGGAGACTTAGAGCCTTTACTATGCCTGATGTTCATGCTTTTGTTTCTGATATTGATATGGCAATGGATGAATTTAAGATTAGATATGATCTCTCACTTGACGTTCTTGATAAGATCGGTATCTCTAAGGATGATATTGAGATGGCTCTTAGGACCACAAAGGATTTTTATAAGAAAAACAAAGAGTTTTTAGTAGACCTTGTTAAAAAACTTGGAAAACCGGTCTTGCTTGAGATGTGGGATGAAAGGATATTTTATTTTATATTAAAATACGAGTTTAATTTTGTTGATGTGTCAGATAAAGCCTCTGCATTAAGTACGGATCAAATCGATATTGAAAATGGGGAAAGATATGATATAAAATTCACAGATAAGGATGGTTCGACAAAACATCCATATATTCTTCACTGCAGCCCTAGTGGTGCTATTGAACGTGTTATCTATGCACTGCTTGAACAACAAGCCTTTAAGATGAATAAAGGTCAAAAACCAATGCTTCCACTATGGCTTTCTCCAACGCAGATTCGTTTTATAACGGTTAGTAATGATTTTGTTAAGACCTGTGAAAATTTCATTGATGATTTTAATAAGAAATCGCTTTTCATTAAGATCAGGATAGATATTGATGACCGAGAGGAAAGCGTGAGTCGCAAAATAAGAGATGCTGAAAAGGAATGGGTACCAATAATCGTTGTTGTTGGAGAAAACGAAAGTAAAAGTAAAACATTCAATCCTCGCTTTAGGGATAAATCCATCGCAGAGGAAGGTAAGACATATAGTATTGATGAATTATATGACCTGATTTACAATATAACCTCCGGTTATCCTCAGCATATACATCCATTGAATATTCATCTTTCAAAAAGACCAAGATTCAAATAATTATCCTTATTAGGGGTGTTTAATTATGTTAGGTAGAAAACAAATCCAAAAATTAGCTGAATCATATGATAAAGATAATATTACTATAGGTGTTTTGGGGGGACATTCCGCTCTAGATGTGTGCAGGGGTGCTAAAAAGCATGGTTTTCGAACACTTGCAGTCTGTCAAAAAGGTAGGGAGAAAACATATACTAAATATTACAAAACTAGGGAGGATGGGCGAGGTTGTATTGATGATACAATAATTCTTGATAGATTCTCAGATATAACAAAACCAAGAGTTCGGGATCGACTAAGAAAGAAAAACACCATCTTTATACATAACAGATATTTCTGGGTTTATTTCGACTTTAACGATATAGAGAATAATTTTGATGTTCCAATTTACGGAACACGATCTATGCTTAAACTTGAGGAAAGGGATGTACCAAAGAATCAGTATTATCTTTTGGAAAAGGCAGGGATAAGATTTCCGAAGATATTTGAGTCACCAAGAGATATTGATAGGCTTGTAATAGTCAAAGTTAATGAAGCTATTCGAGGCTATGAAAGAGCGTTTTTCTATGCTACTAGTTATGGCGACTATAAGAATAAATCAGATGGGATGCTTGAAAAAAAACAGATAACAAAAGAAGCACTTGAGAAAGCGGTAATTGAGGAATATGTTGTTGGTGCGCAGATTAATTTCAATTATTTCTATTCAGTAATTGATGATGAACTTGAGATAATGGGTACAGATACGAGAAGACAGACCAATCTTGACGGTCTTATTAGACTTCCAGCAAATGAACAACTGGAGGTTCTTAAATATATGAAACCAAAAATCATCGAGACAGGCCATATCGCGGCTACAACTAAGGAATCCATTATTGAGAAAATATTTGTACTTGGTGAAAAGTTTGTCAAGACTACAAAAAAGGAATGTCCTCCTGGCATAATCGGTCCATTCGCACTTCAGGGTGCTATTGCTGCTGATAAAGGAAAAGAAGAAATGGTTGTTTTTGACGTTTCAATGAGAATACCTGGAAGTCCTTTGACTCCGTTCACACCCCATTCCGGTTATCTCTATGGGGAATCTATAAGTTATGGTGAGCGGATAGCAATGGAGATAAAAAAAGCAGTAGAGACGGGTAAACTCAGAGAGATTGTAAGCTAGTGTTTACAATATATAATTTCTTTCTCGGTAATAATCTTATGTATGGAGACGTCATGTTTTTCTACATATATTTTATCTAATACCTGCAGATGAAATGCAAGTCCTATAGATTGAGCAGTAGCATTTTCCAGCAATTTATCATAATAACCCCCTCCATGTCCAATTCTATGTCCATGTTTATCAAATCCTATTCCTGGTACAAGTATCAAGTCTATTGAATCAAGTGAAACTTCAATTATACATTCCTTTCTTGGCTCTAGAATATTGTAAGCACCATGTGAAAGATCGTTCCAGTTTTTAAGCTCGGAGAGAAGCAACTTCTTGTTATCCTTGTCAGTAATTGGCACAATAATCTTTTTCCTATTTGACATGCTTTCTTTTATCATATTATGCGTGTGAACTTCATTGTCATATGATATGTAAAATAGGATTGTAGATGCTTGTTTAAATTCATTCATTTCAAAAAGTCTTTTTTTTATTATATTGCTTTTTTCCAGTAATTCTGATTTAGATAAATTATTTTTTAACTTAATTAGTTCCCTACGTAGCTTATCTTTCATCTAGATATGTATGAATCTTAGAATATATAGAGATTCACCATTTTTACCGCAAGCATAAAAAACATAAACTGATTATGGTATTTCGTTAGAAATAATCTAAGATGTTCTATGTGGTAAATATGACGGGCGAGGGCATAGGTTTTGGAAAGGCGATTTTGTTTAATGAACATTTTGTAGTGTATGGAGTACCAGCTATTGTTTCGGCTATTGGAAAATACACCGTTGCTAAGGTAAACCTATTTGAAGGTTCGGAGTTTAAATTTGAGGACGATAGGGGTGCAACACCTAACTATAAGAAGGATAAATTAGAGCAGCAGAAGGATTCATTTGACAGAATTTTTAAAAAAATGGGACTTGAAAATTCTAAAAACGGGATAAAAATTGAATTAGGTGGCAATCTTTATGCTGCAAGCGGTATAGGTGCCAGTGCTGCTTCATGTGTTGCTGCTGCAAGAGCTCTTTCAGAGCATTTTAACCTTAATCTTTCGGATGATGAGATTAATGATATTGCTTATGAAGGAGAGAAAGGGTATCATGGAACACCGTCAGGGATAGACAATACTGCATCTACGTTTGGCGGTCTCATATGGTTCGAAAAAGGCGAACCCAACATCATGGAAAAAATTTCTCTTACTAATCCAGTTAGAATTGTAATGGGCAATACTGGCAAGGTGGCCGATACAACTGCAGCGGTTGCAGGGGTAAGGGATAGAAAAGAAAAAGATCCTGAAAAATATAAGAAAATATTCAACCGGGCAGAAAACATAGCATATTTGGCTAAAAGAGCATTTCAAGAGGAAAATTATAAAGAAGTTGGAAAGTTGATGAATGAAAATCACAAGCTTTTGCAGCATATTGAAGTGTCATCTCGGGAACTTGATTTTCTTGTAGGTATCGCACGAGAACAAGGTGCCCTTGGAGCTAAACTTACTGGTGGTGGCCTTGGAGGAAACATGATTGCTCTGACGCCTGGTAGAGACTTACAAGAAAACGTAGCAAATGCCATAGAAAAGGAAGGATTTCAAGTATTGAAAACCACCATAGGTGTAGCAAGAGAGGGTGTAGACTAAATGTATCTTCGAGATTTCTTATCCAAACTTGAGCAAGAGAGTAATCTGGTAAGAATAAAAAAAGAGGTATCTGCAAAATATGAAATTGCAAATGTTATATACTCTCTTGACGAAAAACCAGTTATATTTGAAAATATTAAAGGTTATGATTTCCCTGTTTTTGCAGGTATCACATCTAATCGTGAAGTTATTGCCGAAGGACTGGGTACAACCAAAGACAAACTTTTATTTAAACTTGTAAAAGCGCTTCAAAATCCAAAAGAATCGGAGATGGTAGATAAAGCGCCTTGCCAAGAAATAATAATAAAAAATCCTGATTTGAGTAAAATACCGATATTGCATCATCTTGACGGAGATGGTGGTAGATACGGTTCTGCCACGGTTTCAACAATAAAAGATCCTGATACTGGCAGAAACGTTTCATATCATCGACTTATGGAGATTGATAAAAACAAATTTACCGCACGTCTTATTAAAAAAAGACAAACTCGTACGACCTATGACAAGCTCGAGGGGGATCTAGAAATGGCCGTATGTGTTGGGAATTCTGTTGCGGTTATGGTTGCCGCTTCTCTCGGTCCACCACCGGGCATTGATGAGTTTTCAATTGCAAATGCTCTTGATAAAACACCTCTAGTTAAATGTATGACAAAGGATCTTGAGGTACCAGCTGAAACTGAGTTTGTATTTGAAGGTAGGCTTACTAGGGATCTTGATCGCGAGGGACCTTTTGTAGATCTTACTGAAACAAGGGATTTTGAAAGACAGGAACCTGTTTTTGTTGTTGATTGTATAACACACAGAAAAGATGCAATGTATCAAGCCTTGATTCCTGGTAGACTTGAGCATAAAACTCTCATGGGCATGCCAAAAGAACCAACTATTTATAATGAAGTAAGTAAGGTTGCAAATTGTAAGAATGTTCTTGTAACAATGGGTGGCGGCTCATGGCTTCATGGCATTGTGCAGATTGAAAAGAAAGACCCCGATGAGCCAAAGAAAGCTATCGAAGCTGCGTTCAATGGGCATAAAAGCATGAAACATGTGGTAATTGTTGATGATGATGTCGATATCTACAGCCCTAATGCCATAGAATGGGCAATAGCAACGCGGTTCCAAGGAGATAGGGACCTAGTCATAAAATCAAACCAGCCAGGCAGTTCTCTTGATCCTTCTGGTAAACATGAAGCAGGTAAGAAGACACTTACGGCCAAGATCGGTGTTGATGCAACCATTCCAACAGATGTTGATAAAAGTAAATATGAGATTGTAAAATACAATAAAGTTGATATCGATGATTACCTCGGGTAATGGAAAGTACGAGGTTTGGCTTAAACAGATGGAAATAGGTGATGATAGACTTTATATTCTTGGGGGAGGGGAGAAATCTCATATAGGTGGTGTGGTTATCTGCGAGCCAAATAAATCACCAAATATTATACGTTTGAAAGGACATTATGATGATGTTGTGCTTGAGCCACTAGCCAAGGCAGCTTGTGAGAAATACAATACAAATGTTGTTGCTATTGGTGGGGTTCATATAGATAATGCATCAAAGGAAGAGATTGACAAAATAGTTGAAAATTGTAAGGAGTTAGTGGAATGTATCTGACAAAAGAAGAAGAAGACATACTTGATGGTGGAAAAGGGGAAGTACTTGAAAGATTGTTTAGACTACTTGTCCGTTTAGGCGATATCTACGGTGCTGAAAAAATGATACCTGTTGGATCAGTTCAAGTTGCAGGTGTTTCCTATAAGTCTGTTGGAGATCCAGGCCTAGCATTTCTAGAAGATATGGCATCAAAGGGAGCAAAAGTAAAAGTGCTTACATATCTCAATCCTGCTGGCATGGACCTTGAAAATTGGGAAAAACTCGGTTTTCCAAAGGATTTTGCAAAGAATCAAATCAGAGTCATGGATGCGTTCAAAAAAATGGGAATTGTTGTCACATCTACATGTACACCTTATCTTGCAGGAAATCTTCCACGATTCAGGGAACACATAGCTTGGTCAGAATCTTCTGCAGTTTCTTTTTCTAATTCTGTTATTGGAGCAAGAACCAATAGGGAGGGTGGACCTTCTGCCCTTGCAGCTGCTATTTGTGGCAGAACTCCAAACTATGGTTTGCATCTTTGGGAAAAACGTCAGCCTAATGTTAAGATCAATATAGATGCAGATTTGAGTTTCAGTTCTGATTTTGGTGCTCTTGGTTATTTCGTCGGTAAGCAAGTAAAAAATAAAATCCCATATTTTACAGGGATAAAAGATGCAAATACCGATCAATTGAAGGCTCTTGGTGCAGCAATGGCTGCGTCAGGAGCAGTTGCACTGTATCATGCTGAGAATTTGACGCCTGAAGCAGATTTGGTTGAAAAGAATGGTTTAGAAACAATAAATGTGAGTAAAAAAGAACTTGACGAGACATACGAAAAGTTAAACTCTGGTAAGGATCCAGATATTGTGATCTTGGGATGTCCTCATGCATCTCTTCGGGAAATTTCATCATTGGCAGATAAGCTTAAGGGAAAACATCTGAAAAAACCTGTCTGGATATGCACTTCAAGAATGATGAAGGAAGCAGCGGATAGGATGGGTTTTACCGAAATAATTGAAAAAGCAGGAGGCAGCATTGTTGCTGATACATGCATGGTAGTCTCTCCAATTGAGAGAATGGGGTACAAAACAACTGGAGTTAACTCTGGGAAAGCAGCTAACTATTTACCAGGTTTTTGCAAACAAGACGTAGTGTTTGCTAATATTGATAAACTTGTGGAGGGACAAGCATGAATGGAAGAATGATATCGCCAGGTACTGCCAAAGGTGTTGCGATAGTATCAACGGAACCTATAGGATTCTATGGTGGAATAGATATCAAAACTGGTATTGTTATTGAAAAAGATCATCCGCTTGAAGGAAAATCTGTAAAGAATAAGATACTTGTTTTTCCATGTGGTAAAGGTTCGACTGTAGGATCTTATGTTATTTATGGCCTCAAGAAAAACGGTGTTGCACCGGCAGGTATTATCAACAAGGAAACAGAGACAATAGTTGCCACAGGTGTGATACTTGCTGGGATTCCGTGCATAGACCAGATAGATATTGAGAAGATAAAAGATGGAGATGCAGTTTTATTGGATGCTGATAATGCACTTGTAACAGTACAATGAAAAATTAGACTAAAAACCCTTCAATAAAAGATAAAAAAAGAAAAGGGATTTTTAGTATGTCCCTTTATAGTCCTAGAAGGTATTTTAGTATCTGATAAATATGTGGATACTGCTCTAAGAATCTTAGAAATAGTGGATTGATTGCTTTGTTTTTAGGTGTTGCAAGCGAGACTTGTATAGTACATGTGTCAGTGCTGTCTTCTTCATTACATAGTGTTATTTGTCCGCTGAATTGCTGATTTTGTTGATTGGGTGCTATTACAGTTACATTGATCACTTTTAATCCATCTGATGGCTTTAGATCCGTTCCACTTGGTGGGTTAAAATTCCATGTTCCCCAGGGGGGGTTGCCACATACTTTCCATTTAAGTTTTGACCCAGGATCTCCAATATTTTCAACGTATATATTACCAATTACAGTTGAATTAGGTTTTATGCCGCTCCATCTTAGTTCTCCTACGCAGCCTATTTTTGGTACAGGTATTTCTCCGACATTGACAGTTGCTGTGCTGCTATCTGAGATCTCTTCATACGTTGTTACCGATACTTCGTTGATATTTTCTCCGGTTTCGATAGCTTTGGCATCAAACTCAATTTCTTTTTTCTGGCCGACATTTAGAAATGTGAATATCCATGTAAGTTTATTCCCTGAGATTATCGGCTCAGAAGGATATGCGTTATCTGCATATTCAAGACATGATGGTAGTGTATCAACTATTTGTATATAATTAAGATCAACATCGCCATTGTTTTCTACCGTAATCTTGAATCGTACCGTATCATCGAACTCTACATCAACTTCATTGCTCCATGTTATCCCACCATCCTTACTTACCTTCTTGTCAATGTCAATGCTTGGTCTCTCACCAGTGATGACAAATGCCAAATCAAGAGATTGTTGAGATGTTGATGGTAAACAGTCATGAGCGATAATTCCTTCAACGATTCTGTAGTTAAACCCTCTGACATCCATGGAAACCCATTCAGGGTTATATTCTTCGATATAAAAGGTTGGAAATTCATAGAATCCTTCTCTGAACTCTTCAGATTCCAAAAGAGTATACCTACCGATAACAACATCTTCATACTGTGGATCAAGAGGTGGAAGTGGCGGTGGTCCTCCAGGTTCCCAAAAATCTGTTGCCCAATTTATTGCAATTTCAACATAAGATGGCATGCCTGGGTTTGCTTTGAAAAGCTGAAATGAAACATCAATTTCTTTGTAACGTTCTGGGTCAAATGGGTGATCATAGAACCATATATTCCACCATTCTGAAAATTCATAGAAATACCATCCATTTATAGATCTACCATCATCATAATAATCAGTTCCACCAGAAAGATCTTCATTGGGGTAACCTTGAGAATCAAGTTCAACCCAGAACATATTTGTAACAGGATCAGATCCTCCAGGTTCATACATTTCCTGCCAATTCAGATCCCCCCAATACGACCAGCAGGCATCATCATTCCAGTGATTCTCTGAGGATTTCCAACCCCAGAAAGGCTGCACAGCTCCAAAGACTTCTTCTACAACAGCAGAAACTGCTAACCAATATATCTTTCCTTTCTCCTGAGGGAACCAATCTTCTTCATCTAGAAAAACATTATACTGGAAATATTTATCATGATCACCGGGTATATAGTCACCATCTGGCCAAAACCATCCCTGGTTACCAGTATATGGACCACGTTCGATCCAGTCATTAACCTCTATTTCCCAAAGAGTTTTACCCGGTCTGCTATGTGGTACATTTGGTGGATTTGCGGGAATATCACTGTGTATAGCTAAAACAAAGTATTCAACATCTCCAATAATGTCTCCTTTCCAACTACCCCAGAAATGAATATCTTTTACAAAACCTGTTTCTGAACATCTCCAATCGTCAGCAAGAATTATGTTGGGATACTGGCTTAAACCAGCTGTTGCATAAACGTCCCAACCATTTGGATCTGGCAGTTGCGGAAAATGCATCTTATGACCGTCCCCGGGGTTCCAATCTGCAAGAACTGCTACATTGGTGGCTATCAGCAGCGTACATACAAAAATACCTAATGCTCTATTTTTCATATTTTTCATACCTCCCTTAACTTAACAATTGATAATTCACAATTAGATAATGACATTTAAATTTTTCCTTTGGTATTTTTTGTAACATTTGTTGCAAGTTTTAGCTATTAATTTCGGTTTAATATACTTAACCAGAGTATGGGTTTTTTACGATTTTTTGTGTTATTGTTATTATTTTAATAGATTTTTGTCACAATCATTCTGCATTTGTATTGAAAAAATTGTAAATAAATCAACATTCTTTTTACATTGAAAAACTTGTTAATGAGCAAAAATCTAAACTATTTTAGTCCATCAAAGAGTACGGTCTATTAGTTTTGTATGACCCTTCAGATAATCTCCATACTTATCGATTATAGACAATATTGATAATTAAAATCGAAAATCGGTTAATACTATATTAGCGCTCTCATACTCCATATGTTACCTATGCCGTTTAGCTCTACCTCTTGGTCTCCCTCATCGTCAGACCATGTTATTTTTCCATTTATGGTACTCATTCCAACCTTCATTCCTACATATGTCGGAATTTTCCACACTTTTTCACATGTATTTTCAGATATAATGTTTAACTCTAATTCCACGTTATACGTTTTCAATAGAGGTTGAAGAATGCTTGGTTTTGCAGTCATACTAAACTCGGAAGGCATTTTTACAAACGGGAAGATTTTTTCATCTGATTTTGTAATTTCAAAGTCGATATCGTCTAAAATTGTAAGAGTTTCTCCTTGATCTGTTGTTATAACTAGGGATCCAAACGGGTTGATTTTTGTCGTTTTGGTTGATATGTATTGGGGTGTTAGATAGTAATTGCTGAAGTATATGTTCCATCCGTTATTAAGTGTCATGTGACACCAGTCCCACCCGTTAATCGATCCCCGTGTTATAATATTGGGTGACCAGGAGTGTTCATGATGTCCTTTTCCTTCTACGTGATACTCTGTTCCATCTATCTTTATTGTGCCTATTACATCGCATCCGGTGAACATATAGCTGGCAATGTTGCTTTCCGATTTTTGAAAAGCTCTTTCTCCGATGGTCCATAATGGATCGGAAGGTGAAAAATAATTCAAATCTACGACTATTTCATGGTTTTTGTCAATGTCGTTATCTTCTGCATGGACGTGCCATTCAGGCGCCCCTCCTTCGGCCCAAGAATCCTCGAATTCTATACTTAATCCAGGAGTTTTTGCTTGCAATGTAGGTTGTCTGATCAGCCCAAGCCCCCTTTCCTTGTTTATTATTCCTCCATATTTCTCTCCATCGGGTCCATTGAGCGTTACTATTAACATATCGGGTTTTAGCGTTCCAAAAAGATCTCCACGTGCCATATGGTTAAAACTAACGGAAACTGTCCAATCTTTTAGTTCACTATCTTCATTATCTAAAGCTGCACCGAAGTACCACCATTCTCTACAAATATTAATCTGGTCAAAATGTGCTCCTTCATCTTCTGGAGAAATAGCTCTCATAAATCCCATATATTCTGACGATAGAGACACAGGTGGCGTTGGTGGAGGTGGTGGGGGTAACGGCTCATCTGGTTGCGATGTGGGTATTTTCTCTTGTGTAGGATATATATATCCTGCTTTGGTTAAGACAACTCCTGCTATAACTATCAAAGCTACTACGATTATCGCATCGATTTTATTAATTTTAAAATTCGATTTAGCGCTCACTTTAAGCCTCTGATATATTTAATTATTTATACATTAATATTTATTAATACGTTATTAAGGTTTTCTTTACATTTGTTGTCATATCTTAATATAATATGGAAAACTGTTTGTTTTGGTATGCATGTGCGCTTGCACATTCATCTGCGAAAAAGATACTTAAAACCTATATGCATTTTATTTTTTTGCAACGATCGGGAAGGAAGGAAACCCAATTATTAAGTTTAGAGAGAACCCATCCAATACCCCCTCTAAATCACCTCTTCTCCTTCCCACAGCTTTCTATATGCTATTTTATAATCTTTGGTTTTTATAAATCTGCAAAAGATTTAAGAAACCATGATTTTATTAACTTGTATTGATTTAATTTATGGGGAATAAATATGAAGAGTGTAAATAAAATATTGATTATTGGGTTTTTGGCGATGTTTTTATTGGCAACTGTGACGCCAGCTTTGGAAATAAAAAATAAAACTTCTGATGAAGATATGATTATATTGGATTTTTCCTTTTCAGAACCACGCTTGGAAAAGACAAATATCAAGGATAGGGAATACGACAGAATAACTGTCGATGGTCTTCCAAGCATTAATGATTTTAGAGAGTCACGTTTGCCTGTTAAACCAGTTAGAGTACTTTTACCACAGGGTAG
>Ga0180433_10004992_pt1 | contig 18298 bp, 15 predicted proteins | sample SS_ome_8_FD_132980 | JGI IMG/M metagenome (GOLD analysis project Ga0180433, IMG submission 132980) | Hypersaline lake sediment archaeal communities from the Salton Sea, California, USA - SS_1_D_1 metaG | ecosystem: Environmental > Aquatic > Non-marine Saline and Alkaline > Hypersaline >... | reverse complement strand
TTTGCGCCGGAGTGGCGGAATTGGCAGACGCGCTGGACTCAAAATCCAGTGGACCGCGAGGTTCGTGTCGGTTCGACCCCGACCTTCGGCACCATATTATAATACTATAGTTCAAAAAGCGTACCCGGACCATACCTGCTTGAAGCTTCTTTATTTCTCAATAAAAATACATATCCTGATATATGAATTTGAATTTCAATTTTTCTTAAAAATAGGACAAGACAGCCAGTCTTATTATAAAGATAGGATATGTGATAATTTATACAGGTTTACATCTATACCCTTCTTTTCTTTCAGGACATCGCCAAATCTTGATATATCTATCTTCATACTTCTTAAACCTACCATATAGTCGCTTTTCCCTTCGATTAAAAGATCTACTGCTTTTTTACCAAATTCAGCCGCCAGTATTCTATCCATTGCAGAAGGAGAGCCGCCCCTCTGAATATGGCCGAGAACCGATACCCTCACGTCCTGCCCCACTTTCCTTTTAATCAAGGAAGCAATATCCGATGCCTTCGCAGCACCTTCCGCAACTATTATAAGAGTATGTCTTTTCCCTTCCCTGTGCTTTCTCATCTGTTCTGCTATCATATTAAGGTCGACTTTTATTTCAGGTATTAATATATAATCCCCGCCGCAGGCTATTCCCGTATTAACTGCAATCATTCCGGAATTTCTTCCCATAACTTCTATAACAAATATTCTCTCGTGAGAAGAAGCCGTGTCCCTTATTTTCGATATCAGGTCAATTATTACATTGAGGGAGGTATCGAATCCTATGCTATAATCCGTTCCCGCTATATCGTTATCTATTGTTGCAGGAATGCCAATAACCTGAATCCCCCTTGAATACAAATCATGGGCACCTCTGAAAGTCCCGTCTCCACCTACAACGATCAACCCTTCTATCCCGTTAGCTTCCAGGGTTGACACTGCCTTTTTCATCCCACTGCTGCGCTTGAATTCCTCGGATCTTGCAGAATAAAGAAACGTGCCGCCTCTGTCAATAATTCCTCCTACCGAATTCAAATCAAGTATATCGAAATTATTATTTATTAGTCCTTTATATCCTTCATAAAAACCATAAATTTCCAGGTTGTTATATATCCCGTACCTGGTAACGGTTCTTATAACCGCATTCATGCCGCTTGCATCCCCACCGCTGGTCAATACCGCGATTTTTCTTTTTTTCTTAGACATAATTTTTCTCTTACTTCCTTCTTTTTTTTAGTTCTTCAAATACTTCCCCAATTGTAACCTTCTTTTCTACCATCAAAACAACCATATGATATAATACATCGGCTATTTCATTAATCATATCCTGTTTTTTCTGGTGTTTTGCCGAAAGTACAACTTCAATGCTTTCCTCGCCAAACTTTTTTATAATCTCATCCAGGCCTTTTTCATGCAGACTGTATGTATATGAATCCGGCTTCCCTTCCTTTATCTTTTCATCCACCACTTCATATAGCTCGTCAAGAATATTTACCTGTTTTTCTTCTTTTGAATACCTTCTAAAGTCAAGGTCTTTCTCGATATCTTTAAGAACCCTGTAGAAACAACTCCAGTTGCCCGTGTGACAGGCGTTTCCTATCTGTTCAACACTAATAAGCAGGGCATTGCCGTAACAATCGTATCTAATGTTTTTAATTTTTTGAATATTTCCTGATGTTTCCCCCTTATTCCAGAGCTTACTTCTCGATCTGCTCCAGAACCATGTAGTCCCTGTTTCGAGACTCTTTTTCAATGATTCCTTACTCATATACGCAAGCATCAGGACATCCCCTGTCTTATAATCCTGTATTATAGCAGGCATTAGACCGACACTGCCCCTTTTTTTACTTTTTGCCATTTCTTTTTCTTTCATAAGTTATTACACCATTATCAAATTTATAGATTACAATTACATTTATACCGCAAAAGGTACATATTTATTTAATTTATTAATAAAATAACAAAAAACCAGAAAAAATAACATATTTATGCAAAAATTTAAATAAGTTGAAATCAATATACCGCTTAAAGACCAATTTCATCATTCGTTCCGGCAGGATGAATCTATATTCTTACATTTATTCCCTCGGATTTCAGGTATTCTTTCGCTTCTCTAACAGAATATACGCCGTAATGAAAAATAGATGCTACCAGAACAGCATCGGCATCGGCATATTTTATTACATCCCTTAGATGCTCGAGCTTTCCTGCTCCGCCTGAAGCTATCACAGGGATATTAACTGCGGAGGTTACTGCTCCGGTAAGATCGATGTCGTAACCATCTTTTGTCCCATCCCTGTCCATGCTTGTAAGCAATATCTCACCGGCTCCCAGTTCCTCAACTTTTTTTGCCCATTCCGTTGCATTCATACCCGTAGCTTCCCTTCCGCCTTTCGTATAAACTTCCCAGAAATCCTTACTCCTGTATTTCGCATCGATTGCCACTACTATGCACTGGCTTCCAAAAACTCTTGAAGCTTCCTTTATTAAAGAAGGATTTTCAAATGCAGCGGTATTTATTGAAATTTTATCCGCACCTCTCCTGAGGATTTCTCTTATATGCTCTACCTTGCTAATTCCTCCACCTATTGTATATGGTATAAAAACCTTTTCCGCGGTCCTGCTCGCAAGCTCTATTACTGTTTCCCTATCTTCATTTGATGCCGATATGTCCAGGAAGACTATTTCGTCGGCACCCTCCCTATCATAAAAAGCGGCAAGCTCGACAGGGTCCCCCGCATCTTTTATATTTACGAAATGTACGCCTTTTACCACTCTTCCCTTATCCACATCCAGGCAGGGAATAATTCTTTTAGTTATCATTTACCATTCCTATCCTTATAGCTTTTTTAAGATTAATTTTATTTTTTCCTTCATACAGTGCTTTTCCAACTATCACACCAATGATACCCATATCCTCCATTTTCTTAAGGTTGATTATATCATCAATGCTTCCTATACCCCCTGCGATTATAAATTTTAAGCAGGAACCTTCCAGTAACCTTTTTAAAAAATCAAGGTTAATGCCTTCCAGAGTGCCGTCCCTTGATATATCCGTTACAATAACCCTCTCTGCGCCAAGGACTTCGATATCCTTTAGTATCTCAAATATTTTTATCCCTGTATTTCTCTGCCAGCCATCTTTAAAAATCATGCCATCCTTTCCGTAATCAAGACTTAATATAACCCTATCCTTATAATTTGAAATACTTTTTTTCAGAAAGGCCCTGTCTTCTATAGCTCTTGTTCCCAGTATAACTCTATCAGCGCCCTCATTTAAGGCGCCTTTTACTGTACCCATGCCCCTGATTCCTCCGCCATACTGTATCTTTATTCTTATTTTTTTCTTTATTTCCGAAATTATTTTTATATTCTCCGGCTTACCTGTCCTTGCACCATCAAGGTCAATAAGATGCAGCCATTCCGCTCCCTGACTTTTCCATCTATCTGCCACCGCGACAGGGTCACCGGAATATTCTTTCTTGCTGTTAAACTTACCCTTCGTAAGCCGCACGCAACAACCATCAATTAAATCTATTGCCGGTATCACAATCATATAAAATTTTCTCCCGTATTATAAACTATTCCCCATCGACATATTCCAGAAATTTTTTAGAATCCTTAAACCGCTGGAACTGCTTTTTTCAGGATGGAACTGCAATCCATAGATATTATCATATTCTACACCCGCAGTTAACTGTGTTCCATAATCAGTAGTGCAGCTTATGATATTTTTATTCTCCGTTACCGCATAATACGAGTGGACAAAATAAAAATATTCATCTTTTCCTATACCGGAAAACAGCCCGCTGCCCTTCTTTATTATTTCCAGCTTATTCCACCCGATATGTGGTATTTTTACCACCGAAGGTATCTTTTTTACATAACCGCCAAGTATACCCAGTCCTGCGTTTTTGCCGTCTTCAAGACTATAATCAAAAAGAAGCTGCATTCCCAGGCATATTCCTAAAAAGGGTTTCTTTGATATATTTTCTTTAATAGTTCCTATTAATTCCATTCCTTCCAGATTCTCATATGCGTCCCTGAATGCTCCGACCCCTGGCAAAACTATCGCAGCCGCATTATTTATTACTCCCGGACTGCATGTAACTCTTACATCATCAGCCCCGATTTTCTTAAAAGCATTTTCTACGCTGCTGATATTACCCATTTTATAATTTATAATTGCAATATACACAGTCAACCCTGTTAAAGTTCTATTGATGTCCTTAAATTGATTCTAACCATGTTCATAAGGTTAAAAGAGCAGGCCTTCCTGAAGTCTGCTATATTGAACCTTTAGTTGAAGGTATAGAACCGGATTTTATAATCCTGCTCGCATCATGCAGGACTATGCCAAACGCTTTGAAGATAGCTTCTATAATGTGATGCGAATTCAATCCAGTATTCTTCCTTATATGGAGATTTATGAAACTATTACTTACCAGGGACCTGAAAAAATCCTCGACTATTATCGTTTCTATACCATTAATCTTTTCATATTCTATATCAACATCGTACCTGAGATAAGACCTTCCTCCGATATCGAGGGATACTGACACCTCCGCATCATCCATTGGTAATATAATAGACCCGAACCTTTTGATGCCTTTCTTGTCTTTTAGACTTTCCAATATTGCCTTACCCAGGCATATGCCTGCATCTTCAATAAGGTGGTGACTGTCCACTTCTATATCGCCCGATGCTTTTAGTTTCATATTAAAACTACCATGCCTTGTGAAGCTATCAAGCATATGGTTAAAGAAAGGCAGCGGTGTATCTATATCCGTATCCCCAACGCCGTCAAGGTCGAACTCCAGACTTATATCAGTCTCTTTTGTCTTCCTGTTTACTTTTGCTTTTCTTTCCATCTCTCTCCGTTTATTTTATTGTCTTTTTTATTTTATTTATAAAATTATCTATCAAGCCATGCTTGACCCTATAGCTCGTAATATTCGCAATTACCCTCATAGTCGAAACTGCAACCTCTTCCATCTCGACAAGATTATTCTCTTTCAGGGTCTTGCCTGTCGAAGTTATGTCAAGTATCTCATCAGCTATCCCGAGCACGGGGGCAAGCTCTACCGAACCATGCAGCTTAATAATTTCCGCCTGTATTCCTTTTTCATCAAAAAACTTCCTTGCGATATTAGGGTAACTTGTAGCGACTCTTACCATGCCGAAATGCATGTAGTGTTCCTTTACCTTCTCTATGCAGTCTTTAAGTGTTGCGATAATTATCCTGCACTCCCCGCTTTTCAGGTCAAGCAGCTCATATACTTCGCTTTCCTTCTCCATTAATGCATCCTTGCCTGAAAAACCTATATCACAGGCGCCTCGCTCAACATATACCGGAATATCCATAGGCCTGGAAATGACATACTCGATAGAGTCCTCTCCCGAACATACGGAAAGTTTCCTGCTGTCTTCCACCAGCGGACCTACACCATACCCCGCTTTTTTCAATATCTCCACAGAGGGCTTGAAAAGATAGCCCTTCGGGATTGCTATTTTAATCCCATTTTCCATCATTTATCTCTTTAATAAAATCATTTATTTTTTTCATTAATTTCATATTTTTCTTAACATCATTTATTTCTACTTCTTTAAAATCCTTATCGGGCCTTAAAATCAAGTCATAACCTTTTTGTCTCAAGGTTTCTTCTTTATCACCTTTATCCTCTAAGCACAGCTCAGTAATAACGCCGCTTTTCCGTAATTCTCCTGCCATTCTAACAAATTTTATAAATTCGGGCCTGCTTTTAATGCTGCTGCACCCCAGTAAAACCTTAAGCTCCCTTTTTTCGACCAGCCCTTCCACTGCCCTGTGTACTAAATCAATATCCAGCGCAAATCCCGTAGCAGGAACATCTCTGCCGAATTTTTTTATCAGCCCATCATACCTTCCGCCACTTCCTATGATATTTCTTACACCCGGGCAATAAACCTCGAACAACACACCGGTATAATAATCAAAATCTCTTATAATGCTAAAGTCTATAACAAGATTTCCGTCATAACCATACTCTTTAACAGTATCATACAGCTCTCTGACATAATTAAAACTCTTTGTTACCCTCTTATCTCTTATTTCAGAAACTAAATTGGATATTTTAATTATACTGCCCTCCGGCTGCATTAATTTTATGAAAATTTCAGTCTTATCCTTATCTTTTTTATACAAAAAACTTTCAAGCGTTATAAAATCCTTTTTTATGATCTTTTTTCTTACTGATTCTTTTTCTTTCATATCCAGAGCGAACCAGTCGCAGAGCCCGTCAATAAATCCCACATTACCCAGCCCTATAGTATAATCAGCCAATTGCAGCTTGTTTAATATGCTTACAAGCATAATAAGAATTTCGCTATCAGCCGTAAGAGTCGACGAACCAATAAGCTCGAGTCCGGCCTGATTGTAAACCCTGCTTATTCCTTTCTGCGTACCTGATTGCCTGAATGAATCTGCAAAATAATAAAACCTTACGGGCAATTGCTCCTTTTTTATCCTCATGCCGGTAAGTCTCGCTATCGGTATTGTCATGTCGCTCCTCAGGGATATCGGGCTGCCGTCTACATCAAAAAAATTAATTAATTTATCCTTCCAGTCTTTGCCGGCTCCTATGGAAATGTTTCGAGTGTATTCGACAACAGGCGTATTCACTTCCCCGTAACCCCATAATCTGAACTCACTTCCAATTATCTCTTTTATTTTATTTCTCTCTTTTGTCTCCGGAGGAAGTATATCCCTTAATCCAAAAGGAAGTTTTATTATTTGCTTATCTTTTTTGTTCCCAAACATTTCTGTATTACCATGATATTAATTATAAGAAAGGTATTTTACCACACTATAATACGTTATAAAAAGCAATGCCATATATATTATTTTCCATACGAATATTCATATTCTATATTTTTATCTTAGACAGTCTTTCTTCTTCCGAAACAGGCCTTCCATTTTCATCAATAGATACGTTCTTGCCTTCAACGAACATCGTCCTTACCTGCCCGCTCGCTGCTTTTACACCGCTAAGGTGAGGCGCATCAAGTATTCCTGCCTTTATCGCCTTCGAAATTATATAAGGAGACAGAAGAGGGTCCCCGTATTTTTTTTCCTTATCAAGCATTTTTATTTTCTCTACAATCATCCCGGCCTCTGAAATTAATTCTTTTTTTCTTGATTTTACCTTCTTATCAAGCTTCATATCGGGACAGCCATACAGACAGTTATCAACTACCCTGTCTGCAATCTTAACACTCTCTATAATATCATCCGCACTTGCAGCATGATTCGCCTCGCAATATGCAACAACATGTAAAATATGCGGCTCCAGCTGCATCTGGAGGAGAACCGAAGAAGCAAGCTGCCCTTTGCTCTCATCATAATCGGCAGGATAACTGAATAGCCCTGTTCTGGTCTGCCTTATAGTCGTAAAGTTTTTATCATGCAGAGACTCTATCAATTCTATCTTTGCCAGCATTTTGGCAAGGTCCATAGTAAAAGAAGTTTCCGGAGGTGTGTTAAACATATATTGAGAGATATAAACCTTTACACCAAGCATTTTCGCGTTATATGCTGCAATATAAGCAGCTGCTACCGCAACCGGGTCAGGCGAATACCTTAAGCTCCAGTGGTGAGACTCATTAATCTCCACAGGGATATCCCTTTCGGCATGCCACTTCATCACCGATTGATTCTCGGTTATCGCATCCTCAAGTTTTCTCTCACTTCTGGTATCAAGTTCATTATACCAGCAGAGAGGAACGGCACACCACGCATTATTAATATTCTTCTTCAAGACCTCCGCCATTTTAATAATATCATTTGTTCCGCTGTAACATCTCAATAAGGGATAATTTCCTGTTCTTGAAGCTTCGTAAAGCTTTCTAAAATCGCCCTCACTTCTTAAGGGTACACCGCCTGCGCCGTCCTGTTTTCTATCCATCTTTTCAGGATGGAAGAAAAACTCCTGCGTATTCTGGTCAGGCCCTATGGATATGACATCCAGTAGGCCGCTTGATGAAATTTTCTTTATGCCCTTTACTGTTTCATCCAGCGTGGGCTGGCCAAAATGATGCCTTATAACAGGTAGCGGCTTCTTATACTCAATTCTTTCCACTATATTCTGGGGAGGGATTTCACTACTGGCCTTTATTTTTTTCCTGCTTAAAAAATTTTCTATTTCTGCGATGCTCTCCTCACCTGTAAAAACAACATCAAAAATTCCCAGTTTTTTGCCAATTTCGGCTACCGGCCTGGTGCCTCCCAGTATGAATTCTATTTTTCGATTTTTTAAATTTTTAATTACTTTTTCATTTAATTCTTTAAAAAGCTCAAGCGCACTTCCCGGTGAAAGGCGGTAGCTTACAGCTACTATATCGGGATTATATTTATCTATATTTTCTTTTAATCTATTAATCTTGCACGCCGAACCTAGAAATTTCGTTTTATAACCATGCCTGCCTGCCAGATTTAAAAAATTTATTATTCCCGCAACATGAACGCAACTGCCAATACAGGCACCAAGTATTTTCTTCATATTTCTACTAGATTTCCCTTCCTTTAATAAATTTGTTCCTGATTTGTTCCACACTTAACCCCTCAAGTCCCAGTCTTGAAAGGGTCCTTCCGTTACCCCTGAAATCTTTTTTAAATATGGCAATAGCCATATCTATAAGAGAATCGATTACCTTTGTCTCTACTCCAAGTGCCTTCCCGAACTCCGATATGGGAACGAGACTCATCGGGACATCTTCAGTTATGTACCTGACGTTTATGGTCCTGGGAGCCATAATCCCTACATAACCCGGATTACTGTGTATGGCATCAAATAGGTTATCTTCTACCACATTATACGCCATTGACAGCCATTCGATAGCGGTATATATCCTGGCACACTTTAGCTTCCTGGACACCTTAACCCTCTCCTCATCAACCGCCTCCAGAATCTTTGCTACCGATTGCGTAACTCCTTCGATATAAAACTGAAAGTTCCCCATCGTAGATTCTATCCTGCTCAGGTTAAGTATAGTTATAGATGGATGGAATACCGCACCCATATTATTAAAGCTTGTCTCAATAGCGCTTGCTGCCGGTATGAACTCCGTAAATGCATTATTTAACTTTCTTACGACCATATCGGTTTTTTTTGAAGGAATCGCAGCAACTGGTATCGCCTGCTTAATCCTGAATATTTTCGCCGCCGCAGGCCCCATTCCCCTGCTTGCATATATAAAAGTCTGCGCTTCTGCTACAGTAATATCCTTATTGTTGCCTTCCCGGCGCAGGACATTTAAAAATTCCATTGCCCCGCATGTTCTTCCCGGATTCAAAACTACTACCTGTTTTTCGTTTAAAAATGGTGCGCAGATTTTTGCGATATAATTATGGGCATCCGCAGGCACTACTACCATAATTACATCGACGCCCTTAATCGCCTTTTCGATATTATTCGTCACTATATTAAGTTTTCCAAAACCTTTAACCTCTCCTTCAAGCTCTATACCCCTCATCTTTTTAATTGGCTGTATCCTCGAAAGCGTCCTGTTGTACAGATTAACATTAAAGCCCTTTATAGCAAGGTGCGCTGCTATGGCTTTGCCTCCATGGCCTGCACCCAGTACTGCGAAACTTAAGTCATGCATTTGAATCCTCCCGTGTATTTATGAATATCTATATTCTTACCCAGTTTATCTTATTTTTAAAAACCTCCTTCAGGTCAGATTCCATTTCATGATTGAGGGTAATCCTATACTCCGATGAAAGTTCATAAACTTTCTCAATATCTTTTATATCATCCCCCGTTATCCTGAACTCTATTTCACTGAACCCTCTGTATTTTCCAAGTATAGCGTAAAACTTGTTTATAAGATTCTTGTCTATATCGCGCTTTTTAACAGTAAATACTATCTTACCACTTTTTTCTCCGATGAGCTCTTTCTGGCTTTTATTAACCCTTTTTTCCTTCTCCATCTCACCGAACTCACTGGCAATAATTTTTATCTGATCTTCTTTTTTATCCAGCTTTCCCCTTATGCTTACCACCTTTTCTTCGGCAATTAACTCCCTGAACTTCAAAAAAGTAGAAGGAAAGATAATTATTTCTATATTGTCATCAAAATCTTCTATCTCTAAAAAACACATCTGCTGGTCTTTTTTAGTGTATATTATTTTTAACCTGGTTATTATCCCTCCTATCGCGACGCTTGCCTTGTCTTCGAAACTTCCAAGAGCATTTATTGGCATCAGCTTTGAAAGCGAATCTTTGTACTCGAATAAAGGATGCCCCGAGATGTAAAGTCCCAGCATTTCCTTTTCAAAATTCAACAGTTCTTTTTTTGAAAATTCTTTGAACTTTTCTTCCTGATCATAAGAAGGGCCGCTCATTGACATTTCTTTCTTCTCACCGCCATTGACCTCGAAAAGCGAATACTGACCCATATCCCTGTTCTTTCTTATTTTTAGCACTTCCTCTATTATGCTCTCGTAGTTTTCAAGAAGATACTTTCTGCTCATACCAAGAGAGTCAAAAGTTCCGCTTTTTATAAGACTCTCAATAGTTTTCTTATTTAAAACGCTGTTGTCTACCCTCTCGCAAAAATCTATAAAATTTTTAAATCTTCCGTTTTTCTTTCTTTCCTTTTCTATCAATTCGATAACATTTGTTCCGACATTTTTTATCGCCGATAAGCCGAACCTGATTGAATCTTCAACTACTGTAAAATCTGCAAAGCTCTCATTAATATCAGGAGGCAGGACCATTATGCCCATCCTCCTTGTTTCGTTCACATACTGTGCAACTTTTTCCTGGCTTCCCATCCTTATGCTGAGAATAGCAGCCATAAACTCTACCGGATAATTTGCCTTTAAATATGCAGTCTGGTAAGAAATCATTGCATAAGCAGTACTATGGGACTTATTGAAGCCATACTCTGCGAAATGATTTACAAGTCCAAAAATCTTCTCTGATATTTTCTTATCGATACCTCTTTTTTCTGCACCTTCTATAAATTTACTTTTTTGTTTTGCCAGCAGGTTCCTCTTTTTTTTACTTATCGCGCCCCTCAGTATGTCTGCCTCCGACATGCTGAAACCCGCCAGCTCCGATGCTATCCTCATAACCTGTTCCTGGTAAAGAATAATTCCATACGTACTTTCAAGTATTTTTTCAAGAGAAGGATGGAGATAATTTATTTTTTTTCGCCCATTTTTGTTCTCTACGAAATCGCTTACCATGCCACTCTGCAGTGGGCCCGGCCTGTACAGTGCCAGCAGCGCTATTAAATCTTCGAACTTCGATGGTTTCAGATTTATAACCAGCTCACGCATACCTGAACTTTCAAGCTGGAATACGCCGAGGCACTCGCCTTCACCGAGCATTTCAAAAGTCTTTTTATCCACAATGTCTATATTATTAATATCTATTTCAATATTCTTTGTTTTCTTTATCAGAAATAGCGTCTTGTCTATCAGGGAGAGCGTTCTAAGCCCAAGGAAATCCATCTTCAAAAGCCCTATTTTCTGGATATCCTCCATCTTGTACTGTGTAACAATATCGCCCTCGTTTTCCTTCTGTATCGGTGTATAGTTATAAAGGTCTTCCGAAGATATAACTACTCCCGCAGCATGAATCGAGTCCTGCCTTGATATCCCCTCAAGGGATATTGCCGTGCTTATTACTTCCCTTATTTTTTCATTATTCGTATATATTTCATTAAGTTCCGGAACCATCTCCAGTGAATTCTTAATCGTCATATTAAGCTCCATCGGAATCAGCTTCGCTATACGGTCCACCTCTGCATACGGCACCTCCAGAACTCTTCCCGCGTCCCTTATTGCCTGCCTTGCAGCCATCGTTCCGAACGTAATTAACTGGGCAACCCTCTTCTCTCCATATTTTTTAGTTACGTATTTGATTACTTCATCCCTTTTTTCGTAACAAAAATCTATATCGATATCCGGCATACTTCTTCTTTCCTCATTTAAAAAACGCTCAAAAAGAAGGTCATATTTCAGCGGCTCTATATCTGTTATGCCAAGACAATAAGAAACTATGCTTCCTGCAGCGGAACCCCTGCCGGGTCCCACTCTTATTTTGTTGTTTTTTGCAAATTTAACGAAATCCCATACTATAAGGAAATATTCTGAAAATCCCATTTTGCTTATAACCGAAATTTCCTTTTTTATTCTCTCATCAATAACCTCTGTAATATCCCCATACCTTTCCCTGGCTCCCTGATAGCACAGTTTTTCCAGATATTTGTCAGGTGTGAGATTATCCGGAACCTTGAAATATGGTATCAGGTTCATTCCGAACTTTAAATTTACCTCACATCTCTCCGCGACCTTAAGCGTATTTTCAACCGCGCCTGGATATTCCTTGAAAAGCTCCTTCATCTCATCATAACTTTTAAAATAATATTCTTCAGTCGGAAATTTCATACGACCCGGTTCATTTATCGTAGAGCCGGTCTGGATACATAATAAAACATCATGTGCCCTGCTGTCGCTTTTCTCAAGGTAATGGATGTCATTGGTGGCAACTGCGGGAATATTGTATTCCAGAGACAAATCATAAAGCACCTTATTTAATGCTTTCTGCTCGGGTATTCCTGAATCCTGAAGCTCTATATAGAAATTATCCTTCCCAAATATTTCTATGTATTCCTCGATGGCTTTCTTTGCCTTATCTACTTTTCCCGAAAGGACATAACCTGGAATTTCACCAGAGATGCAGCCGCTTAGAGCAATTATCCCCTTAGAGTATTCCCTGAGCAGCTCTTTATCAACTCTCGGCTTATAATAGAAACCTTCCAGGAAACCAAGGCTTACCAGTTTCATTAGATTCTGGTAACCATTATTATTCTCCGCCAGAAGTATCAGATGATAGTAAGACCCTTCCTTACTGCCTCTTTCTATTTTTTTATCCCATCTGCTTTTTGGCGCGAGGTAGACTTCGCATCCTATTATTGGTTTTATTCCTGCCTTTTTTGCCTGTTCATAGAAATCGATTATACCGTACATAACGCCGTGGTCAGTCAATGCGACTGCAGGCATACCGAACTGGCAAGTTTTCTCTACTAATTGATTTATCCTTGAAGCACCGTCTAATAGGGAATATTCGCTATGGACATGCAAATGAACAAAATTACCCTTTTTCATCCTAAAATTTCCCGGCTTTTTTCCTGTTTAGATTTATTAGTTAAAATTAAAAATTGAAAAACCTAATAAACAACTCTATACAGTTCTTCAAGAGAAGTCAAACCTTCTGCAACTTTATATGCTCCACTTTCGAGAAGTGTTTTCATGCCTTCTTCACGGGCAGCATCAGTTATATCATCAGTGCTCTTTTTTTCGAGAAGCATCTGCCTGATTTTTTTGCTTACTATAAGCAGTGAGTATACGCCGACTCTTCCCGTATAACCTGTATTATTGCATCTTTTGCAACCGACAGCCTGATAAATCTTCTTGCCTTTCAGTATAGGCCTTATTTCTTCCTTCATTGACTCTTCAGGTACCTTTACTTCTTTCTTGCAGTTATCACACAGTACCCTGACAAGTCTCTGGGCAACTATTCCCCTCACTGCCGATGAAATCATATAGGATTCTACCCCCATTTCCATCAGTCTTGAAAGAGTTGACGGAGCGTCATTCGTGTGCAGGGTGGTTAAAACAAGATGCCCGGTAATAGCTGCTTCGACAGCTATCTTCGCAGTTTCCAGGTCTCTTATCTCACCAATAAGGATTATATCCGGGTCACTTCTAAGCATCGCCCTTAATCCTCTTGAAAAGCTCATGTCTATTTTAGGATTTACCTGAACCTGCATTATCTGCGGGAATCTGTATTCTACAGGGTCTTCTATGGTAAATATTTTTTTCTCAACATTTGAAATCTTATTAAGACTTGCATACAGGGTAGTCGTTTTTCCCGAACCTGTAGGACCTGTAATAATGACAGAACCGTGCGGAACATTTATCATCTCTAAAAAAATCTTAATTTCATCCTCCGACATACCTGATTTATTAAGGTTAAAAACAGATTCGTCCCTGCCAAGTATTCTTATGGTTACATTCTCCCCGAAAACAGTAGGCACTGACGCAAGTCTAAGGTCAATCGTCTTATTCCCGTATGCAATGGAACTTCTGCCGTCCTGCGGCAACCTGCTCTCGGTTATATCCATGCCGGCCATAATTTTATATCTCGAAATAAGCAGTCTCTGCACTGTTTTTGGAACATCTTTAATTTTCTGAAGCACACCGTCTACCCTGAACCTGATGGTACAGTTCTTTTCCTGTGGTTCAATATGTATGTCGCTGGCTCTTAGTGAAATCCCCTTAAGTATAATCTGGTTCGCAAGCTTTACAAGGGGATTTGCCTCCTCTGTATCTTCTTCCAGTTTTTTGCCTATCGTCAAATCTTCATCTTTGATTATTTCCTGCACTTCTTTAAGACTATATTCATCGGATGTATATAATCTTATGGTGCTCTCTATATTCTTCTTCGTGCTTATATACGGTTTTACATTGTATCCGGTAAGAAGCCGTATTTCATCGATAGCATTAATATCCCTCGGGTCAATCATGGCAACATGCAGTGTGCCGTCAACCAGTCTAAACGGGAAAACCTTCCTTTTAAAGGCAAAATCTTTCGAAATAATATTCGCAACCGAAGGATCTATTTTGTCCTGTATCTTATTTAAATCAACAACCTCGAAGCCCCTCTGGAAAGATACAAGCTCCATAAGTGTTTCATCAGAAATATACCCCTTCTTTATCAGTATCTCTCCCAGCTTTTCTCCTGTATTTTTCTGGACGTTTAGAGCTTCATTAAGCTGGTCCTGAGAAATAATATTTCTATTTAAAAGTATCTGGCCTATTCTTTCTTTTTTATAATCAATATCTACCATAATTATCCTGTTTATTTTTTTCTAACCTTATAATTATAATATATCCATACCAATATTCACATATTTTACAACAAAACACATTTATTTAATAAAGATTTAAGTAAATTATATTGTTATAACTTTATTAATAAAAATATAACTCCAGCTCCTTTTTTATACATCCTGGATATAAATAAAAAACTATGCTGCTTGATTTTTCTTTATTTAATTTCTTAAATAATGTATATACTATTTTATTTATATTTTCTTATACATTAATAAAATACCACAAATAAAGACTTTTTTAAATAAAACGCATTATAAAATATTCTTACAATAACTTAAACCATTCAATTAAAATGCATATAAAAATGCACAGGTTCTGGTTAATAAAAAATGTGATTTTCACTTCAGTTATATTTACAATCTAAAATTAAGAAGCTCTTCTCGCCGCCATATGAGTTATATGCAGTAAATTTTGTTCCTTGTATCTTTTTCCATCACCCTGCCATTCTACTCTCCAATAACCTGGACAAAAACCTCACGGGAGCGCGGCCTGTTGTCGTGGTCTATAACAACTATCTGCTGCCATGTGCCAAGAACCATATTGCCTCCTGACAGAGGTGCGGTTATACCCGGTCCCATAAATGTGGCCCTCAGGTGGGAAAATCCATTATCATCCCCCCAGGTCTGCGAGTGCCTTGTATGCTTGCTGCTTGAAATAAATTCCTCCAGCTGGTCACGCATATCTTCAACCAGCGCCGGCTCATATTCTATAGTTGACACAGAGGCAGTGGAGCCAATTACAAATATATTAACCAGGCCGTCCATTATTCCGGACTTTGCTGCAATATCCTTTATGTCTTCAGTAATATTTTTAATATCTGAAAAACCTTTTGTGGATAAAGTTATCTTTTTACCATATACCATAGCAATACCTCCCTGATTCATAATTAAAAATTATCAGTTATAACTTCGTTATCAATATATTTCGTTATAGAGTTAAAAACCCTCTTTGCAACTATTTCAGATCCCGAATAGCTGTAATGCATTTCGTCTGCCAGGTATTTTTCTATATTTCTTGTAAGCGGCGTATGTGTGTCTATAACCCTGACATCGTAATCATATGATATTATTTTTATTATATCATTATATCTTGTATATTCTTCCTTACATGCACTGGGTTCAAAGGGCCCGATAAAATTTATAAATACCTCGGCCCCGTATTTTTCTGATTTTCCAACCATGCTTTCCATGTTTTCCCTGTATGTCTCTAATTCGGTAACATTAACATCATTTGTCCCAAAAGCAATTATTGCTATATCCGGATTGTATTCAATAAGGTCCAGGGCAATTCTTTTCTCGCCATACTCAGCCATCGCTCCGGATTTACTATCTTTATATATACCGAATCTGGTAAATCTATATTTTCCCTTTAATAGAAAGCTAAATCTTTCTACCCAGTCTGTTTCTATTAGCAACGAATCACCTATTATCAGGATATTTATTCCCGGAGCTTTTTCTAAACTAAAACTGGCTGCTGCAATGCTGCCAATTTCATACCCCCGCTCAAAATAACCAGAAGCTAGAAGGGGCAAGACGATAAGGCAAATAATCAGCAACATGTATAATAGAAAACTGACCGCCTTTAATTTTGTATATGCTGCAATATATTTCCCTGATATCTTCTTTACGGTAGAAATAAATTTTATTGATTTCCTGTGCACAATCCTGCCTTTCTTACTAAAAGTCAGGTTATGCCCTTATTTTTACCAGGACATAATAATTAAAAGTTAATTGCTATAATATTATATAAATATACCTCCGACAGCAACATCTATGCTATTATAATCGATATAAAGGTTATAATAGGTATAACTTTATAGCATAACAATGAAAATAATACAGGGTAAAACAAAAGATATCTTACAAAAGGCACTTGGGCTGCGTTATGAAGTTTTTGTAAAAGAACAAAATGTTCCAGTAGGGATTGAAAGAGACAGCTGCGACAAAACTGCCACCCATGTTATAGTGATTGATAACGATACAGGTGAGTGCATCGGATGCGGCCGTCTGGTAATAAAAGATGGTATTGCAAAGATAGGCAGGGTCGCAGTTAAAAAAAGTTTTAGGGAAAAAGGATATGGCAGAGGAATCTGCCTTGAACTAATAAAGATAGCCCGGGAATCCGACATAAATGATATCAGGTTGAATTCACAATTAGAGGTAGCTGGATTTTATAAAAAGCTTGGATTTAAAGAATATGGGGATATTTTTATAGAAGCAAATATGAAGCATGTTGCTATGAAGCTGTAAATTTCTTTTACTTTAGTAAAAAGCATAAATAAATCGAAGTGAAGAACCTTTTAAATACCGGCAAAAAAATCCTGTTACAGTACTTAAAAAATCCTAAATGTACCCTGGTAAGCTTTTAAATAATTTTCTTTAATAAAAAATAATTACAAAAGTGTTACAAAGGCATTGAAAAAGCCCTTCTATAATTATAAAATGATCTTTCAATAAGCATAATTCTTCAAACCGGCAATTAGAAATGGAGGCCAGTAAATGAAAAAAGTTCTCTTTATATTAATGGTTGTTCTAATTCTTGCCCTTTCCCTATCGTGCTCCCCGCAGGCAGATATCCGTGCAAAAGAAATTATAAAAATTGGTGATGCAACCGGAGACTGGGGCTTCCCCTCCCCTTATGGAATGTACCCCCGTGGACCAGGATATATCAGGATGAGCTTCATTTTTGATACTCTTGTCTGGAAAGATATGGATGGAAACATCATACCAATGCTTGCCGAAAGCTGGTCTTATGATAAAGAAAAAATAAGTTTTACATTTAACTTGAGAAAAGATGTCCTATGGCACGATGGAGAGAAGTTCACCGCACCGGACGTTGCCTTTACCTTTGATTATATAAAAGAACACCCCTGGGTATGGGTAAACCCGGATATAATAAAATCTGCAGAAGTTATAGATAATTTCACAGTACGCATTAATTTAACAGAAGAATATGCCCCATTTCTTGAGAATATTGCAGGAACACTCCCTATCCTTCCCGAACATATATGGGAAGACATAAAGGAACCCCTGTCATATAACAGGGAAGATGCACTTATAGGTACAGGACCATATATTTTGAAAGATTACAACAGCCAGGAAGGTTCCTACCTTTATGAAGCTAACAATGATTATTATCTGGGAGAAGTAAATACAGACAGCATTGCATTTATTAAAATATCCGAACAATCCATGCCTTCAATGATTAAATCCGGTGAAATAGACGCCGGCTCCATACCACCTGATGTAGCATCGGAATTAAAAGAGATTGGATTTGAAATAAAAGAGGAGCCGCCGATATGGGCAGCAAAACTGGTTCTTAACCATAATACCGATGGACTTATTGGAGAAA
>Ga0180433_10004991_pt1 | contig 18301 bp, 17 predicted proteins | sample SS_ome_8_FD_132980 | JGI IMG/M metagenome (GOLD analysis project Ga0180433, IMG submission 132980) | Hypersaline lake sediment archaeal communities from the Salton Sea, California, USA - SS_1_D_1 metaG | ecosystem: Environmental > Aquatic > Non-marine Saline and Alkaline > Hypersaline >... | reverse complement strand
CTGCGGCAGACCCTGCGGCAGTTGCGGCATACTCTGCGGCAGACCATGCGGCATTTGCGGCATACCATGCGGCAGACTCTGCGGCAATTAATTTCTTTAAGTTTGTCTTTGTCGGGTTATCCGCATACGCTCTTGCCGCTTCTATCGCTAACCTCGGTCCATCTTCACCTTCAGGAATATACTTTAACGACGTCTCCGCACAATCACAGACTATATGTATTCTCTCACGTTTAGTGCCAAGTTCCGCTTTGGCGATATACCAAAGCATCCAGTCCGCACGTTCACAGGTATTCCACGCTTCTTTAAAACTCTTGTCGCCTACCCATTCAATAGCGTCTTCGCAAGCTTCCAGCTTACGTAACTTATCAGCAAACTTCATTTTACCTCCCCTTGTCGCGTGACTTCCTTGACAAGGTAGCTTTGAAGGTGTAATATATACAAAAGACGCACCTTTTTTGCTACCAAGCGAAGGAAGGATTTGCGTTTTAGGCGGATTAATCGGTGCAACGGTTAATCCGCCATTTTTATATTTGTACCCTTCTTTATCTTTCAAAACAATATAAAATATCTTGCCCAATTTGGTATCCTCCTTCAGATTAAACTTCTTCCTACTTTATACCCTACGACTGTGCCGAGAAGAAAGATAACTATGGCTATGATGGCAATTAAGATATACATTACTTTATCCTTTCTACCCGCACCGGTATAATGCCTTGCTCAAGAGGAGCAATTTCAGCAAAGGCAGATTTTGAGAGGTCGAGAATTCTACCTTGCCGATAGAGGTCACGAGAGGGACCTCTATCCGTAACCTCGACAATACATGTTTCGGCGGTACGAAGGTTAGTGACAGATATTTTCGTCCCGAAAGGGTAATCCCAGCTTGCACAGGTTTTTTCTTCATCTTTAAGCTCCTTTCCATTGGCCATAATCCCGGAAGATCCTTCTTTTTTACAAGATTCCACAGAGTACCAAGATGCAGTCAAGGTCCCGGGCCTCATCCCTGAGGATCCTTCTGCTTTTTCTAGAGCCATAAAACACAAAATAATAAGAATTATAAGAAAAATAAGTGTTGTAATAAAATCTTCTATTTTCATTTTTTCTCCTTATACCTTTTAAGGAAATCTTTTTTTTCCTGGTCAGTAAATGGGTCATTTTCCCTTTGTCTTTGGCTTGGGGTTATCTTCGGACCCTCTTTCCGATTCCAAGTCCTCACCGCTGCTCTCCAATCTTTCATCGTGTTCTTCCCGATCTGCCATCCTTTACTTTCATAGAAGTCTATAAAAGCTTCTGGATCTACATTGTACGCATTACCTTTGATATAGTCGGTAAGCTCGGAGAGGGTTGGTTTTTTAAATCGTGAAAAAGAGGAAGAGGTCCCTTTCTTTTGTATAGTATCTTTCTTATCTTTTATATATGGTGTTACCTTTTTTGGTAACACTTTTGTTACCTTTTTTGGTAACACCCTGTTACCTTTTTTGGTAACACCTTTTGGGGCTGTTACCTTTTTTGGTAACAGCCTCCACTCTCTATAAGTCTTTACAATAGAATAAGTTGCAGGTTTAGTGTTACCTTTTTTGGTAACACCCTTTTCAACAAGCTTATTTATTGCTCTTAAGACATGATGCCGGTGTTTAATCCCAGTAAGCTCTCTAAATTGGTTTAAACTAATGGGATCCGACTTTTTACCCCACCCCCAAGTCTTGCGTATTATCACCCATAATACTTGCCACTCCTCACCAGAAAGTCGATATTTACACAAGTTATCCACAAGCTCCCGGGCTATTCTCACATATCCGTTTTCAAGTTGAGGGTTTGACATCAGCCCTCTCTTCCTTGACGAGTAGATCATCAATCGGGAGGATCCTCACCCGGACCCCCATACTCAGCGTTTGTGTGTGAGCTTTGCAAAGTTGCTCCCGGCTAATGTGATAAATATTAGGATAAAGCCGATTCCCGTGCTTATCCGTATAACCGATCTCAATATCTATCCCAGCGTTACCCACACGATGTTCCGCTATCCCGACACATCTTTTATGAAGTTTGCCATTCCAGATAGGCTTTTGGATCTTAAAAGGAGGCATCCCCATTGTTAAGCCCCTTTCTTTTTAAGTTTGTGAGGTTTTTGTGCTTGTTTTTATCTGTTTAGAATTAGAATAAAACTCATCCCTAAGCCAATCCTTATGTTCTGAGAAAAGACCTTTTGTTTGTTTTATTGCTTGAGCAATAGTTTTTAACTCCCCTAAGGTTTTTGCTTCTTTCATTTCGTCAGAGAATTTCGTTGCGGTTTCTATGCTCTTGTTGAAATCCTTGTCCCTTTCCTTGTCAGCAGAAGAAGAACGGGGTTTCTGTTCTTCCAGATCTTTTTGTTCTTCCAGCTCATCCTTCTTTTCCGGAGCTGGCAAAGCATTGACCTCGGTGTTCTCCTGGTAATAAATATCTTCCTTGTCAATCTCTATTTCTGGCAACTCAAGCATAATCTGTTCTGGCTTGATAAGAGCGTATTGCTGGAGATCCTTGAGAGGTACATCCATATTCAGATGCAAAACATAGTGTTTCCGGGCCTTTCCATCGTGCGTGATGGTTTGTTCCCTTCTCTCTAAAACAAGAGGGATCATATGGAACCGGCCACAAACACTTTTCACATACTCAAGGCAAGAATTAAGATTGATAATGGAATTAAAAGAGCCCGTGTTGATTTGCCAGACTCCAGATCCCCTCACTTCTGGCAAGAGGCATTGCAAGGTCCCTCTCATAGCACATTTTTTCTCTTTAACATAAGGACACTCTTTCCCTAAACACTTCACTTTTTTCAATCCTTCTTCGGTTTTTCCTATGATTTCCAAGCCTGTTGCAAACTCCGCTTGAGTAACAACAGCAGTATCCCCATCTCCCTTACAGCGTAAAGCTCCAGATCCATACCTTTTCCACCATTGAGGAAAGACAATATCAAGGTCCGGGAGAGGAAACATTACTTTGATTTGTTTTGGGTTTGCCCCATAGAGATTTGAGATTTCAGTTTTGATCAATTCGTTTTCCTCTGCGGATGGAGTTTGAGGATCTATAACGAAATAATCCACTTCCATCGGGTATTCCACATTTCCTTTTTTCTTTTTTATCCCAAGCCGGATCTTACCGACTCGAGGCAATCTCCTAATATCTGACACTCCTTTAATAGCCATATCCTCGACCTCTCTTTCTTGTTTATACATCTTCCCAAGTGGACAAAATTCTGCTACCTCGCAATATTTTGCACACTTTAATCCGTCCCAACTTTCTTTTTTAGAGCACCAGCCACTCCATTTGCCTTGTTTGAGTGCCTGTTCAAGACACTTCTTTTTCGTATCAAAATAAGTAAGGACCTCTTCATCCGGCATCTTGGCAATCTTGAAATAATAAACATTCCTGAAAACGCCCCGACTCCTGGCAATAAAAGTTCCGCCATCCCGGACGCAACATTGAATCCGCATTTCATCAACGGGATAACCTCTCTTTTCAAACTCAATACGATATTTGTTGAGCTGTAATTCCCATTCCCAGCGATCAATATCATCATCGCGGCGGACTAAGATTTTTCTTGTTTTCTTCTCCCCTTTCCTTTTCCCGGATTTATAAACTTCACCAGTTTCCTCTTCTTCTGTTGTGAATCCGAGGGCTTTTGCTACTTTGTAGGATCCAGATGTTTTATAATCCGCCAGGATCCTATTGCCAGATTCTTCTTCATAAACATCGGCAATGCCGGTGATCTCAGTATCCGCATCATCAAACTTCTCTTCTAAAAGGGACAATTCATCATCGGATGCCTCAAGATTCGCATGTCCTTTTGTCCCATGAACCATAAAAGCCCTTTGATCCGGGGAGATAGAATAATCTTTCGTTATTTTGAGAAAAGCTTGCATGGTCCCTTGTATGAGCTGTGTCGTTGAGGGCCGGCCGGTCCAGGGTCTTTCCTTAGATACTAGCCGGAGATAAGATCTTGTCGCACATCTTTCATGCCTCCGGCAACCGCCCTCTTTAAGACACTCTTGATAGGGAATCTCTACACCATCTGGGCATATAAAGTTTTTTAAGGGCATGAGTGATCACCTTCTTCCCAAGCTTTTTTATAACAACGATCACAAGAAGGTTGATCATAACGGGCAAGTTCTTCTTCTGATAGGATTTCTCCACAGGTAGGACAAAGAGGGTCAATTTTTTCTTTTACACCTGGCTCAAGCTCAAATAAACGACCCATTGCCGGATCAAGCAATCCAACAGCAAGCATTTTATTGAGTTCACTTGCCCTTTCTACCACACTAGCACTTGCCATAAAATCAAACCAATCTTTCATAGTACACCTCGCTTTCGCTATGTGTGACGAGAATTTGCGGCTGCGAGGTTGGCCCCGGCCCTTACGGGTTTCGGATTCTCGATCACGTTTTTTAAATTCCTCCCTCGCATTTGACATCCTCTTGGCTAAAATTCTATTTCAAAACTCTTGACAAGCTTTTCAACTTCCTTCATTTGGAATCTTGGTTTACCGCCAATCAAACAAACCTTCATCCGGCCCTCTTGAACCCAGGGTTTCCAACGCTTGTAAACTGTCTTGTTGCTCTTCCTCAACACTTCTGCAACATCTGTAATAGTTAATAGGTTTTCTAAAGACATCATTGCACCCGTATTTCTTCAATTTCTTCTTGAACCACTTTTGTTTTTTTGTAAGCAGTCTTTACTTCTTCAAGGATCTCCTCTTTAGTCATAACGCTTTGATCCCCAAACACGATGGGATAAAGCACCGCTTGAATATCAAGGAATCCTTCAATGCACCTTAGTTTAATGGAACGTCTACCGGAATTTGGACCACCCATTTCTCCCCCTCTCATTTATCGGTTTCTTCCTGTTTGGAATCAAAATCAAAATAAAGAAGATCTCCTGGTTGAAATCTAGTTATTGAACAAATTTTCCGGAGAGTCTGCCAAGACGGATGACGCTCTCCTGATATAATCTGGGATAAGAGTGTTTCGTTAATTTTCGCTCGTTCGCAAAAATCACGTTGCGACCATCCCATAACCTTTAACCATTCAGATAATTTTTTGGTAAGTTTAAAAGCTCCTAGAACTTTCATATCCTTCTCCTTGACTTTGTAGTTTGTTGTTTTTGTAGACAAAAAAATATTTTGGGTGCCCTATGGTCAAATATACACAAGACCTTGTAATTTGTCAAGTCATAATTTGTAGTTTGTTGTATATGCTGACATAACCGCTTAAAATACAACACTTTGCAAGAAAAAATAATTTGACAATTTATTGTTTTTCGCTAGACTAAAGTGTAAATTTATTTTTTTCCACTTCAAACAAAAAACTCATAATATCCTTTAATTATAAAAAGCGAACTAAGACAAAAAATACGACAGCTTAGAAAAGAAAAAGGATGGTTTCAAAAAGAACTATCGGGGAGATCCTACAGATCCGATGGGAAGATTTCAACTGGAAAATAAACACCCTAACGCTCCCTAAGACGAAAACGGGACAGTTTAGGGTATAATTCCTCTCCCGAAAAGCTTCAAGGCCCTTGTAGGGCCGTACAAGAAGAAAAAAGGGCATATTACACACTATCGCACACCACCTAAAGATCCTCTCCATAATGCTTTTAATAAAGCCGGGATTGGAAGGATCCCCGGGGATTGCTGGCATATACTTCGGCATACTTACGCTTCATGTCTCCATATTAATCAGAAAGTGCCATTAAAAACTCTTGCGGAATTACTAGGTCACTCTACAACCAGAACAACAGAAATCTATGCTCATATCACGAAAGACCATTTAAAGGATGCGGTAAAAGATTTAACCTTTTAGTGAAATTTTAGTGAAATAAATTTTTTAAGTCCTTTGTTTATAAATGGTTGGGAAAATGAAATAAAGCTTAGAAGGCTTCTGCACTACCATTGTGCTACGCTCGCTTAAATAACCTATTTATAGAGGAAATGGACTTAACTCTTTAATTTATAAGGATTTTAGTTATTCTCTTGAGTTCTCTCCGTTGCTCTCCATTTCCCTCTGTTTCCCTATGTTTTAGTGAAATTTTAGTGAAATTATAAGCCTGACAAAATGTCACCCTTTCCTCCGATAGATGTAATATATCATATCTCGAATCTCTTAGCAATCCATTTATTCGGCTATTCTTTTGGCTTCTTGTTCGAAAATAGGTATATATCTCTCCAAAAGCTGTTTCCCTTGCTTGAGCTCTCGTGCGTTCGCCTCATACCTAGCTTTCTTCCGATTTAATATACTGCGTGTCTTAGGATCCGTTACGCCTTTGAGGGCTTCTTTTGTATCTTCTAAGTTCCTTAGATTGCTATTGATCTCCTTAGTATTTTCCGCCTTGACAATAGACATCGCTGATTCAAAAGTTTCTACTGGCGGAATATTATTCTGCAAAGCATCCCAATAGATCTCTTGGAATAATTGTTTATTCTTGTGGATAATTGCCGTTTTGTATAGATCTATGACTTTCCCCCTAGTCAGTCCTCGGGAACTCGGCATCGCAAGATCTGTTAGCCGAAAATCTTTGTTCCGATCTGCAATGCTCCGCATACTGAAAGGAATCGGTGTTTTAAATAAGTTTTTAGCGATTCCCCAGACTCGATCCCATCCTCGGGCATCTGCAATAGACCTTGTTTTAAACCCACCAAGAGAATGACCCGTTGCCATAGTTGATACTGTTTGAAGTAACGGAGAAGCTTTACCCCCCACCTTTTTCACCGATGCCGTTATAGGGCTAAACCCAGTATCATCAAAAAGCATTTCAAAAAGCTCTCTGAACTGCTTTCCCCAACGTACATAGCGTTCGGTTCCGTCTTTATTCCTTCCGACAAATAAATGAGTCTTGTGTCCTATAGCATTACCTGTCATAGCATAATCTTTTAAGCCCATTTTCTCCGGGTAAAGATCCGGATATTTATTCCGATCGTTTTTGCGATACATCATATTAACAAGATTTGTACCTATACCAAAATATATCGCTGCTTTGATCCAAAATTTTATACCAAGTCTTTTTCTTAGTTTAACATTTTCCCCATGAATTGCCCCTACTCCAGTTGGTGAAAATGCCTGGCGTAACGTAGAAACAAACCAATCCGGGGACAATAAGCTCCAGGAAAGAATCTGTGTTGTTTTGGGGCTTACCATCAAAGCTTCCCAATTCTGACCGCCAAATACATCATTAACAAATTGAGCAACATCCTCTTCTTGTTTGATGATCTCAACCTCACTCTTTGTATAATCCACATTACTTGCAGCCAGAGATTCAGCTCCATACAACTTCAAAGTATCGTGAATATAATCCCATAAAGCTTTATCCCATCTCTCATTAAAAGTGGCCACCATTTTAGCCATTTTTCCGATAAAGAATTTGTCTTTTGTTTTCTCTGCAAAATTATTCAAATCCCTTTGTATCTTTTGGACCGGAATATCTACGGAAGCTCCAAGCTGCACACCACGTTTAATCCATTTTTTACTCAGCTCAACATCTTTATATACATCAAGTTCGTCTTTTGCAACAGCCCGATAGATTCTTCTTGGATTGAAATATATACCTAATACTTTCTTAAGTCCCATCGTTGCGACACCTGTTTCTCCTAATGCAATATGATGAAAAAAAGAAATACTAAGCCAAGCTTTCTTAAGCAATCCATTTATTTTCTCGTAAGCGTGTATTGCTGGATGAGTAAACCTTGAATCAAAAACTACTTTGAGGGCCTCAGCAATATCCGGATGAACCTTTACAGGTAATTTAACCAAGGTATTGAGTTTTTCTTCTATAAGATTTTTAGCTTTTGTTTCAAAATCAAAATCAACAAGCTTCGATAATACTCCATCTTTAGAAAGTCTTTCGAGAACATCGGCTGTTGCTGTTGGAGCAAGTTTCTTAGCTTGTTTTAAATCAATAAAAATATGTTTAAATAACTCAGCGATTTGTTCCTCGTTAGATCTGGCATATTGTTCTCCTGGCACGCCTCGAACAGTTTGCCCGGCAAGTCGTTTTATTCTTTCGGCATTTAAGGCTAACAGTTCATCCTTATATTGGTTAACAAAATGATTACCAAGTTTTAATGTTCTATCTAAATGATGTCCTATTTCGTGTGCTATTGTTCCGGATTCAAAGAATCGTTTAAGCTTTATTTCTGGTGGTGCACCAGGCTGATATAATCCTTCTATTCCGGATATTTTGCCAAAAACTCGAGGGTTGATTCTTCTTCCAATAGCAACCCCCATCTCTGTTAAAATATCCTGTAATTCTGGAGAGATCTTTTCTCCAGCAATAGCTTCCCCCGGGATCATTAAACCTTCTCGCAATGCCGGATGATCCATAAAAACCCAATTAGGGGGAGCAAGATCCATCCTAGCAAATAATTTAACACCATCCTTTTCAAGAGCTTTTATGCTTTTGACAAACTTAATATTTTCAATGGTCCTATTCATTACACCATCATGGATCCGAATAATATCAGAAATCTTCAATGTTTTAGGTTTAAGCCCAAACTTCTCGATTCCTTCATAATATGTTTCAATAAATCGAGATTTCATAAATCTGTTTCTTGTTGAAAACCAATTAGTTATTTCTGGTTTTTTATCTTTAGGTATATCCCATAAGTGAGTGACATAATTTTCAATCTCTGAAACAGAAACTTTGTCTGTATTTTCAACAATATAATCCCAGCTTTCTTTAAAATGTTTTTTTACTTGTTGTGCAATAGGGTTAAGGTTTTCTTTTTGTTCTTTGTGAATTTGCTCAAGATCAGTTCTACCAAGTTTTTTAGGAACCTCTGTCTCCTCAATAATAAAAGGTATTACTTCCTCTTGTTGTGGAGTAAGGTTTTTATTTATATCGTGAATAAAAGCATTTGTCTCAAAGTTTTTAAGATTAATGTTAAATCTTCTTTGTCGAACCAGCTCGACAACAGCTTTTTTTGCTTCTTTTGCTTCTTCAACTTCTAATTGTTTCTTTCTTATCTCAACTCTTTTTTCTCGGGCTTGTTGTTGTTTCTCTGTTATGATAGGTTTTAATTTTGGCTTCTTAGGCTCTACTGATGGCGGAATAACCTCTGTGGCTGCCATACTTGTTACAGTTTCCCATTCCTTCATATCTCTAGCAATATCTTCCAAGTATTCTGCAATAGATTCTTCTTTTGGAGTGATGGGCTCTTTATTGATACCTATTAATTTATCTAAGACCGGATATAATTCTTTTCTTTTCATTCCGGATTGCCACCAATCCGGAAAGATTTGTTTTCCTTCACCAATACCCCGACCACCAAGTTGAGCCCCTTCAAGTTGAAATTTCATATCACTAAAAACATCTTTTAATTCAGAAGCTTCTTCTGCTTTTGGTGCTGGAACTGTCGGGGTTACTGGAACTGGAGCACTTGGAGTAAACCCAGGAATCTGTGGAGCTGTCCCCGGCTTAAATGCTTCTTGAAAAGTTAAAAGTTTTTGTGCTGGATTATATTTTAATCCCCGGCTTTTAAGATAAACATCTATTATTTCGCTAATTTCAGTATCTCTAACAACTTCTTCTGGAGATCTGATAGGAATTTTCACTTTGGGCATATTTATTCTACCATCTTTTACTGCAGCATCTAATGCATCATTAACATTCTTTATAGTTTTATTTAATAATCCCAATTTACCTTTTTGAATAACTCCAGCAATAGCTCTGCCAACTCCAAGATAATAACCTAATTGTCCTAAGGTAGCCAATGATGCAGCAGAATATGGATCCATACCAGCATCAATTAAAGCTTCTGTCATCCTTTCTGGAGGATATTTTTCAGGGTTTAATGCCCCATATCCAAAACTTTTTAATACCTTTTTGATAGATGGATCTTCCGCAAATGGAGTATCAACTGCTAAAGCAGTTAATCCGGCTAATGGCCTACGATAAAGATCTCCATAAGCTTTTGTCCCTTCAACAATTTGCTCTGAAGAAAATCCCATTAAAGGCAATTTACCCAATAAAGAAGTCATGGTTTTTACGGCTTGTTGTCCGGGAATATTCAAGTCTAATATAGGATGATTCGGAGCACGTTCTTCTTTTTCTTTATCTTCTCCAGTTAATTGCTTCTCAAGTTCTTTTTGCTGTTCTTGTTTTAATTTAATTGTTGCATCTGCTTGAGCTGCTTCTTGAACATTTTGCGGAGGATTATCTTTAAAATATTGTTTTGTCTGATCAACTGACCAGTTTTTGGGATCTGCTGCTTTTGCTTTTGCTTCTTGTTCTGCTTGTACTTGAGCCGCTTCTTGATCCGCTTTAGCTTGTATAGTATCTTTATATGATTTCTCAAGCTGTGATTTTTCTTCAAGTTGAGGGTCCTTAAAAATTCCAAGATCATCTTTAAGTTGAAGTTTTTTAGAAGAAGCGAAAATCCCGAGATCATCGGTTAATTTAGCCATTATTTCTCCTTAAAGATTTGCCTTGATCCAATCAATTGCGGCATTACGAGTCATGCCATATTTTTCCATAAGATAATTAACAGCTTCACTTGTTGTTTGAATCGTTTCCGGCAAAGATATTTGACTTTCTTTTGCTTCCTTTCCTTTTGAAGGGCCAGTTTCAGGTCCTTCTTGCTTGTTAAAGCCGAGTATTTTCCCGAGCCAGTTAATAACACCACTTTTCTTTTCTTCTTTTTTTCCTGGTTTCTTTTCTTCTTCTGCCTGAATAAGAAACTTTTCATCAAGAGCTTTTTGGATCTTCGGATCATTGATGCTTATTTTAGGAAACTTCTCTATAATAAAAGTTTCATAATCTTCTCTTGTGTCAGGTACACCCATTGGACCTTTATACTGTGGTTCAAAGATTCTTCCGGTTTTTATCATAGTTAAAGCACCTTCTTTGTCTCTTTGGATTTGTTCTTCTTGATAAGGAGTAAGTTTCTTATCCCACCCTTTATCTCTTTCAGCTTCAGCTTTTTCAACTTCAAGTTCTGCTTTTCTGACCCCAAGTTTTTCTTTTTTATGTTGTAATTCATATACATCCGTACCTGTTGTTTCATCAAGAAGCTTTCCAGTTTGTATGGCTTGAGCTGCTTCCTCATTAGAATAACCAGCTTCCCGGAGTTTTATATAAGTATCAATTTTATCTTTCTCCCTTTTTGCTTTTTTCTCGCTTGCTTCTTGATACGCTGGAAAAAATTTCTCCGTTCCTTTGATTATTCCCTCTAAAAACCCGCCAAGACTCGATCCGGCTGGCCTCATTCCTTCAACTCCCGCTAAATTTTGAAAAGGCATTTTATCCCCCTTTGTTTATTTATTCCACGGCAACAGCCCACCAGCCATGTTTCCAGCGATCCCGCCCGCTGTTGACATTATTCTTTCAAAAGCACTTGGAGCTTCCCATTCCTTGACCCCGTAATTAATTCCAGTTCCAAAAACACTCTGACCAGCAGATACCGCACCGCTAAGTTCTTCTTGTTTGCGTAGAAAATCTTTATATTTAGCTTCAAGATCCATCTGCTCAACTATTCTAGGCAAGGCCCCATAAGTTTGCCCGGCTTCTGTTTTCCTTAAAGGCTCTCCCATTGCCCAGCTTTCAAGAGCCATTGCTTGCGGAATAGCCTCAAATCTTCGGCCTCTTTCTGTTTCACCCATACCGCCGAGAATCTGCATAAGAGTATTCATTCCTCTTTCTCTCATTCTATTTTCTTCTCGCATAGAAGTATCCTGAAAATAAGTACCGCGAGCCCCCTGACCACGCCGAGCCGCATCAATAGCATCTTGGATTTCGTATTGCATCCCAGCCCTGGTAGGTTTATAAAATTCCGAAGTAAAAGGATCATATTTCCCGGTCATTGTTTTTTTAAGTTCATCCGCAGCCAGTTGATAATTTTCTCCCAAGCCAGGGCTAGTTAAATATTTCATAAGCCAATCCTGACTCATTTGTTCAGGAGTTGTCATGCCAGCAGTAAACTGCCCCTCGTACCCTTTGCCTGGTTGATATTCTGGAATATATTTTTTTGCCCAATCAGCAACACTTTTTCCCGCTGCCAATTGCCAAGGTTCTTTATCCGGAGTTAATGTGGTTTTGTTTGACCCAAAAATACTGTCCCAAAAATTAGCCATTTTTCTCTCCTTTGTTTAAGTGTCTATTATTTTTAATGTTCTCAATACAGCTAACAAAGCATTAAATTGTGCCACTATATCCCCAGCTCCCGTAGCATCCGCAACTGCATCCCCGGGGAAACCTTGAACATTTTCATTGATCTTTAACCCGCCATTAATCGCATCAGAAAGATTGAGTGAATATTTGATTAAAAGCTCAACAATTTCTTTTTGAAAATTCGGCGAATCTAACTCGGGTAAATCTATTTTCTTTTTAATAAAAGCCATTATTTGCTCCTTTTAAAATTCCCATCTCCCCCCGAATCTAGTTCCCAATTCAGGTCGCTTATCATCCGTTTTCAACTCCCCGAAGATCTCAACAAATGGTGTTGGTATCCACCAGGGTCTTTTCTTTTCTGATTGTTGTATGACTTGATAATGTACTGTTCCGCCTTCTTTGACATGGATCTCCGGCTGATTAATATTTGTTGCTGGTTTCGGGAAAAAAATGTTTTTAACATATATCGCTCCTAAAATTAGAAGAACAACAATAAATGCTTTTAATCCAAGCCCAAAAACTGTTGCCCAGGCTATCGGCCCAAAGTCAAAGAATTTTCTTATACTGAATTTTTCTTCTTCACCCATCGGATACTCCTTAGTTACGGATCCTTTCGATCTTGTCATCTACCCGGTTTATACGATCATTTACTTTGTCTATTTCTTTAAAGAAAGTTTCACGCCGCATAAGGTGTGTTATATCAATTCGGATGATTCTTATATCATCAGTTATTTCTTGAAACTTTGTCCGAATATCCTGGCTTAATTGATTTCCGAACCATAAAATAATGGAGATCATTATTGTAAAAAAAATCTTTAATATGACGGATCCTATTCCATTTGCTAAAGAAAATACTACATTGCTCATGATAAATCCTTTCTATCTGCTTGTTTCCTCTCGCTCTACATAATAAGGATAAAATGTTCTAAGATAAAATGTTTCTCCGGAAACCGCATTGCTTAATCTAAAACGAATATTCCTGGCAACAATATCAAAATAAACTGTATATGGCTTTGAGGGCCATCGGTCTGTAAGCGTTACAGTTTCGATTGATTGCCATGTTTCCCCATAATCCGTGGAATATTCTACAATAACAGAATGACCTTTTGCCTCAAAATCCAATTGAAGCCATCGTTTATAAGACTCAAACTTATCTGCCGTAAAATCTATTGATTCATATCTGGCATCAATAGCAATCCCATTATCATTATTTACAAAAGGATTTTGTTTTAAACAAAAACCGCTTGCATTTCCGAATATAGGAGTTTGGGCATCTGTTGTTGTTAGAAGATCATCCCATCGCCAATTTTGTTGTGCCCAAGTCCCGACAAGATCATCCCAGGCAACAGATGCTTGAGTATAATAAAGAGCTGCGGAAGTAAGCTCTGAACAAGTGTCCATATACCAAGCATTTAATCTATAATTGTATTTCCAAACTTCTGTCGGCCAATTTTCTCCGGCGGTTACTATGAAAAACCAAACTTCGTCATAGTCTGTTAAAAGGAGTGCAAAACATCTATTTGTTTTATTCCCATCTAATCTGGAAAAAACTTCTCTTTGCACTCTTCCCTTAGCAATAGATTCCGGTCGGACCCCATTAAATTCATAGAAATCATCTGTTCCCATAAAATAATGTTTACCGGCATGAACAACAACGGCCCTATTTGACATCAATCCAGCTCCTTGCCATGCAAGATCCCAAATAATAATATCGGATGTTTCTACTGGCCGTCCCACATAGATTGCATCTTTTTTATAAGCAACAGTAAATTCGTTTAAATTATGCAATCCCCTGATTGGTTCCGGGCTGTGTCTTAAGAGAGAAGATCCATAGTTCCCAGCTCCCCAAGCTGTAATATCTCCAATATCTGTCCATTGTACTTTAAAGGGACCGCCTGTTACAGATTGAATATATGCCGCGATAAGATAACCGGATTGATTATAAGCAATATATTTTGCAACGGGCACAGTTCCACTTCCAGCCACTAAATTTGTTGTATTGCCCGCGTCATTATATGTTCTCATCACATCTACGCCGTTTGTTAAAATTAACTTGTCCTCAGCAACACAAGTTGAGAAAAAGTCACCATCACCACCGGTAAAATTTACGCCGGTAATATCATCCCAAACGAATGTGGCTGTATTCCATTTTTGACATTTTGTTTTAGACATCCGGATTAATCTTATGACTTGTGATTCTAGGGGATAAGTCGTGAGATGTTGAACTTGTCCCCCAGAAACCGCAGTAGATCCAAAAAGAGTTTTACCTTCTCTTTTCTTTAAATCATTACGATATAACCGCATATTGCGATAAAATCCACCCCGATCTTGAAGCATAGTTGAAGGATCCATCCAATCCAATCCCACAATAGGCTTTAAAACCGGTTTTCTTAATAAAGGCATATTTCCTCCCTTATATTAGGTACTCAATGGAATCCAATAAATAAAATGATTAACCCCGGCTGTTCCAAGATTGGTTCCTGTTACTTTCCAATAATCTCCACTCTTTACTGGGCACATACAACTTCCCTGACCATATCCATCCGTGATCTTAGTTTGCCATTGTGCTCGTAATGTTGTTGGAGGATTAGCTGCATCAGTTAAAATGGAAATAGTATGTTCATTCCCAGAAGAATTATATACAATCCTGGCCACAACAAATCCATCGCAAGGAGCTAAATTATTTTGACCTTGTAAATATGTTGTAACCCAATCCCCCAACCTTTTAACCCCAGCTGCAATCTCATCATCAACATATTTTTTGTTGGCAATTTCTTCATCTTCTGCCGGAGCTGCATCGGTAGCCAGACGAGAACTGTCCGGAAGTTCTGTTACTGCCCCCAAAACAACCTCATCGCTTGCATTTACTTTGATAATATTGATATTCCCATCACCGGCTGCGTTGCGAGAGATGATATAGGTATTATTTGATACTCGAGCCGCATCGAGATTGAGGTATCCAAGTTGAGTGATAATCACATCATTATCATCCTCATCGGTGTAAGTAAGTTCGCCTTTGCCACCATAAGTTTGGGACCCTAAAATTGTTGCATCAACCGCTCCGGTTCCGAGATCCGCTTGCTCAAGCAAGGTTACTTGTTTATGGTATCCCCAATCCTCATCTTGACCAGAGGATTCCATCTCATGATCTTGTGAAATAACTTCACGCAATTGTTGTTTCATTTCCCTAATATCATCATCTCCTAAATTTGCATCTCTTGTCCCCGCTGGTTTTGCTTCATCCCATACATTCGTTGGTTTATCAGCCATTGTTCCTCCTTTGTTTACAAGTTATTAACCCTTACTTTCCCCATAACTTCAGTTTGATCCTTTTCTTTTTGTATTAACGCCGGATACCCCAATTCAGCATCTCTATATAAAGCCCAATAGCGATCTGCTTCACCTGTTAATCCCACACTTTCATATAGCCGAGCTAATGTCCCCCATTTCAAAACCTCTTCCCATTCAGTTCCTAATTCCTGGAGATCCGAAGCGGCATCCTGAGAAGTCGGAAGTTTTGACCAATCCATTTCAAGGATATAAGTTGCAACATCTGGAAGTTTTCCAATAAGTATAGAATTTGAATATATACAATAATGAGTCGGTTTCCCCCTGGCAACTGCTGTCCCTGTTGCATTAGGATTTGGAAACATTTCACTAAATTCTTCTTTTGCAGTTTTAATTAAAGGATAACCGGCTGAACTTGTCGAAGATTCAATGAACCGGATTGGGTGAATAACATGACATTTTGTAGCGGGCAAAGTATAATCCTCTTGACCGGCAACTGTCGGGATCCAAGATTGATATTTCAATCCTTCGTTTGGATGCAAGTTTGCAATATGCTTAATTGTATCATTATAAGCTTGATACAATTCCGTATCCTTGTCGGTCCTTTTAAAATCATATAAAACATATGTTCTAAACTCTAATCGTGTTTTTGCCATCGTATTCTCCTTTAGTTACATTTATATTTGACATAATCCCACCACACTTCTCCGCCGGCTACATCAGAAAGTGAAGTATCCCCCCAATATATAATCTTGGCAGTATTTACAAGATCCAAAGTTGCTGTTATTCTTGTAACTCCATCAACTCTAAGAGTAAAAGAAGTTCCAGCAACCAGAATTTTTATTGTGTGATAATCATCTGTTAAATCAACATTATAAGTTTGAGTGGGACCGACAATATATCCGTTTCCAACAATTATTGATGAACCAGTAAACCAGATGATCACCCGGTATGCACCATCGGTTAAGCTTAATATTTGACAACGAGATGACCCGGAATCAATTATTTTTAATCTACATTCAAATTCCCAACCAGCAACATTACTCACATTGGATTCCCAAAAGGACCCAGTTGTGTGACTAAAATATGCCCGACAATCAGCTTGAGTAGTTGGTGTATCAAGTCTTAATCTTATGCCATTTTGACAATCGGCATCGGTTTCGGCAACAACAGTATAATCTCCTACTCTAGTATATCCCCATCTATTAACTTGACTTGGATTACTCGGTTTATAATAGTTATCCGCCGTATAAACAACATCCCAATTAGAATCAGCTGAAGAACTACTGGAACTGGAACTCGAACTCCGGGAACTGCTGGAACTGGAACTTATAGAACTAGATGAGCTGGAACTGGAACTCTGCGAGCTGGAACTTGAACTCCTAGAACTGGAACTCGAAGAACTAGAGCTTTGAGAATCGGAACTGGAACTCGAACTTTGGGAACTTGAAGAGCTCGATGAGCTTGATGAACTATAACTCCTTGAAGAACTTGAAGAACTTGAAGAACTAAAAGATGAATGAGAACTACTAGAGCTTGACGATGAACTGCTTCGCGAAGAACTGCTTGACGATGAAGAGCTAACGGAACTGGAACTGGAGCTACTAGAAGAAGAGCTCTGCGAACTAGAGCTGGAGCTGGAGGAGATAGAACTACTACTGGAGGAAGAGCTACTCGAAGAGCTGGATTCGTTTTCTTCCAATCTATTTGTCCAATCCGCTAACTCTTCATCCCGATCTGTCCAATCCGTTAATTCTTCATCCCGATCTGTCCAATCCGTTAATTCTTCTCCTCGAGGGATCCAGGAATAAGAACTAGACGAACTTGAAGAGGAAGAACTGCTGCTACTTGAAGAAGAAGAACTGCTACTCGAAGATGAGGAACTTAAAGAAGAACTGCTACTGCTACTTGAAGAGCTGGATGAAGAACTGGATGAAGAACTGGAACTTGAACTTGATGAACTAGAGCTGGAACTTGATGAAAATGAACTTGAGGAGCTAGAACTTGAAGAACTTGAACTCTGCGAAGAAGAGCTGGATGATGAAGAACTTGACGAGGAACTTGAGGAGCTACTACTCAAAGAACTCGAAGATGAGGAACTAAGAGAACTCGAGGATGAAGAAGAACTCGAGGATGAAGAAGAACTCGAGGAACTTAAAGAAGAACTGCTACTCGAAGATGAGGAACTTAAAGAAGAACTGCTACTCGAAGATGAGGAACTAAGAGAACTCGAGGATGAAGAAGAACTCGAGGAACTTAAAGAAGAACTGCTACTCGAAGATGAGGAAGATCCCGGAGCCCATGTTACTCTAACCTCTATTTTATATACCCTACAAGTTCCAATCTCTGGCCTGTTATCTTCTACTCTACAATCAAGAGCATTAATATCTGCCCAAGTCCAATTACCCACACTTGGGCCAGCTCCATCCGCTGTTATATCATAAGGTCCGCTCCAATTAGGATAACCATTAGAAGCGTCAAAATTGCCAGGTGATGGCCCATAGCTACTTCCCACATCTGCTCCATTAAAATATGGAATCAAACGAGGGACTGCTGTTCTATCAGACCCAGCATCATAATTATTCTTATGATAGATATATAATTCAACTTTAAGAATAGTGCCTTGCGGATAAGGAGCATCACAAGTATTTTCGTCACAATAAAAATAATTACCATCTGTATTATCCGAAGCAAATGTCGCTGTGTTGCCATCAGTGGCATCGGCAGGATCATTAAGCCAAGTATAAACAGGATCATATGAATCAAAGTAATATGCTGTTTCCTGTTGTTCTCCCCAAGAATTAGAAGAAGAACTGCTTGATGATGAGCTTGATTGAGAGCTTGAAGAGCTCGAAGATGAACTTAAAGAACTGGAGGAAGAACT
>Ga0180433_10004990_pt1 | contig 18301 bp, 30 predicted proteins | sample SS_ome_8_FD_132980 | JGI IMG/M metagenome (GOLD analysis project Ga0180433, IMG submission 132980) | Hypersaline lake sediment archaeal communities from the Salton Sea, California, USA - SS_1_D_1 metaG | ecosystem: Environmental > Aquatic > Non-marine Saline and Alkaline > Hypersaline >... | reverse complement strand
GGCGAAAGCCGATATCAATGAGCTCGTGGAGCTGGTCCGTCCATTGGGGTTGTATAACAGGCGCTCACGCACCCTCAAAGCCCTCTCAGACGCTCTCTGTGGGCCTCAATTAACTCCTGTGAGTGCTCTCCCCGGTGTGGGAAAGTATGCTCTCGACTCATATCTGATGTTCATTGAGGGCATACTTGTCCCAGATGTGGATGACAAGGAGCTTAGTCGCTATTTATCTTGGGCCACCCAGCTCAAGAAAAATGAGAAAGAAGAACCCAGAGACGGGCAAGATGGAGAGCGCCATGACGAACGAAGACATGTTCGCGGATGCTCTGGACAGGGTGATGACTCTGTTGGAGGAGCGTGCCAAGGAGGCAGAAGACAAGGCGGAAGGAGTGCACCTAAACTTGAAGTCCGAGCAGAGCACTGCGGAGGCGGAGGAGTATCTCTTGAGGATGGAGGAGCTTTTCGTCGTCGGACATCTCGTGAACATCGTGGAGGAGATGGCGATGGACATGAAAGAAATGGTAGAGAGAGAGAAGTCCGCCCCGAGCTTCGGTGGGGGCATAGAGGTGGTGGAGATGCCGAGGTCGAACGAGAAGAAAGGGAGCGGCGAAAATCTCAACTAATGCAACGCAAGGGCATCGGCGAGTTCCTCAAGCAAAACCAAGATGTCTGGGACGAGATACGACGAAAAACTGATGCTCGCAAAACCATCGTTCAAGACAAATACAAGCTCGGCAGAAAAATCGTCCAAGTGCGTGACAGTTACGGCACTAAGAAAGGTCGTGTAGGGTGGGTCTCAAGTGTGTGGCCGAAGACGCGTGTGGTGTTCGAGGACGGAATGGAGCCAGATGTGCACTCAGATTTTTGTGTGTGTCTTGAGGCGACAGATGAATATCACGATGGAGACGTTGAACTTTTAGCTCAGGAGCTTCGGATGAACGCATCTAAGAAGCGCAGCAGGGGAAAAAAGAATGAACGGTAAAATTTCCAAGGATGAGCTGATGAAAATAGCAGAGCAAATGCACGCTGACGGAAAGATTTACTCTGAAAGTTACGCACCTTCATGCTGGAAGCTACACAAATGGCCCGAAGTCGATGATGACATCATATATAAAGCTTTAGACGATCATCTCAGATTTTTGAGACGCATCGATGAATATAATGGAGGCGATGATGGATAACGGTGAGTTTGGTGATTATGACCTGGGAATTCCTTCGAGATTGAAGATTTGGGGAACTGTCATCACAATCATCATCTTGTGTTTTGGTTTCATCGGTTTTTTATTATATGGAGCAAGCCTGCTCGTCGATAACATCGTCGCTGGATTATAACGATGAAGAATGAAGAGTGGCCAGGTAAGTGTCCCGAGTGTGGAAAGAGGAATATTGCGCTTGAGTTTAAGGTCGTCTGCGAGGACCCCGACTGTGGCAAAAAGCTCGTTGAAGAGTGGAACCGCGATGAGACCACTCAGCCCATGGGTCCGATTGGAACCTGGTCGGCGACGGACGTCGATTGGACGTTCGATTACGATTACGGCGACACAGACTGACTTCAGTTCTCTTTGGCCTGTTATCATATTTTTAATATGATATAATAGGCCTAATGGGTCATTGTGTTAAATTCATAGAGTTCGACGGTCGTTTCGGCGATTTGCTTACACGTGAGAACGTCGTGGATTTCATCGATCTGCTGTTCGAGGGACCCGACAGCACATTTTTTATCTACGGCAACGAAACGAAGAAAGACTGGAACGGTTCATGCAGGAAGAACGATCTGATCAGTAATTATCAGATCACACTCTCTCCCAGCACAATTCGTGAGCATTATGAGAAGGGCTTAACCATAGGCGGAAACCTTCCTCACGACGATATACGTGTGGCCATAGGTTCCGTCTTGGCACATGAGATACGGCATGCGTCTCAACATGTGCTGTATAGAGATAATTCCAAGTTTTGGAGCGGCAAGAACTACACGACAACGCCGTGTGAAGTCGATGCAAGACTTTATGCAGATAGGGTGAACGATGTAATTCGCAGTGTGTTCGAACTTGAACCAAGAAAGAAATATGATAGAGATGACGCTCTGAAACTCAGAACGCTCATGGGAATGATGAGAGAGATGGATGAAATTGCTGGTGAAGAGATAATGGAGATGCTTGGATGCATAGGCATGAACAATCCATTTTACAACCTGCAGGTCATCAAGGAGCTCGCAGAAGCAGGCGTTAAGATCATTTAGTTATACACAAAGATTTCATTTGTGCGTAATATAATTTCACATTCAAGCTAAAGGAAATCAAAATGGCAAAGCTGAACCAGGTAATCGCAATTGAGAAGGGCGTCAAGGGACGTGTGACGCAGAATTTAACTCAATTGCATCGTGTAAGCACGAACGCAGAAGTCTATTCTGGGCTAAACAAGACGTATGAGCCTCTCGATGAAGAGGGCGAGACGTCTCCTCCACAAAATAAAAAAGTCCAGCTGCAGTCGTCGAAAGTCATTGACACAGTGCAGATAATCCTGTCTGAGCTCTTCGACGTGACTGCTCAGAAGGACTTTGCGAACTGTGATGCACGTGCTAACGTCGTTGTCGATGGCGTAGTCATCATAGAGAGGGCGCCTGTTACATATCTTCTTTTTCTCGAGAAACAGCTCAACGATCTTCGGACGTTCGTAAAGAAGATGCCGCAGTTGTCGGCAGATGAGGATTGGCATTACAATCAAAGCTTGGGCATCCATTCGACGATGCCCGTCAAGACGAAGAGCACGAAAAAGCTTCAGAAGCCAATCGTGCTGCATCCCCCAACCGTGGAGCATCCCGCGCAGACACAACTTGTGACGGAGGACGTGACTGTCGGATACTGGAGCACTGTGAAGCAGTCGGGTGCGATAACGAATGAGCTTGCTGAACGCATCTTGGGGCGTATCAACAAGCTCAATGAAGCTGTGAAATTTGCGCGTGAGGAGGCAAACTCCATCGAGGCGCCGAAAGTTGGCGTCGGCGATGCCGTCTTTAGTTATCTATTTGAGTAAGATTTAACGCGAAGAGCAATCTTTGCGAAGGAGGTTTGAGGCAAGCTGAAGCTGAGACTTAGGTTCAATCAAGTTGCGAAATTCGATTGCAGGTTCGAACCCTGACCGTCCGCACCAACTCTGTTCTCTCTTTTCATGCGGACGTGGCGGAAATGGAAGACGCGCCGGACCCGAAACCCGGTTCGAATGAGTGACAACGAAACTGAAGCTATTCCTCAAAAGCTGAAGCATTTCTGTCGAAATACCAAATCGAGCTCCTCTTATCAACCCAAACTCAAGATGTTGGTTCAATCCCAACTTTTTCCGCCGAGCCCATGGCTTGGTCGTGGTCTGGGCGGGAAAATAGTGTAATGGTAACACGTGAGTTCTCAGAGCTAAGAAAGAGGATTAAACGTCATTGGTTGCGGAACGGGAATAATAAACACTTGAAATGTTTATAAATGCCTCGGGACCCTACACGAAGGCTATCGTGAGGGTCCTTTTTTTTTGTCATCTTGTGACAAAATGTGATACCATTTATGTATGGTCGTGGAAACACTAACTTTAGTAGGTCTCTCATCCCTGGCGGCGTATGTCGTCGGAAACATCCGTGGAAGAACGCATTACATGCGGGAGGAAAATCTTGGAAGACTTGGAACAGACATCAGAGAAGAAGAGCGAGCAGAAAAACTTGAGAGTGGAGACGAAGAGGTTCGACGACTTCGCCTCTGCGAGTGCTGTGAGAGAGAGCTCACTGAAGAGTGGTTCCTACTCGAAGGTGAAGATATTCCGTCGCGGCAGGACTGACGAGTATTTCGAGGTCGCTTGCTACGTTCCGATTGAGCAGAAGAAGGTCGTCAAGAAGAAAAAATGATATCTCTCTTCATCGCTTCAATTCCTGCATTTATCATCATGATTTTCATAGTCATAGATGAAAGAAAGAAAAAGAAAGCGCTACAAAAGCAAGAGCCTCCGAAGCAGCTTACCAGCGGAAAACCGCCAACCAATTTTAGAAATCTGCGTCTATGCAAGAAATGTGAAATTGAAGTGGGGGATGTAATGGTATCAACAACTTCCAGGGACTGTAGTGCCCCCAAAGACCGCTTCTCGGAAGCCGAAATACACTTTCTTTGTCACTGTGAAATTTGCGGCGAACCTGTAGAAGAGCTTCCATCTTGGAAAGAGGAATATGAAAGAAGAGAGTATCATCTCAGGCAAATTCGCTTTTAGATAAAGAAAGACGATAGAAACCTATATACTGATTGAAGGACAGAGTTCATGCTTTGGCGTAGTCTTAAAGATTTTGGTTCCTCTCTGAGGAATATCGAACAACCGTATAAGTCGGTGGGAACACACACCCTTGCGGTCTTCGCCGGCATGATTATAACCTTGGTCCTCCAATCATGCTAGAATAAAGAAGAGAAATAGAAGATTGAGAGGACCAAGCGAAAGCTCTGGTCTTTTTTTTTCGGGTTTGGTCTAATGGAATGATGCGGTGCTTTGAACGCCGACGATGGAGGTTCAAATCCTCCAGCCCGAACCAAATATTTGAAGGAGGTAAATGGAAATGTCGATGGTTAGAACGTGGAAGACGATGAGCGGTGCGCGTGTTGAGAACGTGTTCGGCGAGGTCGTGAAAGCGACGGCATCCGGCCAGAGAATTGTCCATGTCGGCTGCGACAGCCAACAGCACGGTCTGAAGACGGAGTTCGTCAGCGTCATCGTCCTGCTAAATCCCGGCAAGGGAGGCAGGGTGTTCTGGAGCAGGGAGAGAGTAGATAGGATAAGCTCGCTTCGTGAGAGGCTTCTCAAGGAGGTGTGGTTGAGCGTCGAGGTGGCTTTGCAGCTGAGCGCGGTCCTGTCCGAAGACGTCGAGATTTCGGTCCATGTCGATGCGAACCCGAACACGAAGTTCAAGTCATCGTGTATCGTCAAAGAGATGGTGGGAATGGTCGTCGGGCAGGGTTTCACCGCCTTGACGAAGCCTGAGAGCTGGGTGGCCACGCACGTCGCCGACCACGTGGTGAAGCATAAGAATGAACGATTATGAAATGGCGAGAGTTAAGGGATGAGAGCCTCAGCGAAGAAGCAATTGAACGCATTGCCGAGCGAGCGAAGAGAGAGCTGGAGAAGATGACTAGAGAAGAATGGGCGAGAAAGCTGCTTAAGAAGATGGCGAGCGGGCACTGCTCGGACTTCCACAATCAGCAGGCGAGAGACTACCTGGCCGGCAAAGAGCCTCCGATGGACGATGGTTGGAAGCCGACGGCGAAGAGCGATTACGAGAAGAGAAAGGAAGAAAAGTGAAATTCTACTGTGATGAGAAAAGACATCTCATTTGCTCTCCTTTCTCAGTAGAAAATCTTCATAAGATGGCAGAGAAGCTCGATATAAAGAGATGCTGGTTTCACGGAGGAAAGTTACCGCACTACGATATACCGAAGAGAAGAAAGGAGGAGATTGAAAACGAGTGTGAAGTGATTAGCTCAAAAAAGATACTACAGATAATCAAGGAGGGTGCCGTCAAGGCGACAAACGAGGTTTGAACCCTCGGGGGGCGATAGCTCGGGTTTCGATTACTCCATCCTCCTCTACAATAATTTATTTACTTATGGGAGTGAATGCTATATAATCAATCTCATAAGTTGCTCATTGAAAATTGAATAGTGTATAAGTGAAAAGCAAAAACGTCGTGCGCGTTAGGAGAAAAACGGGTTTAGGGCCGACAGTCCTCCGAGCAGGCGGCGACGTGTTACATTGTCCTATAACGCTTAAATGGCCGACGATAGTCGGAGGGCAATCAAAATACTTCCAGCCTCAAACGAGGTGTGTCTTGCTCCCTTAGCCCAGCGGAAGAGGCATCTGGTTTAAACCCAGTTCAGCGTGAGTTCAAATCTCACAGGGAGCACGAAAGGGGCGCGGTATATCATACGACTATGTGGTGGCCGCGTGTCGGAAGGAGCACTTGCCGGTGCGATATCTGGCGAACCATGGCGACGGCAATCTCTGTGGGGACCCCACAATTCGCCAACGTAGCTCAGATTGGAAGAGCGCTCGTTTCATACGCGAGAGTGCGGCGGTTCGAGCCCGCCTGTTGGCACAAACAACTTCGGGGACATAGTATAACGGAATTACCTCCGGCTTGCAACCGAGAGATGGGATTTCGATTACCCCCGTTTCCACCGATAAGTTTTCGATTCTCTACATGTCCACATACATATTTTATGTATGAATGTAATATATGTGGCAAGAAATTTGAAAAACGAAAAAGTATGGGTGGTCATAAGAGTTCTGCGCATGGTAAGAAAATAGGACAACTTCATCCAGGCAGTGACCGCATGAAAGTGTCAAATGTAGACGATGATATGTTCAGAAATCTCGTTAAGAACTCAAGGTCATTCACAGACATATGTAAAGAGCTAAAGTTAATTCACAATTACGCAATTAAAGAGCGGATAGAAAAGCTCTTAATTGATACTTCACACTGGGAACCACTTCAAAGTCGAGGTGGAAAAAGAAAAATACCTGCAAATGAGCTTCTAATAAAGGGGCGAAAACAGAACAACAAGGAAACGACAAGAAGAGCTCTCAAGGAAATTGGTAGAGAATATAGGTGTGAAACATGTCCGATAGTGGATGAGTGGAATGGCAAGTCGCTTCGGCTTCAAATTCATCACATTGATGGAGATAATCTTAATAATGAACCAAGTAATCTCCAATTTCTCTGTCCAAACTGTCATACACAAACTCATAATTGGGGTAGCAAGAAAAATAGAAAGTAAAATGGAAGAAACAACTTACGGTGTCGTACTTGGTTTTCTTATATCTGAATCAAAAGGTCTCTTCAACAAGATACATGAAAGTCGCAAGACAAAGAAACTCAGACGTAAACTTGATGAACTATTAGAGAGAAAGTGTAAAGAGTATCCTGAATATCCGCATCATTTTGTAAGCGAGGTTGAAGAACATCATATTTGTCTAATTGGAGTAAAAGATGGACTTCTAAATAAGCAAAGTGATACAGAATTTTACATTTCTAAATGTAAATGTTGTCAGTAGATGGAATAATTTCGCGCCCGTAGTTCAACGGTTCAGAATGCACGTCTGATACACGTGCGATGTTGGTTCGATTCCAGCTGGGCGCACTAAGGGGTAGATGCGGGTTCAAATCCCGCCGGCTGCTAATGACGTTCCTATGATGTTCGGCCATGACCGACGAGGAGCTAGGGAGCTGTATTTTAACGGAAAAATTGCCCCACAGTTCTCTCTGGCTTTATGTCAGGGATTTAACCGAGGACGGGAAGCAATTCCCTCCTCATTTTTTACTTTATCTTCCCCGTAGCTCAACCTGAGAGCGCCTGACCCAATTAGCAGGTGGATGTCCGTTCGAACCGGTCCGGGGAGGAATCTGCTTCTCTAGCTCAGTTGGGAGAGCGCCGGCGCGACATGTCGGAGGTCGGGGGTTCGAGACCCTCGGGAAGCACGAACGCGGGAAGTGGAGGTTCGAGCCCTCCTGTTCCACAGTCGGCAAATGCATGTGTCGGCACCAATCGGTCGGAGCTCAGGCCGAGGAGCATGGTGTAATGGCCGCACACCCGCGCCAATTTCGCCCCTTTAGTTTAACGGGAGAGCTCGGCTCTTACAAAGCCGGAGTGGATGTTCGATTCATCCAGGGGGCACCAAGCCCATGCAGCACGTGGCGTGCAGGCGGTTGGACGCAATCGTCATGGGTCCAGGTTCAAATCCTGGCGTGGGCGCCACGGGCTTCTAGCTTAAGATAAAGCGGCCGAATAGCTAATCGGAAAGATTGAGGTTCAAATCCTCGGGAGCCCACCTTATTTAGAATAAGGAGGATGGAAGCATGAAGGTTCTATTTCTAGACGACGACGAGCAGAGGCACACGATGTTCGAGTTCAAACACAGGGGACAGCTCGACATAACCCACGTCAGGAACTACGACGAATTCATCGACGCGGTCCAGAGCGGGGAGAGATACGAGATGTATTTCCTCGACCACGACCTCTCGGACGAGGACGCGATGGTCGAGCCGGGAGCCTCCTCGAAGGAGAAGACCGGCACCGACGTCGCCGAGTGGATAGCATCGAACGTCGATGCGAAGAACGGTCCGGGCATCGTGGTCCATTCTCTCAACCCGCCGGGCGCAGAAAGGATGGCTCTCAACCTCAGAAACGCGGGCTTTGACGTGGTGAAGCAGCCGTTCTACCAGATGATATATAACATTAGATATGCATAAACAGGCGGGACCCTGGGCGTGGAAACCGGCTCTCAGGTTTAAACAAAAAACGGCTCCAAGAAAGAAGTAGGCGCCCGCCATTTTGCCACCGTCCGAGGATGGGGCCTCCGGCTACGAACTGGAGAGAGGAGTTTCGATTACTCCCGGTGGCGCTTAGGGAATTCTCGTCAATCGTCTGTTGTGACGAGATAACGCCAGACAGTGGATGGGTGGAGCTGGCTTCAATTTATGCGGGAATGCCCCGGCAGGGCAAGGAGGTCTCATAAGCCTCTAGTGGCAGGTTCAACTCCTGCTCCCGCTACCATGGATGACCGATGACGCGCCGAGCCCGGCCAGGCGAGGGGCGTCGCAAAGCGGATAGGGGCCCTTTACGCCCCAACAAATATGGGAAGCTGCAGCATGCCCATCGCGGGTGCGAACCCCGCCGTCCAGCCGATTGCATCCAGTTGCATTGCCTCCTGCGTAGTGGGAGGACCTGGCGGCTTTCCGGGGTTACCGATACCGAATCCCGGTGCTTGCCTCTCTACTCCAACGGCAGAGAGACGCGTCTGAGAGGCGCGAAAGTCCGGGTTCGAATCCCGGGGGAGGCACGAAAGGAAAGGAAGAAAAATGAAAAAGACGATAACTGTGAAAGTGATTGATGGGTCTGTATCGCGCATAGCTATGGGTAGCATACCAAAAAGAATGGCAGAGATCACACCAAGCAGCGTAGAGCTATTCTTACCGTACAAGGGTCAATGGAGCAATAAAAACTACACTACAATTTATTTTACGAGCGGACGGTGGGCTATCGTCGATATGCCATTCGAGGAATTCGTCGGCTTCATGAACAACTGATGAAGATAGATGAGGCGATAAAGGAGTGGCAGTCGAAGAAGAGGCGGATGGGGTGTGTTTCCGCGACAAAGTTTTTCTGCAGCAGAGTGGAGGGCTTTAGACCGCTTCGGCTTCATCGATACACAGAAGAGGGCGACTACTTTGGGCACGTCGTCGCGACCGATGGGAACATCATCATTGACCTTGCTCCGTATGCCGATAAGCCTCGTGATGATTAATTTTTGGGCCCGTCGTCTACTGGTTAGGACGCGCGTCTTATAAGCGCGCTAAGGTGGTTCAATTCCACCCGGGCCTACCAACCCCTCCGTGGTGTAATGGACTAGCACACCAGGTTCTTACCCTGTGAGGCGAGGGTTCAAATCCTTCCGGAGGGACCAATTTTTGAAAGGAAAAATTCATGGGACAAAGCACAGACGCAATCTTAGCGTGGGGATATTGTTGGGACGTGGACCTCAGCAGTGTAGCGTTTTATGCCACCGACGGTGAGTATGACGATGCCTACGACTGGTGGCATGAGAACGTTGCCGAGAAAGCTTACGGCACCGACATCGAGTGTGGAACCCACTGCTCTGGAGAGTATCCCATGCCCTACATTTGTCTGTCAAGCACATACGTAAGAGCGTGGAGGGGAGGGCACGAGGACATTCCTCAACGACACTTCAAAGTTCTTCATGCAGACGTACTAGCGTTTCAGAAGAAGCAGCTTGATGATCTTTTGAAGGAAGTAGGAATTGAGCCGCCCGGCGAGCCCGGATGGTTCTTATGCAGCAACTGGGGGTAATCCAGGGAGTGGCCGCGCCTGTAAAGCGTCTGCCGGAGATTTCGAGTATCTCTGCCCCCACTAGTTTTTCGACGCCACCAACCTCCATCGATGGGAGCTCCAGAAATCGATGAAGCCAAATGGATGCAGTCTGGTATTTACATAGTCAGACCGTCGATTTGACTCCGTAGGATAATTCGGTAGTCCCCACTCGCCCGACCTACCATTTACAACCATGGGTTCAAATTTCAAGGAAAGTATCGTTAGCTCTATTAGTTTAGTGGAAGAATGCATGGCTTTCAACCCTGCGGCACGAGTTCGATTCTCGTATAGAGCACTAGGCGTCACAAACTTGTGTCATTTTTGATACCATTGTGGTATGCTATACATTCAACAACCATGGAGATGAGATGAATTTTGCACCGATAGACAAGGCTCTCGACAGGCTGAAGAGCTACGATGAGAACATCTTTACGCAGAACTTCGACGTTCGCCAGCTCACGTTCGCCGGAGAGGGTGACCACGGAATGCTGGTAACGCCGGACGGACGCAACTTGACGCTCACGAAGGACAGCGTGACGAGCCTGAGCCGGTTCGTGAAGATACCCGCCGGATACGTCCGGACCGCATCGGCAACGCTGGTCAATAAATCGCTCAAGGAGTTCGGCGAGCAGCTCGAAAACTCGACGGCGAACGCCATCATTCACAAGAACCCCATCGACAATAGGCTGACCCTTCGTGGTGTAATCGAAGAGGGAAAGAAGTTCAGGCCCAATTCATGCATGCTGGAGAACGCCAAACGTATCTTCGGCGATGACATCGCAGTGGAGCACGCTCCATGGACGACAGGCGAGCACCCCGCGTTCTTCAGGACGCGCTTGGTGTGGCCGAACACGGCGGTCAGCATCAACAATGACCCCGTCATGCTTGGTCTGGACCTGCTCGGCTCGGACATCGAGCACATCCAGGAGCAGATAAACATCATGCTCTATCGCCAGGTCTGCACGAACGGGATGATTGCCTCCTACGGACAGCGTCCATATTTTCATTTCGATCACAAAAAGTCGAGCATCTTCGATTACGAGCCTGTCATCGCGAGCGTCTCGGACCGCATCGGTGACGACGCACCGGAGATTTTCGAGCGCGTCAGAACGTCACACGGCTCGACGCTCACCAAGCAGGAGGCGCACGACGCTCTCCTCGACCTCGAATCGAGGAAGAAACTGCCCAAGTCCTTCGTGGTGAAGACCATGACGTCCATCGAGGAGAACCCCACGTTCTCAAGGGAGTGGGATCTCGTTAACGCAATCACCGCGCAGGCGAGGAATTATAAGGACATGGCGAGGCTCAAGTATGAGTTCGTCGGCGGGAACCTCCTCGGCCTGAACTTCAAGGCCTCTACGAAGCAGGAGCTCGGGCTGGAGAGCGAGAGCAACTAAGAATAAAGAGCCACATGCCCTTGGCTCGACGGAAACCTAGGATAATCCGTGAAGGGATAGCATCTCATGGGCTCGATTTTGGTGCATGAAGAGACCGGGACATCGCCTACACTGTCTATGTAGGAAGAGGGGTTCAACTCCCCTATGCACCGCCAATTTGCCACCGTAGCTCAAATGGTAGAGCGACCGGTTGAAGCCCGGTGTGAAGCGGTTCGATACCGTTCGGTGGCACCAGCAGGCTCTGGAAGGCCATAAGGCGACAATAATAACAGACCGAAAACGCAAATCTCGAGCTCTCGCGTTTGCCAACTATCCTGCTTCTTATTCAGCTCACGTAGTCCAACGGCAGAGACGACGCGCTTAGAACGCGTAAAGTGGAGGTTCAAGTCCTCTCGTGGGCACCAATTTCCCTTCGTGGTGTAATGGCGGCACACTGCCCTTTTAAGGCATGAGGCGTGGGTTCGATACCTACCGGAGGGACCACGATAACATTGGAATTGAACACTAACAGTGTCAATGTTATTAACAGAGAAACTTGATGAAAGAAAAATGATATCTTTGCCTCGCGGACCGGATGTCCAGACGGGTCTTCTAAATCTGTCGTGCGCGGGTTCAACTCCTCGGCGAGGCACCAAATGATTTTCAGCGAAATAGAATGATGTTGATATCGGCTATTTATGGCATGAAGAGCCAACAGCATCCCTGGACCTGCGGAGCAGCGGTCGTCAGGAATGCCTTGAGGGCCTTCGGCAAGAAAGTCTCGGAGGGCGAGGTTAGAATTCAGGCGGGGACCACCAGGGACTACGGCACGTCCGAACACGGCATCATGAACGCCTTGAGAGCTTTCGACATGGACTTTGAGGAGGCCGGCTTTCACATGACGGGCGAGGCATGGTTCTGGCTGCATGAGCAGTTCGAGAAGGGAAGGACCGTCATCACCTGCGTCGAAAACTGGGAGCACTGGGTGCTCGCCCTCGGCTCGGCCGGGGACCGCATCGTCATCTTCGATAGCTCGAACTGGAAGTATAACATATACGAAAACGGCACTCACCTCTGGGACTTCGATAGAATGATGTTCAAGTGGTGGAACGATAGGAAGAGCATAGAAGACGGTGAAAAGCGCATATACGCGATTTCAACTTGGCCAAAAGAAAATGGGGCGCGTCCCGGCGGCATTCAGAGCCTCCAAAACTCAGAAGCGGGGTTCGACACCTCGGCGCCTCGCAAAGAAAGTGAGAGTGATGAGTGTTAGACTTCACAAAGCTGTTCATGTTCGGCTTCATCATCGACGTTCTCTACGTGTTGTGGTTCATCGCCGTAGCCGACAGGAAAAAGATAACCGCCGGCCTCTTGTCAGTGGGCATCTACGCGCCCGGCATCTTCGGCACCATCGCGGTGTTCGAGGATAGGTGGGCCGCCGTTCCCTACCTCAGCGGAGCGTTCTTCGGTGTCATCGCTGGCATGTATATGGACGACTGGCTGAAGAGCAGAAAAGAGAAGAACGCGGCGAAGCGATATGAAGACGAGCGAAAAGCTCAAAATGAGAGATGGAAAATTTAACAATGGGCGATTTATTTTTACGACATACTGAGATGAGTTGGGAAATCGGTGACAGGCTGAAGCCTGTAGAACGCAAACCCAAACAGCCGCTCGATGAAGTTGCATTGAAGAACGCCATATTAGAGACACGTTCATCACTTGTTCTTTTGCTATCTCCCGATGGTGAACTCAGTTTTTCGAAAGAGCAGTGTGCATGGGAAATAATTCGTAAGTTTGCGCTTAACCAACAAGAAAGTTGGCGGCGAAAAATAATGTTTAGACTACGTGAGGAACTGTCGGAATATCCGGAGTTACAAGAAGCTGTCGATAATGTTCGTGCGTTTGGATGAAAGGTGGAAACTGTGAGTAAGAAGATTGAGATAGGCGATAACCTTGCGTGTTTGCTGTTCATCATCGTCATATGGACTGGTCTGGTCGTCATGGTTGTGTTCTCGTGAAGAAGATGGAGCACGAGCTCAGTGCGACGGGGTACGCTCAAATTATCTTCATTGTGATTATCGCAATAGTACTTTCTAGCATGTGGTCATGAGCACCGACGATTTCTACGGATTTCTTGTTGCGTGGCTCGCGATGTTCGCGGCGTGGGTGATATTCATGAGGTGAAATCGTCAGTAGTAATATGACCGTGGTCAAGTTCCCAATGGTGATTTCTGCAGAGAATTGCGACGTTCTCCTCGGCATTTATCTCACCAAGAGTTGTCTCCATTGGAAATTCTGAGATTGCCTTTACGTGAGCACATTCGACATGCAGACTGTATCCACATACTTGACATACCTTCGGCCTGTGTTCATTCATTTTGCGACACAGTCCTCTAACTTCAGAAAACCACCACGAACGATGAGTCCCCTTGTTTTTCTCAGCAAGCTCACCTATCATCGTGGATTCCTTGATACGTCTTCTCTCGATGTCTGCTCGACACTCATCACAAACCCTTCTTGGATACCCAGCAGGAACTCGCTTCTTACATTTTGGACAGTCTCTTGGTTTGGCTTTCCTTTTTGGCACTGCTCGATTGCTCGCTGAGCATGAGCAACTTCGAGAACAATACTTCGCATTCTTAGTCTCTTTACCGCATTCCTTGCAACGATTCATAAGCCGCCGTATCCCCTCAGCCTCCTAAGCTGGTGAAAGGGTAATTGGACACATGTGGGTTCGACCCCCACCGGCGGTTCCAATTAACCGAAACTGCAATAAGTAGTACTGCGGAAAGGTGTAGGTTCAAATCCTGCCTTGGGAACCAATAGAAAGGAAACGATATGAGCATGTTTAAGACGACTAAGGAACAGATATGCCGCGTCTATACTATATCAGCAACGATGGCATGCTACCTACCGGCCGACTTCGTTCTTTCTACTATCAAGCTCGCATGCCATTCACAGGGCGTCTATGACCTCATGGAGCTTTGGATTGCCGAGAGCGACCCCGATGAACGAAAGAATATAATCGTGGCAATCCAAAGTATAATTGACGAGGAGGAAGTGCCATGAGCGCTAATTTCATGATAATGTTTGCACCGAAAAACTGGTTCATGCTTACTGGGCAGAGAACGATAGGCGAAATGACGCCAATTGCCGATACAATCAGGCCTTCTATTTTCTCTCTCAAACGTCCAAAATTGGGGTGTGAAAAGATTAAAGTGTATCTCAGCGACGAAGACTACGAGTTCGTCGAGGGATGCGGCATATTCTTTGCTCCTACTGGAACGAAAATAGGAAGAATAGTAGATTATGAATACTAAGCTGATGAATGACATCGAGGCCGCGTCGGGCAAGAACGCCAAGGTCGCCCTTATGAAGACGGCGGACGAGATTACGAAGAAGTTTCTGGTCTACGCTCTGGATACATACATCACTTTCGGCGTGACGCTGAAGAAGGTCCCTCGGCGCACGAAAACGGCGACAGCATACACGCATGAGAAGTGGTGGGAAGATTTCGACATTCTGCTCACTGCCCTGTCGAGGCGCGAAATCACTGGAAACTCAGCGAAGAGCGCCATCTCTATTTTATTTACGTGTGTGCCAACAGATGACGATGCCAAGTGGGGCGCGAAGGTCCTCAACAAGAACCTCAGGTGCGGCACGAGCCAGTCCTCGCTCCTCAAGGCGTTCCCCGGCATCATTACGCCCTTCGCGGTTTCGCTGGCCAAGCCCTATGACCCGGATAAGACGAAGCTTCCTGCTTGGGGCTACGTCGAGCCGAAGCTCGACGGCCTCAGGTGTGTGGTAATCGACGGCGTTGCATACACCAGGAACGGCCGCGTCATCGAGAACGCCGGGACGATAATCGAGGAGCTCGGCGATCTCACGAAGGACTGGGTGTTCGACGGTGAGCTGTTGGACCCGAACGTCTCCTTCGAGGAGACCATCAGTAAGGCGAGGGGAAGCAAGGGGCACGACGGCCTCGAGTATCACGTGTTCGACGTCGTGGAGAGGGAGGAGTGGTTCTGTCAGGACACGAAGTTTTTCATGGACAGGCGGGCCGACCTGGAGGACTTGCTTCCCGACGATTTGGAGCACGTGAAGGTCGTCGATACGATGAGAATTAGCACGATACCGACTGCTGGCATGCTCATGGATTATTGTGACGCATACATGGAAGACGGTTATGAAGGCGCGATGTTCAAGGCACCGGACGCACCCTACTGCTTCAAGCGAAGCGACGCCATCCTCAAGGTGAAGAAGTTCGAGACGCACGACGCGCCGGTCGTCGAGGCCCAGGAAGGCAGGGGAAAATATGTGGGCATGCTCGGGGCGCTAATCGTTGAGGGCGTGGGCAACGTGGGCTCGGGTTTCTCCGATGCGGAGCGAAGGGACCTATGGGAAAGAAGAGAGAGCCTGCCTGGACAAATCGTTGAGGTGAAGTTCCAGAACAAGACGGCGCACGGAAAGGACAGATTTCCGACGTTCATACGGTTCAGGCCGGACAAGAGTTAGTGACAAATCGGAATGCGGCAGGGCGTACAGGTGAACAGCCCAGTAACCGAACGGCGCGAATCGGACCAGATGAGAACCTCCTGCCGGGAAGCTCATCCATCGGAGCACCGCGATGGTCGCGAACGAGGTGCAATTTCTAGGTGTGGCAGACTGGTTTTATGCACTGCGTTTGGGGCGCAGACAAAGGGGGTTCGATTCCCTCCACCTAGACCCAATTCCAAGCAATCATCGTATGGTTCATTTCAGAATCAATAAACGAAAAATTGTCAGCAGGTATGGTATAGCGGAATTATTCCTGGGTGCCATCCAGGAGACGGGAGTTCGAGTCTCCCTACCTGCACTGTGTTCGTGGTGTAATTGGTAGCATACAAGATTGTGTCTCTTGAGGAGCGGGATCGTAACCCGTCGAACACCCCAAAGCGCTCGTGGTGTAGAGGAAGCATCGAAGATTTCCACTCTTCGGGCGAGGGTTCGACCCCCTCCGGGCGCTCCAAATGAAAGAAAAGAAGATGCGTAAAGATTGTAGCGAATGCAGAGGAAGAGGTCTCGTCTCTATATCCTGGCCATCGGGACGTTGGCACAATGCCATAAGGCAAATGCAGTGTCCGAAATGCGGAACGCTAGTAACCATTCTTAAAGAAACGAAAGAACTCTTCGAATTTCAGAAGGAAGTCGAGACGACGGAGCTCGAATTCACGACCCTAGGAGAGCATCTAAAATAGCCCTCCAGGCTCCCTTAGAGAATTCTATTTGGTCACCCCAATTACCATGCCGTATGACCATTTGAGTTTGGTGGCGGCCCTCCGGCGCCCCTTAGATGCCTCCCTGGTGTAATGGTAACATCGGCCCCTTGTAAGGGTCGGCTCCCGGTTCAATTCCGGGTGGAGGCTCCAGAAGGATACTTATGTCATGAAACCCGACATCGTGATAACAGGCCTAGACAGGTCGGGGACGACCCTCATGCACCTCCTCGTGCGATACGGGTTCTTCGACGTGGATATAACCGATGGGGAGGCCGCGGCGCTGGAGACCGATGTCGTCTGCGCCTACCCGCATCTCTGTTCCAAAAAGACCTACGACCTAATGAAGATGGAAAAGATTATTGATGAGCTGAATGCCAAGATAATCTGGATGGTCAGGGACCCGCGAGACTGCATCGTCTCCAAGGCGGCGATGAACGATTTTAGGCAGTATTGGCAGCGTCCTATTGACCTAGAAAAGAAGCTTGGCGGCGTCCGGACTCTGTTCGAGAACGGCGGGCTCTCATGTCTCGATGGCAGCGTGTGTATAGTAAAGTTCGAGCATCTGTTGATCGACCCAGACGGGGTTCAGGATGAGCTTTCATTCTTTCTCTCTCTCGATAAGGCATTGCCGTTCTCGAAATGTCATCGCCGCTTTTGCGAAGCAAAGATGAAAGATGGAGGAAAATACATCTGCAAGCTAAACGGTATCAGACCTCTCGATGCGAGCACAACAAGCAAGTGGTGGCATCCAGAACACGATGAGATGTGGGAAGATATATACGATGATGAGAGCCAGAGAAACATCATCCTCGAGCTCACGCGGCTTTTCAACTACGAGCAGGACGATAAGTGGTTCGACAGACACATTGACGGCGTCATGAGGAGGTTGGAGGAGGAAGAGTGATTTGCCCCGTTGGTGATAAAGGGAGCATCCATCATTGGTAGTGATGGGGACGCGGTTCAATTCCGCGGCGGGGCACTAGAAAAATCTACCATACACTATACTTATGATATGAAGAAACGACAAGCTAGCAGAAGAAAACATCATTACATCTATAAAACGACATGTTTGATTACTGAACGATACTACATCGGTATGCACAGCACAGATTATTTAGATGATGGGTATCTCGGTTCTGGAAAACGTCTTGGATATTCCATTAAGAAACACGGAAGAAAAAATCACAAAAGAGAAATTTTAGAATTTCTTCCAGATAGAAAATCTTTAAGAGAGCGAGAAGAACAAATCGTTTCTGAAGATTGTTTGAGAAATGATGACTGTCTGAATCTCAGAAAAGGTGGTGAAGGTTGGAATTCAGACAGCGCTAGTGAAGCAGGAAAGCGTGCATGGGAAATTGAAAAAAATAGAGATGTGATGTTAAAAAATCTAGAAAAAGGAGTGCTTTTTGCTAAAGCCTCTGGTCTTTTTTCTGGTAAAATGTTAAATTGGAAAGGAAGAAAGCATAAACCAGAGACAATTGAGAAAATGAAACGTTCTCATGCATTAAACAAATCACTGAGAGAAAAGAATGGTTCATTCGGAACGATTTGGATTCGTAATGAATCAAAAAAGCAATCAAAGAGAATTAAGAAAGAGAAGCTTAACGAATATCTTGCCGTTGGTTGGATAGTGGGAAGAAAAATAAAGTGGTAATATGAAAAACTGATGAACAAGGAAGACTGACAGATATGGAATTGTGCCCGGTTGCTAACTCGAGGCCGGCCACTGGTCGAGAGGGTTCGATACCCTCCACTTCCTCCATAT
>Ga0180433_10004989_pt1 | contig 18304 bp, 15 predicted proteins | sample SS_ome_8_FD_132980 | JGI IMG/M metagenome (GOLD analysis project Ga0180433, IMG submission 132980) | Hypersaline lake sediment archaeal communities from the Salton Sea, California, USA - SS_1_D_1 metaG | ecosystem: Environmental > Aquatic > Non-marine Saline and Alkaline > Hypersaline >... | reverse complement strand
ACCCGGATTTGGATTTTCAATAAGTTTTTCTTCTATGTCTTCAACTCTATCACCAGTTTTCTCCAAAATTATAAAATAATTATCTATAATAGCATCAACTAAAGAATAAAGTAGATAATCAGAGCCCCTCTTTCTTATTCGTCCTTTGTTGTTTCTAATTCGTTCACGGATAGAATCAAAAACATCACCTTTAGTTTCTTGGAAAGAGATCACAAGATTTTTACATAGAATTAAGCTTATCTGTTCAACTGAAATATTATTATTTTCATCGTCATAATGAAGCATTTTCAATACAACAAATATATATCTTTCAAAATCCTCCATTTTTGGACGCTGGTTCGTATTTAAAATATCCTCAAGTACAAGTGAATGAATATCAAAATTTTCTCCTATCGCCTCAATTACTTTAATATCGTTTAAACCATCAACATTAATCCATGTAACAGAAGACTTCTTTTTATAAGAAAAACAATCTTCAACTTTATCACATTTAATTTCTCTAAAATCTTTTTGATTATAATCAATAACTGTTATATCTGCTTTATCTGTTTTTTTTTCACCAATATGTACAAGAGTGCCAGGTGGTAAACCTGTTGATTTTGAACTTTTTTTTTCTAATCTTGACATTTTTCCCCCACGTAATACATAAATTTATAACTTTTTAATAGCTAAAAAGTTTATGTTTTTATTTTTAATAGTATCCCAATATAACAATCCAACTAACATGGAAAATTACTTAAGTTATATATAATTCCATATCAAAAAATACATTGTTAAATTTTACAGCCCCGTGGTGTAGAGGTCAATCATCAGAGGTTCTGGACCTTTGGACTCCAGTTCGAATCTGGACGGGGCTATTTTTTTATCCAAGCATTTCTATCTCAATATTTCCGTTTATATCTATTAATGCACCTTCCCCACGTTTACCAAGACTACAATTTACAACAACTGTATCTTTATTTTTTGTAAAACCTGGATCTTCATGTATATGTCCACATAATAACAAGCGGGGTTTATAGTCTTCAACAATTTTTCTTAACTCTTTGCTTCCGCCATGATTTCCAATAAAAACTTTATCCTGTAAACCATGAGGCGGTATATGACTTACTAAAACTGTTTTTTTATCTATTAACTTTTTTTCCTTTATAAAATCAAAATCTTTAGAATTCATTCCAGATAATCCGACGAACGGTATGTCTTTTTTTATGATTTTTTTAAGTTCAAGTCTTGTAGCTTTACTTTCATCAATTCCTTTAGGTACATCAGATGAATCAATGTTTCCTGTGACAGCGATTGTTTCAATAGGTATTTGATCCAGGAAATTTTTTGCAACTTCTGCTGGGCCAAATTGAGTTATATCTCCACATATAACAACTAGATCGGGAGAATATCGTTCAATATTTTTTAAAACAAGATTCAATCTGTATTGAGAACCATGTATATCTGCTACTGATAGAACTCTCATTAGAAGATAACTCCTTTTTTTATGTTGGTACTACATATTCTTTGTAGATTGAGCTAAGATAATCAAATTTTTCTTCAAATAGTTCTGCTTGTCTTTGGATAACTTTCTCTGCATCGTTGATATTCATATCTTCAACTTCTTTAGCATAGCTTACAAACCTGCCAAGCCATAGAGTTTTTAAGGAATCTAGTAAAAGATATTTATCAGACTCTGTTTGAGTTCTCTTCCATGAAGCTGCGTAATTATATACTATTTCTACCCATAATTCTGAGTTGAAATCCTTTCCCTCATTTACTATTTCTTCAAGATTTTTTATAGTATTGTCTGGTAGATATTGACTCATAACGTTTTTTGATTTTTTAAATTCTGATATAAAATTCTTTTTCATATCTGGAACATTTACTTTCACGGGTATTGGTTTTTGGCTAAAACATTGTCTGTCGTATTTTGGTCTAAACGGAGCTGGATGCGTCTTCCAGTATTCCTCATAATGTTTTGCCAGCTCAAACATCTCTCCAGTTACTTTTCTAAACATTGGGATTAAGAATTTTTCTGGCTCTAGGTAATGCGTTGTTGATTCATGGATTTTTAAAGAAAACAATCCTTCTTTAACATACATCCTTTCTGCTGCTGCAACTGTTAATATAAAAATATCAATACCAAAATCGGGTGGAAATAATGGATGATCTCTTAATAATTCATAAAGATTTTTTGATAAAGCATATTCACCTGCAATAGGTTGCCTGATATCAATACCATATAATGCTCTAGTAAATGGATAAACTAGATTATTTGTTATTACCCCATCGTTTTTATCACGAATATAATAGGGCACTGTAAGATCAGCACGGCCGTATACTATTGGGTTTGCAATCATAGGAAGCCATCTGGGTTTTATGCTAAGAAGATCACCGTCCATCAAAACAACCATTTTTGCATTGCATTCATGGGCAATTTCAAAAATAGTCATAACTCCCGCGCCTTTCCCCTTAGATACAATATCTTTTGTTGCAATTTTTTCTATTGTTTTATATGGTTGAAATAGATTAACCGCTTCAGCTGTTTTATCTGTTGATTCTGCAGAACTTATGACAATTGCTTTTTTGTAATCAGGAAAATATCTGTATAGACCCTCATTTATTACATTCAAAACATTCAGAACAGTAGGTTCAACGTCTTTACAGAGAACACCTACCATTATATCGATAGGTGCGATCTCTTTACATCTAGATATAACATCTTCTTTTAGTGTTAGACCTTCATTCCAATCTTGGTTAATACAATCCCACCTCTCTCAAATTTATTAACAAGTTTTACCTATTTATTATCTTCTATAACAATCTCTAGTAACTGCTCACGGACTTTTCTTCGGGCGGATATAGTTCTAAGCCAGTCAGGTATACGGGTTCCTACTGGTTTTCTCATATAACTTATACCTGCGTCCATTATATTCCTACTAAATTTCTCAACAATACTCTCCTCTAAATGACGATCATATCTAAGATTATTAAAATGTGCGTCAGAATGATATTTTCTTATTGCATCACGTGCATGTCTAACATATAAAACTCTTAGTGTAATTAAAGCCTCTTTTGAGATTTCGATGTTATCTTCTTCAATTAATACTCTTAAAAGAGTTTTTAAAATATCACCTGTCATTTTAGTAAGACCCTTTGTATTGTTACCAATTTTTTGATGTTTATGTTCATAAAAACCAAGATCTGTTTGACAAATACTTTTTGGAGTAACGTTTCTGTACATCTCTGCCATTATTCCAATTTCTATGCCCCAGTCGCCTGGTAAATCTACATCTCTAGCTAGATCACTAGTGAGAGCAAATTCCCCCGATATAGGATATCTAAAAGAACGGAGGAATCTTGTAAAATCAGTTTCTCTGCCGATATTGTCAACAAAAGCTCTTAAAAGAGGATTTAAAAAAAGTCTGAACACGCGGCCATACATAGTACGTTTCTCTAAATTTATTCTAGCATAAAAACCCTTATTAAACTTAAAATCAAGCTCTGGTTCTACAATAGGATACAACAATTTTGTAGGAATCATTTCATTATAGCTTAAAACATCAGCGTCATGTAATGCAAATGCGTAGTTATTGATACTAGCAATACCCATCGCTAGCCATACGTCTCTTCCCTTCCCTCTATATTTTAGTAGATTAAGACCTTCTCTTTTAAGGTTTAAAAGTAGCTTTTCTATATTTGGCCCATTACACCACATTATTTGATGAGGAACTTCAAGTTTTTTAAAAAAACGTTTCACATGAACAAATTCTTTTTCATCTTTAGCGGCGAGAGGAACTATCACCTCATTTAGATATGTGCATTTGTTTAAACTTTTAACAATTTCTTCAAGAGCATCGTTTTTAATTTCTTTGTATAACATAGGCATTATAACTGCAGAGGGACGTTCGGCAACTACGTCACTTACAGAATGTATAAGCTTTTTTTTATTGACGCATAAATCATGAAGTGTTGTTACTTCATCTTGTCTTATATCCAAAATAATCACCTTTCTTAAATTGTCGTTTTATCTATGGACACATTTACTATATTAACTCGATATTAACTTAATGAGTCCTAGTTTTACCAAACTTAATACACTTAGTTGTTTACAAATCTTTTCCTGTTCTGTATTTTAAAATAAAAAATTTCAAAGACTTTGCAATTTACTTCCTAGAAACCTCTAGTTTTCTCTTGTTTTAAATTCTTTGCTATGAATTAATATACCAAAAACTTATTTCACACACATATGCCTGTTGTGACATTTGATTATAAAGATCTCATAAATCTACTCGGAAAAAAAATATCAAAAAAAGAATTAGTAGAAAGATTACCTATGATTGGAGGAGATTTAGATAGAATAGAAAAAGATGAGATTTCTATGGAATTCTTTCCTGATAGACCTGATTTATCTTCTGTAGAAGGAATTGCTAGAGCAGCTAGATCTTTTTTTGGATTTGAAAAAGGTATAAAAAATTATAATGTTAAAAATTCAGATATTGAGATAAAAGTAGATTCTTCTGTTAAAAAAGTAAGGCCTTATGTTGTAACAGCAATTGTTAAAAACGTTGAGATGACCGATGAACTGATTGCGTCGTTAATGGAACTACAAGAAAAATTACATCTTGGTCTTGGTCGCAATAGAAAAAAAGTAGCTATTGGTGTTCATAATTTTGAGCCAATTGAGCCACCTTTTGTTTATAAAGCTGTTGACCCAGATTCTATTCAATTTGTACCATTAAATAAAGTTGAATCAATGACTATGGCAGATATCCTTAAAAAACATGAGAAAGGCATAGATTATGCACATATTTTAAAAAATTTTGATGAACACCCTCTGATTTTAGATAAAAACAATAACGTTCTCTCTTATCCGCCTATTATCAACGGTAGTCTTACAGAGGTTACCCCTTTTACAAAAGAACTTTTTATAGATGTAACAGGTACTGATGAAAAGGCTATAAACTATGCATTACATATTGTCACCACTGCTCTAGCTGAGAGAGGTGCTCAGATATATACAACAAAAGTTGTTTATGCTGATAAGACTCACAAAACACCTAATTTGAAACCGCGTAATATAAATCTATCAGTTGATTATGTTAACAAGATACTTGGAACAGAACTAAATTTTTCAAAAATTATTGTAAGTCTTGGGAAAATGGGTTTTAACGGCAAAAAAATTGGAAATAATAAGGTCAATGTTGAAATCCCTTCATGGAGAGCTGATATTTTACATGAGATTGATCTAGTAGAAGATGTTGCAATAGGATATGGTTATGATAAATTTAAGGTTGATCTACCTAAAAAATTAACATTTGGAAAAAGTTTAAAACAAAACGATTTCAATCATAACCTGCGACTTATTATGACGGGTTTAGGTTTTACAGAAGTAACTACTTTTACTATCTCAAATAAAGAAGATGAATTTAATAAACTAGGAATGAATGAAAGAAAAGTAGCTGAAATAAAAAACCCTATAGGTGAAGAATACTCTTGTTTGAGAATGGATTTAACATCATCTCTTCTAAAAATCTTAAAAGAGAATAGACATCATCCTCTTCCTCAACAAATCTTTGAGATAGGAAAAATTGTAGATGAAAAATATGGAAACAAAGATCACCTTGGTTTTATAAAAACTTCTGCAAAAGCAAACTTTACAGAGTGTAAGTCCTTTGTTGAATCTATCATTAGAGAAGTAGGGGTGAACTATAACATTAAAAATTTTGATCACCCTGGTTTTGTAAAAGGCCGATGTGCGTCTGTGATATACAAAGGTAAAGATATTGGTTATTTTGGTGAGATTCATCCCAGAACAATCATTAATTTTGATTTAGAGTACCCAATCATTGCTTGTGAACTAGATCTTAGTGTTTTCTAAATTTATTACAAGGTAGTGCTATATATGGTTAAAATTTGTTCTAAATGCAAAAAACCAGCGGTTACTTATATTAGATATAATGGCACGCATTTGTGTAAAGATCATTTTATACAATATTTTGAAAAAAGAGTAAAAAAAGATATTAAAAAACAGGGGAAAACATATACAAAAAGTAAGATTGGCGTTGCAGTTTCTGGTGGAAAAGATAGTTTAGTTGCACTGTATATTATTTATAAGATTTTCTCTAAAAGAAAAGATATAGATATTTGCGCTATAACAGTAGATGAAGGGATTAAAGGCTATAGGAATAAAAGTGTTGATATTGCCAAAAAAAATACAGAAATTTTAGGGGTTCCACATTATATTGTATCTTTTGAAGATATGATTGGAACAGATATGGACAAAATTTCTAAGAAAAAAAATGAACTGGGTGAATGTAGCTATTGTGGTGTTTTTAGAAGGTTTTGTTTGAATAAAACAGCAAAAAAACTAGAGTTGGATAAATTAGTAACCGGGCATAATCTTGATGATATGGCTCAATCGATACTGATGAATTTTGTGAAAGGTGATATAGAAAAATTAGCAAGACTTGGGCCCCACAAAAAAGTGCAACCTGGTTTAATTCCAAGAATATTGCCACTTAGAACTATACCTGAAAAAGAAAACGCTTTGTATGCAGTTTTAAAAAATATTTCTTTTCATGATGGAGTGTGTCCATATTCTATTAATGCGCAGAGAGGTGATTTTAGAGATATTGTTGATGATCTGGAATACAAAGATCCTGGTTCCAGGCATAGTATTTTAAGTAGTTATGAAAAAATCAAAGATTTATTATCTGAAAAATATCCACCTGCAGAACTAGAAAATTGTCCTAACTGTGGTGAACCAACCTCTCAAAAATTTTGTAAAACATGCATTCTAAAAAAACAAGTATTGTAAAAAAATGTTATTCTTTTAAAGAAATAGACGCCCAGTAATATCTTTCTTTTTTTATTGGTCTAAACTTGTTTTTATATGTTTCTAAATCATTTTTCCAAGTTGGTCCATCGTTAATGTACTTGTAACCTTTTTCTTTTACTTTTTTCCAGAAATCATATTGAGCATATTCTGCAAGATGAGAGATAGATATATCTGATATGCCAACGGCATGAGCAAATATTTTTTGTTTATTAAATAGACCTAATGGGAATCCAAGGTTGAATGCTGCTACTTCTCCGTTTATCTTTAAAACTTTTGATAAAATATTTTTCGGATCAACTAGACTATTTATATTTTGTAAAGCAAAGTATTTTTCAATGTTTGAAAACAGTCTTGCAGCAAGTTTATCTGATCGCACATTGACATAGGAAAATCCTCTATCTCTTGTAGCTTTTTTTCTCCATTTACCAATAAGATGTATAACTGGTTTTATAGCATCAGATAACTTTATTTCTTCGACTCTATAATTGCTATTCTTAAATTTATTTAGATGCCACCTTAGATTAGAAAATTCTTCACCATTTAAATCAAGTGTTTTTTTGAGGTCATATATATTATAATTCAACTCTTTTAACGATTTCAAACTGAAGTTATAATTGTCTTCATTGTTTCTTAACAGGTTTACGAATTCATCATCAATATCTCTAAGTAAAATATTCTTTGTTTTGTATTTTTTAAGAATAGAGGAAAATTCTTTATTTGACAAAATCCGATCCAAATGATTTAAGGCAGAGGATGGATCTTGAAATAATGGAAAAGAAAACTCAACCTGTTTAAATTTTTGATCTGTAAAAGCACCAAACATCAAACTGTTTTTTTTATAGTTAATAAATGGTTCTTTTGGATAATAAGTATAATACGAAATATAATGAAAAAAACTATAATTATATGGTGTAGTTTTGGTATCTATATTAGAACTTTCAGATATATCTTTTTTTATTTCAGAAAGATAGCTAAACAACGAATCTATATACGAAAAATCATTTGATTTGTTTTTTATATGCCATAATTTGGGTATCTTAGATAACATCTTGTTGATATCTTCTTTATCTGACATAATACTAAACTCTCTATCTCTTTTGTAAAACAAATTTCTTTTATTTAAGCGTTGATAGAAGAAAAACTTTATAATTGTATTACAAATGGTGGTATCAGAAGATGAAAAAACTTAAAACAAAATGCAGATCCATCGATGATCTATTTGGCGGAGGCATTGAATCTGGAATTATTACTATGGTCTATGGAGAATCAGGTACTGGTAAAACAAATTTTTGCCTTCAGATATCGCGAGAAATAGCTCAAGGAAAAAAAGTTGCATATATTGATAGCGAAGGTGTTTCTCTAGAACGATTACATCAGATATGTGGTGATAAATACAATAAACTTGTAGATAATATTCTTTTTTTTAAACCAAATTCTTTGGAAGATCAAGAAAAAACCATAAAAAACATAAAAAAAATTAAAAACCTTGGATTACTAATAATAGATACAATTAACCTTTTTTATAGGATGAAACTTGAAGATGATAAAGAAGCAGCAATGCGTTCTTTTTTAAGACAGATGGGTGCTCTGCAGTTGATTGCAAGAGAAAAAAATATCCCTGTGATTGTTGTAGAACAGGTCTACACTGATAAAAACGGGGAAATAAAACCATTTACACATAGAGAAACAGATCATATGGTAAAAACTATGGTTAGATTTGATAAAAAAGATATAGGTGTTAGATCTGCAACTATCATTAAACATAGATCGCAACCTGAAGGAAAAACAACAACTTTCAAAATCACGGGAAACGGCTTGGAATAATAAAATGAAACAAATAAACGACTGGCATAAAGATAGTAAATATATTCCACCTCTTTCCCCTGGATGTAAGATGTGCGCGGAAGGAGCTAAAATAGTGTTGTTGGTAACTGGTCTTTGCCCTTCTGATTGTTTTTATTGTCCTTTAAGTTTTGAAAAAAGAGATAAAGACCGCATCTTTGCTGATGAGTGGGAACTAGATGACGAAGAAGACACTGAAAAACTTTTCTTAGAGGCAAGTTACATTGATTCGAAAGGAGCAGGGATTACTGGTGGTGATCCACTAGTGGTATGGAAGAGAACACAACGATATATTGAATTTTTAAAAGAAAAGTTCGGATCTTATTATCATATACATCTTTATACATCAGGGATAAAAAACCATGAACATATTAAAGATCTGGTGGAAGCTGGTCTTGATGAAATAAGATTCCATCCATCCTATATTTATTGGGATAAGATGAATAAAAGCCCAATAAAAAAAGCAATACTAGATTCTCTTGATTTAGATGTCGATGTTGCTATAGAGATACCAGCAATTCTAAATATGGAAAAACAGATATTAGATTTAATAAATTGGTCAGATAAACAAAATATTAGATGGTTGAATTTAAACGAGCTTGAGTTTTCAGAGACAAATGCAGATGCCTTGAATTTTAAAAAATATGATGTAAAAAATGATATATCAAGTGCTGTTAAAAATAGCGAACAGATGGCGTATCATATTATTGAAGAATGTGCTTTAAAAAATTTAGATATTGGTGTTCATTACTGTTCATCTTCGTTTAAAGATGGAATGCAACTGAGAAATAGAATTAAAAGAAGAGCAAAAAACATATCAAAAAAACATGAAATAATAACTGAAGATGGAACCATTCTTAAAGGTATTATTGTTACAAACTCTAATTATACTGTAAAAGGGATATCCAATATAATTAAGGATGAGGGTCTTGTAAATGAAACTGATATTTATCTAAACAAAAACCAAGATAGAGTAGAATTATCAGTAAAAAAAATTAGAGAAATATCGTCTTACTTACAAAAACTTGGTTTAGAATATTATATTATTGAGGAGTATCCAACAGCTGATCGTCTTGAGGTGGAAAGAATTCCTCTTTTTTCATGAAATCATATATTTTATCTCCAGTACTCCCGAATGTAAAAAAATGAGAAAGAAATCATGTTTTACAGGAGGGAAAAGAATCTAAGAACTATTACTTTTCGATGTGTTTTTATCTTTTTTTCTGAGAAAGAACGCTCTTTTTTTCCTTTTTTGAGAGTTTTATATCAAAAACTTTGGACATGCTACTTAGTTCTTGATAACTAAAAACTTTAGATTTATTACTTTTTATCATTGATTGTAAAGCAACTTTATTCTTATCGGATAGATAATAGACTGAGCGTCTCTTAATTTCTGCTCGTTCTATCATAGGAAGATATTTTTTTAGCCTTTGAAGTCGTGCATAATTTTCCTCATTAGAAATAATGTATCCTTCTTGAAGTAACTTTTTTAATAATTCTAGAGTCTTTCCTTGAATACCTCTCTCAGGATATTGATGATTTGGTAGATCTTTCGTATAGTAATATATTAGTTGAAAACCTACTTTCATCTCTTTAGCTATTTGATATTTTGATCTGCCTTTAATTACTTCTTCTCTGATTTGTTGTATAGTTTTTTCTGTAAGTTTCCTAGAACATTTTCCACTTTGGATATCTTTAGTATATTTGTAGATAGTAGTTATACCAATACCTAATTCTTTTGCTACGCTGTGTTTAGATTGACCGCACAGAACCATTTCTCTTGCTTTTCTAATAATCTCTTTAGATAATGGTATTGACATCATTTGCTATGTCTAAAACTGGTATAAAAAGGTAATTAGAAATTAACTTTTTTTGTTGTATCTATTTATTGATAGTTTATCGAATTGACACAAATAGTATTTTATAGTTATAAACTATTATATTGCTGTTGTTTAGGATGGGAAATGGATGGGTAATACATTACCAATTTATGATAATGATGGCTTTGCTGCCATTTCAGATAATATAAATGTAATATTTGAAGACTTATTTTTGGAGATGGTTCAATGATAGAAGAACCTGATATTGTAAAAGAATTAAGAGAAGCAGAAAAAAATGTTGAAATGCATCAACGAGGGATACAACAAAATGCTTATGAAGAGTTAGAAGTGCCCGAAGAATCATCAGATGAGGCATTTAAAGAACCGGATCATATGACTGGAGACAAATCAAGATTAGCAAATGATAAAGGGGAGTTAGGAAGCATTGAGGAAGCATACAAGACGATATTTGAAAACTATACTATTGCAATCACTTTAGCAGATGACAAAGAGAGAATCGTATCCTGGAACAAGTATGCCGAAGAACTCTTGGGCATGGATGAAAAAGAACTATTTATGAAACCTGTACATGAGCTTTATCCACCTGAAGAATGGAAAAGAATACGGGGAGAAAACGTACGTAAGAAAGGCATCAAATATCGAATGGAGACAAAATTGATTCGGAAAGGTGAAGAACCTTTTGATGTAGAAATATCATTGTGTGTTTTACGAGGTGAAAAAGGAAAAACAGTGGGCTCCATTGGCATCATCAAAGATATTACTAAACAGAAGGAGATGGAAAGAGCATTAGATAAATCTGAGAAAAAATTTAAACAACTCTATGAGAAAGCCCCTGTCCCTTATCATACATTGTCATCGGAAGGGGTGATTACGGATGTAAATGAAGCGTGGTGTCAGACGTTGGGGTATGCAAAGGATGAGGTGATTGGGAAATCGATTTTTGATTTTATCGATCCTTATGAGCGAGAATCAGCTAAACTATCTTTTACGAAAAAGCTTCAGAGCAAACAGATTTATTCAACGGCTAATGAGCGATTGTATTTAACAAAGAATGGTGAGAAACGGGTTTTTGTGATTCATGATTATTTCTCCTATGGTGAAGATAATAATGTGACTGCAGTCTATACTATTATGGATGATGTGACTGAGCTGAAAAAAGCCGAGGAAGAACTCAAAAAAACCGATACAGTTCAAGCAAATATGCGGAGATTACAAATAGTTATAGATAGAGTTGAAGATGGTATAACTCTCAGTGATACCAAAGGGAATTTTGAGCTTTTTAATGCAAAGATGCAGGAAATCACAGGATATACCATAGAAGAAGTTAATCGGTGTGGTGATTTTACTACTCTTTTGTATCCTGAGTTGCAGGAGCGAAAGAAAGCACTTGATAATATCCATGAGACAACCAAGACAGGTGTTTCTCGAAATGTCGAGACAACGATACAAACAAAAACTGGTGTGAAAAAAACATTGCTGGTATCTACCTCGATGATCAAACTTGATGATCGCGATATGTTCCTCAGTGTGTACCATGACATTACAGAGCGCAAGCGGGCAGAGACGCAACTCCGCGAACTCTCCACCGTGGTCGAGCAGACTGTCGAGGGCATCGCCATCGCCGACCTCGATGGGAACATCACCTTCTCCAACAGCGCGTGGAACGTCATGCACGGCTACGATTCGAAGGACAATCTGCGCGGCCAAAACCTGAGCATCTTTCACACAAAAGAACAGCTCGAAACCGATGTGAAACCTTTCAACGAGGTCCTCAGAGAGCGCGGATCAAACATTGGTGAAATGGGTCACAAGCGCAAGGATGGAACCACCTTCCCGACTTGGATGACCACCACGGTGCTCAAGGATGACAAAGGACGTCCCTACAGTATGGTCGGTATCGCCCAGGACATCACCGAGCGAAAAAAGATACAAGAAGAAATACAATACTTGAAAGAATATAATGAAAATATTCTTGAAAGTAACCCAAATCCGATGATGGTGATAAAAGGTAAAAAGATTGAGTATATAAACAAATCTTTTGTATCTCTGTTTGGAGAAATGAAAAACGATGAGAATAAAACGAGAAATCTAAATGATGTGATACCATCAGAGATTTTCCCTGTTTTTGAAAAATTGTTACAAGATGGGGATAAATCACAGGAGTTGAAATTTAAAAATAGAGACTATAGCATTTATTCTTTCGTTATTAAAAAAGCAGAAGAAGAAGAAGAAGAAGAAGAAGAAGAACGGAGAGGAATAGTATTTCAGGATATTACTGATCAGAAGAAAGCAGAAGAAGAATTAAAAGAAAAAATAGAGGAACTTGAACGCTATAAAAATGTGACTGTAGGAAGAGAATTAACTATGGTGGAGTTAAAAAAAGAGATAAACGAACTCTGTGGAAAATTAGGGGAGAAACCGAGATATAAGGTAAACAAAGAGAAATTGTAAAAATGGGAAATAGCATTATGTGAAATTAGTGAGGAGATGAAAATGAAGAAAAAAATATTCGTTGGTTTAATACCAATAGGTTTGATGTTGGTGTTGTCCTTCTCTGGTTGCGTTGAAGAAAAACCAGAGAAATACCAGGAAATAAATGTTGGTTTATCCTGGATTCATGAAGCACAATTCGCTGGGTTGTATTGGGCGGATCAGTATGGTTTCTACGAAGACGAAGGATTAGATGTTACCTTTATACCCTATCAATATGAGGATCTTGCCCAGGAACTAGTTGATGGAACCTACGATTTCGTTATTTTACAGACAGATACACTGCTGTTAGCAAGAGAAACGGGTTTACCTGTGAAAGCCTTGTTTGCTGATTACCGGCTTATGCCAACAGTGTATTTCTCAAAAAAGGAACAGAACATTACAAAACCAGAAGATTTACTGAATAAAACAGTTGGGGTTGCCTACTCTGAGAGATATCCACTAGTTGCCATGTTGAACAAAATGGGAGTTAATCTTAGCTTAGTATCTATTGTTGAGCGGGAATACGATTATGAGTGGTTAGCTAATGATACATACGATGTTGAGGCCGGTTGGGTGACCGATGGTGACACCGTACAAGCAGTCGTTGGTGATTATAATGTTCTTCATCCGTATGAATATGGGGTTAACTGGTATGCTGATCTGATTTGCACTACTGATGATATGATTGATAGTAATCCTGAGTTAGTTGAAAAATTTGTAAGAGCAACATCCCTTGGTTGGCAGAACGCTATTGAGAATGTAGAGCAAGCAGCGTTACTGACCCAGAACTATGATCCAACAACTGATGCCGATCATTTAACATTTGTACTCGAGGTCAGCTCGCCGTTGATTCACACTGGAAAAGATCATATCGGATGGATGGAGAAAACTGTCTTTGAAGAGACGACACAAATATTGCTTGATCAAGGGATTCTTATGCAAACAGTGAATGCTGATGATGTGTTTACCATGGAATTTTTAGAAAAAGTTTTATGAGATATAGGAAATTTTATGAGAGGATGGTGAGAAAATAATGAAACAATGGATGTCATCTCTTTTGCTGATAGCAATTGTATTGATAGTATTAATGTCCGGTTGCTTGGAACAGGATGAACAAAAAGCATTACAGGAGGTAAAAATACAGGCGATGTGGGTTCCTAATGCTCAATTTGCTGGGTATTATATGGCTATGGAAAAAGGTTATTACGAAGAAGAGGGGCTCAGTGTAGTCTTTAATGAATATGATGAGACTATTGCTGTTAAGGATACGGTTGCCGGAGAAAATGCCGATTTTGGAATCGATGGAGCAAATCAAGTAATTGTTGGAAGGAGTGAGGGGCTTCCGTTGAAAGCATTGATGGTGAATTTTAGGAAAAGTCCAACAGCATTCGCATCGCTTATTGAAACAGGAATTGAAAAACTTGGCGATTTAGATGGGAAAAAAATAGGGTACCTCCCGGATGATACCTTTGTGATATTTAAGACGATGATACGTATAAACGGGATAAATGAATCAACGATGACTTTTATTGAATATGGATACAATTTTGAAATGCTTTACAATGGGACAGTAGATGTTATACCTATCTACATATTTGATGAACCCTACATCATGGGGGAAGAGGGGTATGATATTAACACGCTACTCGCGTATGATTACGGAGTTCATTTTTACGGTGACACATTGTTTACAACAGACCAGATGATTGAAGAGAACCCTGGCTTAGTTGAGGGATTTATACGTGCGACATTAAGAGGATGGCAATATGCTATAGAAAACCCTGCTGAAGCTGTTGATATTGTTTTATTATATGATCATGAGGATTATCATGACAAAGATTATGAAACATACATTATTAACCACGAATCCCCGTTGGTACATACCGGGGAAGATTATATTGGTTGGATGAAAGAGTCAGTTTGGCAGGAAATGCACGACCTACTCCTTGACCAGGGGATGCTAGAAAAATCCATTAATGTTTCAGAATGTTATACTATGGAGTTCTTGGAAAAAATTTACGAAACTAGTTAAATAAAACCCGTTTGTTAACTTAATGCTCCTGTCATTCATGAAAAAGGATAGAAAAAACGGGAAATGATGTCGTGACATAATCTGTCATTTGTGAAGTGAGTCGTGCTATGAAAATTGGAATAAAGTTGATTGTAGTTACAGAGGTTCTTGTATTGTTTACCATTTCTTCGATTGGATATGTTTCGTATCATATTGGGAATCAATCGATTACAGAGAGAATCGAAGCGCAACTGGGAAGCGTTGCGACATTAAAAGCAGAACATTTGAAGAATTTCATCAGGGAAAAAACAGAAAATATTATCTCTATCCGTAATCAATATCGGCATTTCTCACAAGAAATGCAGTATTCGATACAAGATATCAGAGAATTTTTAGAACATAGATTAACTGAAAATTCTTTTTTCACTGAGCTTTTTATCATGAATGCTAATGGAACCATACTGCTCTCGACAGATGAACTTCAAGAAGGAAAAGTAAAATCAAACGAGGAGTATTTTAGGCAAGGGCGAAGTGATACCGTTGTTCAGAGTTTTTACTACGATATCTCGTTGCAACAGCCTGCGATAACTATTGCAACACCTGTCAAAGATGAAAACAATGCAACGATTCAGGTTTTCGCAGGGATAGTAAATTTGTCAGAGATATCAGAAATAATGCTTGAGAGAACTGGTTTAGGTGAAACCGGTGAGACATATCTTGTAAATAATTTTAATTTCATTGTCACTGCCCTGAAAACAGAGGAAAACATAGTGTTGAAAAGAACGATATATACAGATATCATAAAGAAAGGACTCAAAGAGAAACCAGTTACGGCTCAAATTCTGAGTGATTATCAGAACTATGCTGGTACACTAGTAGTCGGTGCATATGTTTACCTGCCTGAACTCGGCGTCTGTCTCATTGCTGAGATGAGTCAAGAAGAAGCATCCACACCTTTAATAGCACTTCGAGATAATATACTTGCTATTTCTTTTGTGATATTTTGTATAACCCTTGTGTTATGTTATCTTATTGCACAAACGATTTCAAAACCTATTAAAAAGTTGACTGAAATCACTGAAAATATCAGTGGAGGGGATCTCGGTGTCGTTGTCGATATCACTACCAAAGATGAAGTTGGTCAGTTAGCAACTTCTTTTGAAAAAATGAGGCAATCCTTAAAAACAACAAATGAAGAGCTACTCGAAACTCAAAAAGATTTAGAGAAAAAAGTTAAAGAAAGAACATTAGAACTTAATAAGAAAATAAAAAAATTAGGGGAAAGTGAAACCGCGAATCTTAACATAATGGAGGACTTACAACATACAATTGATAAACTTAAAGAAACACAAACCACCATTGAACTTCAAAACATCCAATTGAAGAAACTTGATAGAATAAAATCAGATTTTCTCAACATCACCAGCCATGAACTGAGAACACCAATGTCTGCGATTAAAGGATATATTCAGATGATCTTGAAACAAACACTTGGTGAGATCACTGATGAGCAGAAACAAGCCCTCAACGTTATTGTGAGAAATACAAACCGCCTTGACAACCTGATTCAAGATATCCTTGATATCTCACGATTAGAATCAGGGTCGATGAAATTTTTACCAGAAAAAACAAATGCGGAAAAAATGGTTGCAGAAGCAGTAGAAACAATGCAACCCACAGCAGAGCTTAAAAATATAAAAATTAACACTGAAGTTGAGCGCAATCTCCCTGAAATGACAGTTGACCCTGAACGTATCAAACAAGTGATTATAAATATCATAAACAACGCGATAAAATTCTCACAAAATGATACTATTATCAATGTTCGAGCAAAAAAAGACAAAGACCAAGTTTTATTTGAAATTCAAGATTACGGCCGAGGTATTCCAAAAGAAAAACAAAAAAAGATATTTGAAATATTTTATCAAGTTGACTCAGGCATGGATAGAAAATTCGGCGGAGCCGGTCTTGGACTTGCTATTTCTCGAGGTATTATTTTGTCACATGGTGGAAAAATATGGGTGGAAAGCGAACTGGATAAAGGAAGCATCTTTAAATTTACCCTGCCCATTACACCAGTTCAGGATGTCGAAGGAAAATTCAGAGAGGTAGATATCTTTAAATTAAAGGATAAAAAACATGAGATAGAAAGTGATTTAAAAAACAAAACCATTATATGGGATGAACAGGATGAAAAAGAGGAAAAAAATCATGACAAAAATAATGATTATAGATGATGAAACTGACCTGAGAGAAATGCTAAATTTAATGCTTCAAAAAGAAGGATTTGAAACCAATACGGCAGAAAACGGTGAAGAGTTCTTGAATAAAATCGATGATTTCCAACCAGATCTAGTAACACTAGATGTCATGATGCCAGGACTCACGACTAGAGAAATATTAGAAAAACTTAAAGAGAAAAAAACAAAACCAAAGATAATTCTTCTTACAGTTGTTCGATACTCTGAAGATGAAAAACAACGGTTATATGAGATGGGGATTGTTGATTACGTTACTAAACCTTTTGAAGTAGATGAATTAATAGACAGCATACATAAACAAATCATCAGTCAGCAGCAGACCACATAAAAAAACAACTTTGTCACTTAAACTGATCATCCTTGGAGGAATTATTTGTTACCAAAAGAGCAAAAAGTTGTCCAAGTAAATTATTGGAAAAAAATGCTAAAAGAAACCAAAGAAGTAATTGGTAAACTCCATGGCATAGTTCTATTAATACATAACTCCGTCGAATTCACAGACATTGTCAACTTTTTAAATAAAATAAAAGAAGACCAGCAACTTCTCCTCTTATATATCTCATTTGTAAATAGCCATGCTAACATCAAAAGGATATTAGAAAAACACCCACTAGTTTCAAAAAAATTATTTGTCGTTGATTGCGTATCTGGTTTCGTCCTTGAACTACAGGACACCCCTGAGTGTGCGTATCGGAAACCACCAAGTAATCTACAACAATTAAAGGAACTTCTTATGGAATATGTTGGTAAAACAAATCCTAATATTGTCGTTGTCGATTCCTTGTCTCAATTCATCAATTTCTCTACGCCAACAGAAGAAGAATTAAACGATTTCTATCGATTTTTACAATCAATAAAAGAAAGTGTTTGGGGGTTAAAAGATGACTTGATCATTTTATTGTATGATGATAGAATAGGGCAATTGCAACACCTGCCAACAATATCAATTGATACTATAGAGGACTTTGATTAACCTGCCGTTTTTTTTATTTGCCCGCATCAATGCATGATTTGTCAAAAAATCATGCATTTACGTGATATTTTCAGCAGTTTT
>Ga0180433_10004988_pt1 | contig 18307 bp, 12 predicted proteins | sample SS_ome_8_FD_132980 | JGI IMG/M metagenome (GOLD analysis project Ga0180433, IMG submission 132980) | Hypersaline lake sediment archaeal communities from the Salton Sea, California, USA - SS_1_D_1 metaG | ecosystem: Environmental > Aquatic > Non-marine Saline and Alkaline > Hypersaline >... | reverse complement strand
GTACGGCGAAGTCTTGGCAAGAGTCGAGTTCGCACAGCCGCAAGAAGTGAAGATTGAGGGCGACGGTTCTCCGGGTCCGTACCCTTTCTATCACGCGTCAGTAGTCTATGTTAATGGCTGGTTCCACATGTGGTATACGCAACTAGCATGCACCGAGTTAGATCTTGACGAGGAATATGTGTTTTACACCAAATCGGGAAACAGTTATGAATTCCCCGAAGGAACGCGAATCGAGATGACGGGGGGCTACACACAATACAAAGGCTACACTGATTGCGAGGACGCATCCATTCCGGCGCTAGCTTGGACGCCCGGCTTTGCAGCCGTCGGTTACGACGCGTCCGGCAGTGAGCCGTTTTTCTACTGTCTGCATGGGAGCAACGCATCGAATCATGCTCTTGGAGCGGCTAAAAGCACTGATGGAATCAACTGGACTCACATAGGCAATGGTGACAATATCATTCCCCCTGTTGGCGACTATTGTCCCAGCGATGGATGGATGATGCAGGCCGGCACTTTTGTGGAGGACTTGTGTCTCGGACAGAGGGCGTTTATCGGATCATTCGAGACCCATATCCTTGATTGTCAGAGTATGACGGAATATGGTTCCGGCTTGGGCATGGCTGTATGCTATGACAGCTTTGGCGGAGACTGGAAGTGGGTAAGTCATCCCAGGTCTTGCATGCCTGACTTACCCAGCGAGCCGGAAGTGGCTCTGATCGGTGGTTCTGGAGCATCTGGTGGTTATGGAATATACGGCCTGAGCAATTCTGATCTCAGAATCGCCGGTGGCGGATATGGGATGAGCGGCGCTGTTCTTCCTTTTCCCGTTGAGGATGGTAGTGGATTCTGGCTTCTCTACTCGGCAGTTTGGCGACACCCCTATGGTATAGGCTGGGGATGTACCGGCTGGTACTACAAACGAAGCGTGGAGCTGGCGAAAGTTTACGCGACTCAGAATGCTGCAGACGTGAATTTCGACGGAATGGTAGACTTCTGGGATCTTTCCGGCTTCTCTGCGGCTTATGGCAAGTCAAGCGGAGAGACCGGCTATCAGGAGACCTTAGACTTCGACAACGATGGCATGATAAACTTCTGGGATCTTTCCGGTTTCAGCGCTCGCTACGGCACTGACTGTACCTACAGCGACGGAGTCGATCTCAAATTGGAAGGTCTTGAGTCACAGTATGAGGAAAGTCCCGGTGGAGTCGTTGTCGTAAACGATGATGATGACAATGACAACGGAATCGTTGACAAAGACGAAACAACCGCGCAGGAACGGGAAGGGGGCGAGGATGATCTCGTACGATTGACAATCAGTCCACCTCTCCGGCAAGACCTGATCACCGGCAACACCACGCTCGACTGGGATTTGGATGAGTCTTATATCAGAGTATATGCGGGAACCGCCGCTGACCCTCGCGCCACCCGGATATTCCCGGCAGACTCTGAAAGCGCGGAAAAGGCGATATGGGCTACGTCAAACTTGCCCGTAGATTTATACATCGAAGGAGTTGACCCTACCGTTACAACCGGCGAGGTAGTATTCACAGCTAAGAAGGACGGGGTGCAACAGGATGTTATCAAAATCGCAGTTATGCAGTTGCAGTGGTTAAATTCCGAGGGGGACCCGGTGCCTTGTGCATTATTGACCTCTGAGGAGACACAGGAGAGCTTCGAAAGACTTCCCGGCAACCCCGGCGGCGTGGGCGGGTTTGGCGGACCGCCTGACACGACGGGATTTTCATACTTTGTCGACGCATTCCGCATTGAGAATCTTACTTTCGGCACGGATGATGACGGACTGGAAACGATCTCATGTGACATGATCAGCAATGTCTCCTCAACACCGACCAATGGACTTGACGACACAAACGAATTCCTCCTGACAGAGCTTATCGCCGGCTCCAATGTATTCACGACTATCAACGATGTCTTCAGAATGACTCTGTACGCAGCCCCCGCCGGAGACCCTGGCGAGCGAAAGACTTTCACTGCGCAAGTCGACAATCAGATATTCGGCGTCAGCAAGTCAATGAAGTTTTGGGAAACAGGAGTCGGGACAGATACATACGAGACACGCAGGCTGCAAATCGTCGCCACCCTCACGCAGTTGCCGACAACTGCCGCAAAGGAAACGATGACTGCGGAACTGATATCGAATATCCCCATATCGAGCACGACCACTACTGGACAACAGACACTGACAGAGACAGCCGCCAACAGTCTGATCTTTCAGAATGGGACACTTGAAGTCGCCATCACGCGTATAACCAATCGCACGGGAACCGGCGAGATAAACGACTTCTCCGCCATAGTCACGGCAGACGTCCTGGCCGTGGATGATGAACCCATAGACGCTATTGAAAACACTTCCGGATCCCTCCAGTTCCGAACCGACGCACTCCAAAACTCCGGAGAGGCGATACTAACCGGAACCTGTTCGGCGTTGTATAACAATCCATATACAGTCAAGATGAAGGGTGCAGGCAACGACGAGCAAACACTTGTGGCAGAACTGAAAATAATGGACGCAACAAATCAGGAGAAATACAAATGTGAAAGCGGGATTCGGTTCTCGAAGATTGGACAGTTCATCTATCAGCTAGAGTTACAGGCAGGCGGGTCGTATTATTCGTCGTTTGTGTTCCAGCGATCAGATCAGCGAGGATTGGGTTCCACTTTAGACGGAGGGCATCTGGGAATCAGGTGCCAGACCGGTGACACGGTGATCGTAAAGATGCGGTGCGCCGAGGACGTTTGGCGCGAAGTTGAGATCTTACTTACAGAGGATTGGCAAGTCTACATCGAAGACCCAACAAACTTCTTCAACAGAGTGCCCAATGACTACGGGTTCACTAAGACGCTTCACAACACAGAGCGGGTGGGGATGATCAGCACGAAGAATGTTCTTCTTGTTTCCGTTCCGGATGATGATACTGTCACGGTCAAAGTTGGATGGGAAGTTGGTCAGTCCCTGGGCGGCGTTTATTATGGCGAATTGGTTCCGACACTTCGTTGGTGGCAGACCGTTGATGGGTTCAGCGACGAGGAGGCGTCTTTTAAGATTATGACCCTGTTCAAGGATGATCCTCTGTTCAATAGGGAGCTTAGGGGCAACTCGTTCGAACTTCACGAGGGATATAACGACATCATTTTGAAGTATGAATATGATTACGGCTATACTCAAGCCGTGGAAGATCACATAAATGGCGTGTCTTGCAGGGCTGAGGTAATTCGAGTTGACAGGGCGGCTTGGAATGATGCCAAGGATTACATTTCTGCTGCATTTGCCTCTTCAATTGATCATTTGCCGCAGCATCAATTTGCCCAGACGTTGCTACATTATTTCTATGACGGCACATTGGTTAGTTGGGGTACTGCCTGCTCCAATGCCAACGCAGGTAGCCCGCTTACAGTTGATGACACGATTACAATCCAGAAAGACGACAAATGGTACAAGGCTCTGACACACAAGGCCGGAGTTGACTGGGACGAGGACGGTTCTACTGTAGTGTCAAAGCTGATTTGGAACGACAATACGCTTCCATCAATGCGAATCGAGCGGTCTGGAATATTCAAGGATTTCGTGCTGGCCCAACTCAAACAGAACTATGATACACTGAAGGGCGCCGAAGATGAAGCTGAGTCAAAGGTGGTACAGATAGTCGTGAAGAACAAGGATGGTGATCCTGACAACGCGTCTGTGGCCTTTACCGCAACAAAGACTGATATCGTACTCAATCCTGAGAAAAGTGATCTCGCATTTGCTTTGGGATCCGTCAACGTAACCGGCAAGCTGATAGTGACGGTGCAGCCAAAGACGGCTGACGGGAGCGTTACGGTGTCGGTGGCTGTGGACGCCACAATCCACGACCTCTACGACTTTGATTACACTAGCGACAACTGGTATCTTCCTATAAAAAGTCTGGCCATGCTCGAGGTGGGGTGGGCCACATTCGATTCCAGCCACAACGATATAGAAAATGGAAGTGTTTTCTTAACAGAAGTCATGATGGAATTCTCTTATCTGAATAATGATGACACTCCGATGCTGTTCACAATAGACAATCCTCAATCCGGCGAATAGTGCTACAGGAGAAAGTGAAGATGAAGGCGGGTTACATAATGTTAATGGGTTTGTGTGCTGTGTGGCTTTGCGCGTCGTCAGCTAGCGGATATGAAGACCGGCCCGTCTGCCCGGAGTGTCAAAAGCCCATCTATCCAATGTCAGAAATACTCTATTCCGGCGGGAATTACGAGGCTATTGCAAACACGCTCTGCAGCCAGTATGGCCACTATGATATCTTGTCCGCGCTTTACATTTCGAAACAGCTTTCGTTCTTTCACGGAAGAATGTTTCGAAGGCCTGAACCGCCATTTCTTCCGCGGCGAGAGCGTATGCCTCTGAAAATTAACCTTATGGTGATTGAGTATTGCAGATGGGTGGCAACAGCCGTTTTTACTGATGAAGATCCTAAATATGACAATCGCAAAATGGTCACAGCAATCTGCCGGGAGTTTACGGAGTATGTCAAGAAAGAAAAGCTGGAGTCACTGCTTGATTGGCAGAGGGACACAGAAGAGAGAGCACGGTTGGCGTACAATAAGCTAAAAGGGTACCATCCCTCGGACAAGAGTTCCTCCAGTCCATACGGCACGCATTCTGTTATTGATCAGGAGACAGCGTGGAATGATCAGAAGTGGGAGGGCTTCCTGATCCTCAGAGCACACGAGCTGCTGAAATACATTTGTGCTGATAACAAGGAAGGCTTGCGACGCATGCTCTATAAAGGCGGCGCACATTACGGATTTCCCCCAGCCCTGAATGCTATGGCGAATTACATCAGGAAGACGACAGAAGAGAAGGACTGGACGGAAATAGACAAAATCATTCTAAAGTATCAAGAGTTGGAGCAACGCAGAATAGAGCACCTTAGTAAGATGTATGTCGGAGATGGACAATAGGAGCAATGTCGTGCAGTTAACCCGCCCGGCAGACGATGTGAAAAATGGTGGGCCGCAGCATCATCTTCATTGTGTAGAGGAGTGAATCCGCAATCCCAGCAGAGGCAGCACGCCCACCTCACACTGAACCACCTCACCCCACACCGGGTCAGCTCATCCCGCAGCGTGTCAAGCAGCAAGAGAGCCTCATTGACGTGTCCCTTGCTAGCTGCTCATTGACCGTCCAACTTCCCAACTCCATCAACTCCTCCCTGAACTCCGTTAGCCACCTCTCCACGTCCTTCGATAGCCACTGCAGGCAATGGTGATCAAGGACATTGACACTCGCAACCGTCATCCATCACTCATCCGCATTGTCATGCAGTCGTATTCCCACACACCAAGATCGACTTGCTAAAGTGTCCGAAGCCGTTGGTAAAATCGTCAATCCGAAAGCTATAATCGTTGAACAGAATGTCGCATATATGTCGAGGCAAGCAGCTGGCGCTGAGGTATGCGCTGTAAGTTCTGACGCTATCGACAGTAGTGTCGATTTGGACTGGTGGAGGCGGCGGGAATCGAACCCGTATCAGCAATCTCTACCAAACTGCCGAGTGTAGGACAGTAGGTGTCGAGTGTAGGACAGAACCTGTCGCATGTTGGACACTCCCCAAACCTTACGCACGAAGGAGCTGTCGAGTATAGGACAGTTCCGGACAGTAGCTGTCACATGTCGGATACTCCCAGCGCACAACAATAGCACAACGGCAGTATAACAGACCGAGGGCTTTTCACGTTCTTCGGACCGTCATGGACATGCGTGACTAGCCGAAGGACGAAGGAACGTTAAGTCTACGCCAGAGAGCATCACGAACCGTTGGAGTAAGTCTAATGATCACAAGGCGGACGGGATATTTGGTAGCGACAGATGATGCTCATTCATGCGTTTCTGATGGCCGTCAAGGCAGATGGTGTTTTCGAGAGGCCGGAGTCATCAAAGGCCACTCTGGTCCAGTGTTAGCTTGAACGCTCCGAACTTGTTCTCGATATCCTCAAAAAGTGAGACGCTTGACGTTAGGTCACCGTTCTTGCCCGCTTGTTCCATCTGATACGCAACTTTCTGCAGCCCGACGGCACCGACGTTTCCTGAGGCCCCTTTGATTCCGTGAGCCTGACGTTCAGCCATGGGTGTGTCGCCGCTGTCAAGGGTATCCTTCAAGGCTTTGATCTGCTGTTCGGTATCTTTCAGGAAACACTTGATGACTTCCCTCGCGACGTTCTCGTCACCCATCACCCGATTGAGCAGACAGCGCTCTTGTCAAAGATAGTGTCCTCCGGCGCCGCGTCCTGGGCCGTCTCAGCAGGCTCTGGTGGCTTGGATCCGACGTCCACTTCTCAATCTTGTCTACGAGCGCCAATGGTTCGACCGGCTTGGATATGTAGTCGTTCATACCCGCGTCGATGCATTTCTTCCGGTCGCCTGTCATGGCAATGATGGGGATGCTGTGGTTCAGAACGGCTGATTTAGGATTACGGATGTGGCCGGTTGCTTCATACCCATCCATCTCAGGCATTTAACCGTCCATGAGGACGAGGTCATAGGAGATTGATTCGAGAGCCTTGATCACTTCAAGTCCGTCCGCCACGACATCTGCTCTGTGGCCAAGCCTTTCAAGGATTCCTAAGGCCACTTTCTGGGCTTTCGACGTGAGGAAGATGAAATACTTACCTGCCGTGTCCGGGTCCTGTTTGACACGACGACATAACTCCAATCCGTCCATCTTCGGCGTCATACAGTCACACAGGACCATTTCCGGATTCTGTTCTTGGATCATCCGCCATCCTTGTTCACCGTCTTATGCGGAGCGGATCTCGAAGTCCACAGTTTTCGCAATTCTGGAGACAATGAAATGCACGGCGCGGTCATCGTCAACGACCAGAATTGTCGGGGACATTGTGTCGAACTCTCCTTCGATTACTCCTGCAGCACGAACGGACCTCATCACAAGAGTTGAGATGTTGTCTCACGCTGTCTGCAGGACTGTGGGAGCGGGTATTTCATGTTCGCATGCTGGGGCGATTACGTGTATCGGCTCCCTAACTCCTGAAGTCTCTGCCCAACGACGAAGAAGCGCCAGAGCAGCCTCTGTTACCTCATGCCCTCGTGAGATAAGAAGACGATTGTTCTTGGAATAGACGTCCTGACCGATGACCATTTTCACCCTGAGTTGCCTCACAGACAGTCTCATTATCTTATTATCAGAGGAACCAACCGTGAGCGATGCGAAGGTTTCCACGATCTTTGGGTTGTAGATTTCTGGATGTTGGCGAAAGGACTCAATCGCAAGCCTCGGCGTCATGCCCGAGGTCAAGAACTTGTCGAAGTCAATACAAACCTTCAACAGTTGCCCGCCAATGACCTCGTCACTCTCGGATGAAACGAATGACTCGGATTGCGTCGAAGTCGTCGATGTTTGCTGTCCTGCGACCATGCTGGCGATGCCCTCAAGGCGAGGTATGTTTGCAAGCAGACGACTGGCGATGTCGGGGTGAGAGGCGAACATCTCCTGCTCTTCGGCAGAAAGTTCCTGCCCGACGTAAACCTTTTCGAGGATGTCGCCGGGCAGAGTGACGCAACCAATTTGTGAAAGCATAGCGGCAACTTCGAACTGCCACACGTTGCGAAGCGAGAGTTTCTCCGCCAATTGTCGGACATGCCTGCTGGCACGGCTCGCTCGGCCAAAACACATGGGTCTGACCAATGACAGAATCTCGGTCATGACCTTGATACTGCCGTTCAGCGTCTGCTCCAATAGTTGGCGTTCCGCGGTGACCAGACGGTACTGGCGCAATCCAGCCTCGACCGACTTGACCATTACGTCTACAGGGCATGGTTTGCTTAGGAACCGGAAGATTTGCCCCTCGTTGACCGCGTTGACTGCTGTGCTCATATCTGCGTTGCCAGTAAGCATTATGCGTACAGTATCTGGGGCAATTTGCTTCACTTTGGACAAGAATTGTATTCCGTCCATCTCTGGCATGCGCATATCAGCTACTATGACAGCAAAAGACGCGTTCCCAGTTATGAGTTTGAGAGCGTCTTGCCCGCCCGCAGCTGTTTCGATGGGAAACTTGCCATGTAGCAATCGCTTGCATGCAGCCAAGAGATTTGCATCGTCGTCGACAAATAGGATTTTCTCAGACATTGATCGCCTCCTTTTGAAGCAATTGCTGGCATGCTTGCAGCCAAGCGGGCGCGCGTTCTTCGAGGCCCAAAACAGTCAAATAACTGGTGTCAAAGGTAGCTGCTGCCGTCATGTCGCTGACCTGCAGAGATTCATAGACCACAGTATTGCCAGCATGTACAGCCGTGAGAGGCGTGAATTCGCTCGTGTTCTGACTGTCAAAAGGCCCATGATGATAGGCCACTGCTTCAACAACTGCATCCGGCAGCCCCCAGATGCCGAGCAGGTATGCTCCCACTTCCGCATGCGTAGCACCGAATGTTTCGTTTTCGGCCTTGAGTAAGTCAATCCCCTTTCCTCTGACTGTCTCCAGGGCAGAACGGTACTCTTCGGGCATTTCTTTAATAAGTGCGACCTTGCCTATGTCGTGAAGTAGCCCTGCCATAAGGGCCAAATCAAGAGCTTCTTTTTCGGTATTTTCGACCTCTGCAATTCTTTTCGAGCAGGCCCCTACGGCTATGTTGTGGTCCCACAGTGCCTGTAATTCAAAGTCATTCGACTTGCTCTCGTCGAATTGAGAAAAGACATGGAGAGAAAGCACGAGTGGTTTGATAGTATCCAAGCCAAGAATAGTCGCAGCCCGTGCAGGGTCTGGAACATGCTGGGGTTGGCCGAAGAACCCCGAATTAACCAATTGAATAAACTTACTGGACAACCCCACATCTTTTGCTATGGTCCGTGATACGGACTCGATCGAGGCGTCATCCGACAGGAGTTCCTTCGTCACCTCGTTGTATAGAGACGGCAAGGAAGGGAGAGCCTCCATCGCCGTAATTGCTCCACGAAGCTTTGGCGCTGACAACAGATCTCGCAGCATGCCCAACCTGCCAATCGCGCCCTTAAGGGTGTCGGGATCACATGGCTTCGTCAGGTATTGGTGTGTTGGTCCTATCGACTGCAGAACCGTCTCTCTGGACGCTTGACCAGACAGCACAATACGTACTGTCTGAGGGTGCTTCTCTCGGACCTGCTCTAGTAGTTCCACTCCTGTCATTCCAGGCATGCGTATATCCGAAATGATGACATCACGAGATTCCTTACTTAGCAATTCAAGTGCCTCTTGTGGGCTATTGGCGAAAGCCATATCCCACTCTTCACGCATCGAGCGCAACATGCGTCGGAGTCCTTCCAGTAACATGCGGTCATCGTCAACAAAGAGTATCCTCAGCTTCTCAGGCATGGCTTCTCCTCTCTTGTTGAGCATCGGTGGCCACTATGTGCAAGGAAAAGCCCGATGACGAAGGTAGTGTCATCGCGGGATTGTCCTCGAACATGATGGTGTTTCATTCTCTTCAATCACACGCTTTTCGAATTCAGACCAATTCTTGATCGTTTCATTTGGGGACTTTTTCTATTCGGCACTGTCATCGGCACACGCCCAAGGCTGGTTCGGCCGAGTTCGGTTGATCTTGTTTTTCACGGGCGTCCGCGTCATCCACAGGTAATAAAACGGTGACAACGGTTCCTTCTCCGCTTTTTGTCTCAAGAGATATCGAGCCGTTGTGTCGCGTCATTGCTGCATGACAAAACGAAAGACCTTGACCTAGGCCTCCCCCAACGTCCTTGGTTGTGAAGAATGGATCGAACACTTGGTTCCGAATCTCTTCCGGGATGCCCCCGCCAGTGTCACCGACCCGAATTTCTACGTGACCACCGCTGGAACGCGTACTTATGCTGATAGTCCCTTTGGTATCGGCTCCGCGGCCGACACTTCTTCCGATAGCCTCAGTTGCATTCACGATAAGGTTCAGTATTACCTGATTGAACTCGGCCGCGAAACATGGGACATGTGGGAGAGACGGATCGAGATCTGTTTCTACGGTCGAAACGTATTTCCATTCGTTGCGTGCAACAGTAATGGTGCTTTCAATTGCCTTGTTGATGTCAACAAGCACCTTGTGTCCTACACCGGGGCGGGAGATGTTCTTCATGGCTGAGACGATTTCAGTCACGCGTTTCAACCCTTCCAGTGACTGCTCGATTGCCAGTGGTATTTCTTGGGCCAGATATTCAATGTCGGCCTTTTCGAGGGCTTCTTCCACATTAGGCAATAACTCCGGTCTTTCTTGAGCGTGCTTGATCGTGGCAACAAGCTCATTGAAAAGCGTCAGTAGAGGTATCAAGACATTGAAGGACTCCCTAAGAAACTGGATATTATCGCCCACATACTGCGTAGGTGTATTGATTTCGTGAGCAATCCCGGCAGCAAGTTGTCCAACTGACTTCAACTTCTGGGCTTGACGGAGTTCCAATTCCACGAGTCTGAGTTTTGTGACGTTGTGGGCAACTGCCATCACAACGCCTTTGGCCTCGTCGACAAGCCTCTGACTCATCTGAATGTCGAGGACATTGTTGTCCGACTGTGTGAAGCGGAGTTCACAGCAAGCGGAGCCGTTTTCCCTAACAGCATTCAGGGCTTCTGCGGCAGTCTCAAGATCGTCTGGCACGCAGAAGTCAAAGATCTGCATGTCTCGGAGGGAGCGCACATTTCGCCCTAGCATTTCAACTGCGCTCTGGTTAGCGTCAAGAATCTGACCCTCAAGTGTATGGGTGAGAATCGCATCGCTGGAAAGATCAAAGAGCTTTCTGAACTGCCTTTCTGCATTAACGGCTTCTTTCGCGATGAGCAGTTCGGCAGAATCGGCCACGCGGCGGGCAATGCTGTCGAGTAGGGCACGCTCTTCTGTCAAGAAAGGACCCTCATCAAGATCCGGACACCTCTCGGCATAGAATACCTTGACGGATCCCCGTGTCGCACCTTCGACATCAATGTTGCTCGACAGCACCCACTCAGTTTCCTGGAAAGGTTGTGAAGCGAACGCTTCTCCGTCGAATGTTACCAAGGCCCGTGTGATTTCGGGGTACATCCAACCGGCAGGGATAGCCAGAGCTACAGCTTGGCAGATGTCATCAAGAGAGTTACAGCGGCCAATAGCTTTGCTCACGTTGTATAAGCACAATAATTCATTGTGGCGCTTCTCCGATGTTTTGCGCTTGTTGATACCAAATATCGCGCCATGATAGTGTGTGATATTTCCGTTGAAATCTGAGCGTGCAGACGTATAGATATCAATCCAACGAATCTCCCCTGATCGTGTCAGCAAGCGACATTCCTGTTTCAAGCATTGCCGGTTTTCTGCGCAGCCCTGTTGAATTGCATCAACAACACGCGGAATATCGTCAGGATGAATGATGTTGCGCAAGAGCAGCTTGCCAGACAGGAAATCTTCGGGATCGTATCCGAACTGACAGATGCCCTCAGTTACATGTTCGACCGCCCAGTCCTTTTCATTGCGCCACAGAATCTCCACATCCGGGCTTTGACCAGTGATTGTCGCCGTTTCATTGCAGTGTTTCAGCATGCCCGTCGTCTCATTTGTGACCGTGCAATGTTGAAATAGTTGGCATCATTATCGGAAATCGCCAGTTCTCTTCCTATCTATCCGGCCCAAGTCTTCGCTGGAAGCTCTATCGTCAACGAGAACGATGAGTTCTCTTCTAAAGGGCATTTGCCAATTCTTGCGTCATCGGAACGGGAGTCTCTGATTCACATTGCAGCGGCATGCGAATAATGAATGTTGTTCCTTTGCCGACTTCGCTCTGCACGTCGATCATCCCGCCATGCTTCTCGACCGCAACGGCTCTGGCAATCGCCAACCCCTGACCGGTTCCCTTTCCTACCGGCTTGGTGGTGAAGAACAAGTCGAACACCTTCGAACGGACATCCTCCGGAATCCCGCAGCCCGTGTCACTGATGCGAATTTCCACATATTCGCCGTCTCGACGCGTGCTGACACTGATCTTTCCCTTCGTTGCATGATCACACCCCACTACGTTCTCAATGGCATGCGCAGCATTGATGACCATGTTGAGTATCATCTGGTTCAGGTCGCCCAAAAGGCAGTGAACCGGTGGCAAATCCGAATCGAAGTCCTTCTCTAACTCTGCGACATACTTCCATTCGTTGCGGCACACCGTGAGGGTACTCTCAATAGCCTTATTAAGATCCACCGCCGTCTTCTCTTCCGAGTTGGGGTGGGAAAACTCCTTCATTGAACGAACTATCTTCGTTACTCTGTCGACACCGTCGAGAGACTGTTTGATAGCTTGCGGGATTTCCTCAGCAAGATAGTCGAGATCAGCATGCTCTTCCTTTTCCTGCACCTCAGCCAACAACTCATCACTCACTTTCCCTTTTCTGGCTTGACCAATTGCTTTCCGGTAGATCGATAACAACTCGAAGATGTCCGAGCAACTTTCTTGCAGAAAACGAGTATTGTCGCCGACGTATTGTGTTGGTGTGTTGATCTCATGCGCGATTCCCGCTGCAAGCTGTCCCATTGCCTCGAGTTTCTGTGCCTGTTCCAGTTGGGCTTTGAGAGACGCTCGCTCTGTCACGTCAGCGCCCAGTAGCAGTACTCTTGACATCCGTTCTTTACCGTCCATAACCGGATTGGCCGTCATCCCCACAACACGGTCAACTCCATCCGCGCGGACCAAGTGCACGTCTTCAAGGCGAACTTGCCTGTTTTCTTTCCAGCATGCCGCAACATTTTCGAGAACATATTCCCAGTCCCATTCAATATTGCACGTTTCGAAAGGCCGACCAACAACATCTGATGCCTCTATACCAAACACCTCTGCAGCAGACTCATTCCACTGTGTTACACGGTTGTTCCGATCAAGTGTGATCAGAGTGGCAGAAATAGAAGACAACAGCAGTTCCGTTCGCCTGTGCTCCTCTACAAGTTCGGCAGTACGCTGCCGAACACGTTCTTCCAACTTGTCATGTGCTTCGAGCAGCTCTTGCTCGGCATTCTTGCGCCTGGCAGCTTCCCGACCGGCCTGATCCCACAGGTTCTTGTAGTCCTGAACTCGAAACGTCAGGTTTGTGACGTCCTCTACAACCAGCAAGATCTCGTTACATTTGCCGTTCAGCGTCGGTACGGCGGTGGCAGTAGCGCGTTGGGTGCGTAATCGCTGGTTCGACAGGAGAGCCGGAAAGATGTACTTGTGGAATTGAGACGAGAAGACTGCAGGCAGGCCACTCGACAAGACCATTTTGAGTCGGTCTGTAAAGACCGAATCCGCCAAGTGAGGAAACCGATCACATATGTTCGTGCCCACTACTGTGTCGCGCGGAATGCCCGTCCACTCCTCAAGGCAACTGTTCCAAAAAAGGACAACAAAGTCTCTGCTGAGCAGGCAAACCCCAACGGCAAGACGGTCCAGCAAATGGCAAGCTCTTTCAGTCCCCCTAGCTTCATTCAATGGTGGCAACTCTACGTGACTTGTGTTACCTTTGATTTGCTCGTCGTACTGAGTGGGAAGACGCGGCTCGAACAATACAACAATCCGTCCTTCCACCACCTTAGTTCCTATAGACAAATCTACCCGGGCCAGTATTCCTTCCAATACGCGATCATTTTCGTATGAACCAATCAGTCTGTCCACGGAACCTTGCGTGTAATGTGTCGTGCCACATATGAACCGGTCATCGAATTGGCTCGCAACGGACCCCAGGACCCCACTTAGCACAATGTTCCCGACCTCAGTGAGCATACCAGCTATGACAGAGTCAAGGCCGGAGAGCATCGTATCTTCATCAGTCAAGGCCGAGACTAGCTTCAGAGCACCGTCCTTGGGAAACAGAAGTTCAGCGAATCCGAAGGGCTGTTCCTTGAAGCCAATCCTCACTCCAGTAAGCAAGTCCGTCTCAAGGTCTTTCAACCCGTTTTTCAATTCTGCAACTGACAGGATCTTGATGGACGGAATGCACAAGGAAACACGTGATTTCGTCATCTGCTTCAATATGGCGGCGGCATGGACAACTCCGGCATTTGCCAATTCCGTGAAAACCCCGTGTTGCTCGACCATTGAGTTCATCTCCAAAACCCTCCATTCTGGCATCGAGAGACGACACAGCCTGGCGTTTTCGTGGTACGGGCCACACCACATATAACAATTAGACGATCATACTGTGAGTCTCGGAACATTGACGGAATTATTCCGTCTGTGCTGAGAGTATTCTGTCTGCGTGGGAATAATTCTGTTGCAGCGAAAAGCTCCGAGCGGGAATGCATACCCACCACGACATGTGTAATGCATATGTAATGTGCAGCACAACATCTGGACTGACAAGAACATGTGCAATCTATCAAGTCCGAAGTCATCTGTCGGTTTGCCTATTCAATGTTCCCCCAGAGTGTTCGGCGGACTATAGCTTCACACTCCATCGACCCTTCTGCTCAATCGAGACGCTCAAATCTGCCGATACTAGGGTCATGGAATTCCTTGTTGATGAGGAACGGCATCATCTTGAATTCGATCTAATGCAGGGAAACGATCAGTGGAAGAGCGAGTGTTATCCAACCGATGCACAGCGCATGACCAACGGAGATGAAGAGAAGAGTATGGCCAGCATGCTCCCTCAGGAGACGGAAATTGGTCGAGTTCGACACTGATGAAAAGCGAGCGACGCTCAAGGTCGTGTACTATGGTCCAGCGCTAAGCGGCAAAACGACAAACATCCTCCGCCTGCATGATCGACTGTCACCCGAGTCTCGCGGGGACCTGGTGATGCTCGATACGTACCAAGATCGAACACTGTTCTTCGACCTTCTGCCCTTCTTCATGGTGACCCCCGACGGGTTCCGTCTCAAGATCAAGGTGTACACCGTGCCGGGACAAGTCCGGTACGATGCTACACGCAAGACCGTGCTCTCACGGGCTGATGGCGTCGTGTTCGTGGCCGACTCGCAGATATCACAACAGCACAACAACGCTGAGAGTTTCTCCAACCTCGAACACAATTGCCGTGCTCTGGGAATGGACCTTTCAAGCTTGCCACTTGTGGTTCAGTTCAACAAGCGAGACCTGCCGGAGATTGTTTCAGAGAAGGAAGTCCGTGATCGTTGGAGCGCGGTGGGGGTGCCCATACTCCTCGCCTCAGCGTTCAATGACGTTGGGGTTGTTGCGACGTTTGAGAAGGTGATGAGCCTTAGTTACCGCGCGTGCGATGCCAAGCTTCGATTGACAGAGGAACATGGTCTGACCGAGGATGGATTGCTCAAGCAACTGAGGATTAGGAATAATGGATCTGCTTGATGACTCACCCGACCTACGATCGCTGGTCAAGGAATCGCAGACAACCTTGAGCCTTGTGGCTCGTGTCGCGGGCGGGAAGGTCTGCGTGCGCGATGCATCCGACGAGATTATCTGGGAGTCCTATACTGAGAATGGCAAAGAGACCCCCGTGGCATTGCTTCATTTTCGAATCGAGGCGGAACCGGTGGGGACGGTTTCCGCGCGCTGCGTCGGCGCCGACGATGTGACGCAGTTGGTTGCTGCGATACTGGACAGCGCCTACAAACGAAAACTCCTCGTGCGTATGTATCAGGAAGCTCTTTCGGACAGCTACGAAGGCCTTCTTGCTCGAAATCGCGAGCTGACGGAGCTCGCAACGTCCCTGGAGGAGCGGGTCCGCGAGCAGACGAGGGAACTGGACGAAGCACATGTCCACTTGGCTCGTGAGGAAAAGGTTGCCGCTATAGGTCGATTGGCGGCAGGGGTCGCACACGAACTGAACACACCTCTCGCATGCTTGGCGTGCAACCTGGAAGCGCTGACGCAGATGCCCCCTAATGATGAGGAGACCGATGTTATATTGAGCGAATGCGTTGAGATGGTAGATCGCGCCTCTCGCATAGTAAGGGATCTCCAGGGCTTCTCGCATGTGGACGACCTGGGGCGTGTTGAGGTTGACCTCAACGAAGAGATCAATCTGATACTGGGCCGTCTCGAGGTGCCGTCTACGGTGCAGATCGAGACGGACTACGGAGAGTTGCTGCCCGTTCTGGCGGACGGCCAACGTCTGACGGTGGCGCTGTTACACGTACTCGAGAATGCGCGGGATGCCGTAGCGGAGGATGGCGGCAAGATTCGCGTTGTCACGGAGGTCGATGATAACCTTGCTTTGGTTCTCATCCACGACAGCGGGCCAGGAATTCCACCCGACATCATGGGAAGGCTTTTCGATCCGTTCTTTACGACCAAAGATGTGGGACAGGGCGCCGGATTGGGATTGACGGTTGCCCGGGACATCATGCGGGCGCACGGCGGCAATCTGACACTCGAATGCCCTCCAAGCGGGGGCACCATTGCCCGTTTTTCATTGCCAGTCCTTAATAGGAGAGCTCACCTTGAGCTTGGCAAATCTGTTCTTGGATAAGCCAGTGGAGCAAACTTCTACTGAGACGAGGCAGTACTCCCTTTTGCTCGTAGATGACGAGCCCAACATGCTTTCCGCACTCAAGCGTGTGTTTCAACACGAATCGTACCGTGTGCTGACGGCATCCAGCGGTCCTGAGGCGCTTGATATTCTCGAGCGAGAACCGGTTCAGCTTATCATTTCAGATCACCGAATGCCCTTGATGACAGGAGCGGAGCTTCTAACGACGGCGCGTTCGCGATGGCCTGATACAATGCGAATCATGCTCACAGGCTACGCTGATGTCCAATCGATCATGGGAGCAATAACTGAGGGGGCGGTATTCAAGTTCATCACGAAGCCATGCCAGGATGATGATCTGCGCATCACGGTGGCACGTGCGTTGGAGCAGTATGAGCTTCGCAGAGAAGTGCGGGCGCTTCGGACCAATAACAAAAGACAAGAGGGCCGGCTTCGGGCTTATTCGTCCGTCTTTGCGGAAGACCGCGGTACCCTACTCAAGATCATGCTCCACGGAAAGCAGATCACCCCCGAGGAGTATGAGAGGGCGGTCGCCGAACAACGCCGCTCATGTCGTTCGGCATATCAGATTTTGCTCGGCACGACGACGATGAGCGAAGAAGACATCGAGAGCGCTCTACATGAAGCGATGGCGGGCGACATCGTAGACCTGCGGGAGGCGCGCATTTCTCCCGAGGCAGCGGAGCTGCTTTCCCCTGAGTTCTGCCACGATAACTTGGTGCTTCCGATCAGGCTTGATGACAATGTGCTCACACTTGCAATGGTCGATCCATCGGACATCTTGAAGCGAGAGAATTTGGAGAGGCTTCTGGGGGTTCGGCTCAACATCGTGTTGGCAAAAGGAGGTGAGCTGGCACAGAGAATAGACCAGGTCTACGGCTCACTTGAGAATGAGGAAGTAACGGAACTGTTCGGAGAGGTCGATATTGTCATCGAAGACGAAGAGAAGCTCGACAAGTCAGATGTGGAGACTCTGCTTCGATCTTCCGGCGTACCTCCGGTGGTCAGAATTGTCAACGCGATACTGGCTGAGGCACTTCGTTGCGGAGCAAGCGACATTCACATCGAACCACGCGTGAAATACACGGTGATTCGATTCCGGGTGGATGGGCTCCTTCATGATCGAATGCGGCTGCCATCTGGTATTCACCGTGCCGTTTCATCCCGCATCAAGGTGCTCGCGAAGGTAGATATTGCCGAAAGGCGAAAGCCTCAGGATGGGCGAATTACCGTGCGAGTGTCAGACCGAACGGTCGATCTGCGCGTTTCGACTCTTCCAACCCTTCACGGAGAGAATATCGTACTGCGGCTTCTTGATCGCTGTGGCGTAGTACGACGAATCGAGGCGACAGGGCTGGACACTGAAAAGCTTGATCGGATCCGAGCTCTGGTTCGTCGACCACAAGGTATGGTGCTGTGTACGGGACCTACCGGTTCGGGAAAGACGACCATGTTATATTCGATTTTGCACGAGCATCTCGATTCCGCTTCATGCTACGGGACGATCGAGGATCCGGTGGAGTACTACGTCGAGTCGGCCTGCCAGGTCCACATTCGCGATAAGGCAGAGCTGACATTTCCCGCGGCACTCCGGTCGATGCTACGCCAGGACCCGGACGTGGTACTGGTGGGCGAAATACGCGACGGGGAGACAGCTCAAATCGCCTTCCAGGCAGCGTTAACAGGGCATCTGGTTCTCTCCACCGTGCATACAAGAAATGCCGTCTCCACGATAACACGGCTGGTGAACCTGGGGGTCGAACCCTTTCTAATTGCTTCGGGTTTGGAGTGCGTTATCGCTCAGAGACTTCTTCGTCGGATCTGCCACAAATGCTACCGCCCAGCAAAGCCAGATCCGGACGTC
>Ga0180433_10004987_pt1 | contig 18308 bp, 15 predicted proteins | sample SS_ome_8_FD_132980 | JGI IMG/M metagenome (GOLD analysis project Ga0180433, IMG submission 132980) | Hypersaline lake sediment archaeal communities from the Salton Sea, California, USA - SS_1_D_1 metaG | ecosystem: Environmental > Aquatic > Non-marine Saline and Alkaline > Hypersaline >... | reverse complement strand
CACGGCCATGCCCTGCTCGACTCGCTCGATTCGCTCAAGGCATTCGTGGACATGAATAGCTCGCCAAGGCTGGGTATCGCACTAGCGCCGTATCATATCCAGACGCTCAAGGCCTCGGTACCTGAGGCGATTCGTATCTGCGGCAAACAGCTTTTCTTCTTTTACGCCTGGCAGCACCATCCGGGAGCAAAACAGCTCCCGGGCATCGGGCCAACCAGCATGACACCGTGGATCAGAGCGCTGGCCGACATTCAATACCGCCGATACGTCAATCCCTTCATGCACGGACACCCTGAGCCTGATGTCATGGCGGCCGATCTGGCTGCATCACGTGACTATCTGAAAACGTGCTACAAAGAAGTGAAACGCAAGTTGTAAGATGCAATCTTAGAGATAAAGGAGAAGACAATGAATGAAGAACAGCAACCAACAGGCAACAGGGACAATTTGACGCGACGCAAGTTCATGCGCGACGGTGCCGTGACCGCCGCCGGTCTGGCCGTGGGTCTCGGCGCGCTCGGGAGTCAAAAAGCCTGGGCGGATGACAAAGTGACAAAGACCCGTAGCTACAATCCGGAAATGGAATATCGCCGGCTGGGAGATACTGGTATCTGGGTTTCGGCTGTGTGTCTGGGCGGGCACTGGAAGCGGATCGACAAAATGGTGCCGGATGTGTTCAAGGCCCGAGGCTGGCTCAGCGCAGATTTGGATGACCCGGGCTTTAAGAAGAATCGCCGCGATGTGGTTACCCGGTGTGTCGAATCAGGAATAAACTACATCGATGCGTGCACGAGAGAAGAGATATTGGCCTATTCCGAGGCTCTAAGGGGTAGGCGCGATGCCATGTATTTTGGGTTTTCCTGGTACCAGGAGGAAATGCGCAACCCCAAGTTCCGCACCGCCGAAGCGCTGCTTGGCACTCTCGATAAGGGCATGAAGGCGGCAAAGCTCGATTACGTGGACCTCTGGCGGCCAACCATGCACGAACAGAGTGGTAACCATACCAAGGCCGAGGTAGATGAAATGATGAAAGCTCTGGAAAAAGCCCGGAAGCAGGGAAAGGCGCGTTTCACCGGCCTTTCTTCGCACGACCGTCCCCACATCAAATGGATGATCGAGACTTACCCGGACATCGTGCAGGTAGTTGTTACGCCCTACACCGCCAAGAGCAAGGTCAGACCCACAGACAGCCTCTTCGATGCCCTAAACCAATACAGCGTGGGTTGCTTTGGCATCAAGCCGTTCTCCAGCAACCATCTGTTCAAGGGCGACAGTTCCCCGGATAATCCCCATGCCGAACAAGATGACCGCCTTGCGCGGATGGCGATCCGCTACGTGCTGGCTACGGAGGCCATCACAGCTCCCATACCGGGTTTGATTAACACGCACCAGGTGGAAAATATGGTCAAAGCAGTCAAGGAACGTCGTGAGCTTGACGCGGCCGAGGCCAAGGAACTGCAAGAGGCCATGGACGAGGCCTGGGCCAAACTGCCCACGGACTACCAGTGGCTCAAAGACTGGGAATATGTGTAACAGCCGAATGTCACCCGACGAGCACGGCCTTATCAATGAGTTTACGGTTAGGGATGTAGTACGTGACTGTCATCAAGACGAGACGTACCACTTTGATTGTGTCGGTTATGAGCAGTTTGCTGCTCGTCTTGGCAGCAAACTGTTCTTTTGACAAAACTGATCTGCAAGTATCTGCCGGACCAAATGACCCGGCTGATTATTACGAGCGACCGGCCGAATCATTTGTGGCAAATCCCTTTTGCAGGGCATGTCACTTGGATTTTGACGAGGAGGAGCTTGCTCTTGACCATGAATTAGCGGGCATCGGTTGTGAAAGGTGTCACGGCGAGTCCCAACGACATCGCAGCGATGAGGAGAACGTCACGCCCCCTGAAATTATGTATCCGAAGGGAAGAATCAACCCAACCTGTATGATGTGTCACCCCAGACACGAAATTCAACACGTAGAGGACCACCAAGCGCTTCTTACGGGAGCCAAGACTATCTTCGATAAGACAGCCGAAGGCGCAACATCAGCGGAAGATGAAAATAAGTATTGCACCGACTGTCACGGCAAAGGCCATCGCATGAAGGTCCGCACCGTGCGATGGAACAAGGCAACCGGAGAGTTGCTCGAAACGCAATAGAGACAAAAGTTGCAGTAGTGAACTCCCTTCCTCAGCGAAGCTGGCCCTTTTTGCTTCCTGAGCTCTAAGCCGCCATCAGAAAGTTCGGAGACATTCACTGATTGGTTTATTAGCGCTACTGTCATTGCGAGGCCTGAAAGGCCGTGGCAATCTCAATCGCCTACAGAGATGAGATTGCTTCACTTCGTTCGCAATGACACGATTATTCTCTAAAAGCTCTTTCGAGGCAGCTTAGTTCTTTTGAATTGACACTGGGGTGCCTGTATCGTCCTTGTATTTTTCGCGCAGGCGCTTCAACTCCGCTTTTAGTTCCTTGACCACGCCGGCATACGCAGGGTCGTCATATACGTTATGCAACTCGTGCGGGTCCTTTTTCAGGTCGTACAGCTCCCACTCGTCGATGTCGTGGTAAAAGTGTATCAGCTTATGCCGCTGTGTTCGCACTCCATAGTGGCGTTTCACGCTGTGCACGGCCGGGTACTCATAATAGTGATAGTATGCTGCTTTGCGCCAGTTCCATGGCGTGCGGCCCCGCAGCAGCCTGCGCAATGATCGGCCTTGCATGTCGGTGGGCCTGGACAGGCCGGCAAAATCCAGAAATGTCGGCGCAAAGTCCAGGTTCAGCACAAGGTCCGTGTTGACCGAGCCTGGCTTGATCTCTTTCGGATAGCGCACTAAAAGCGGCATCCGCAGTGACTCTTCGTACATGAATCGCTTATCGAACCAGCCGTGGTCGCCCAGATAGAAGCCCTGGTCGGCGGTGTAAATCACGACCGTGTTCTCAGCCAATCCCGATTCATCAAGATAATCCAGCAGCCTTCCGACATTATCGTCGACCGAGGCAACGCACCGCAGATAGTCTTTGATGTACCGTTGATATTTCCAGCGCACCAGCTCTTTGCCCTGCAAGTTTGCCTGGCGGAAGGCCTCGTTTTTCGGCTCGTAGGCTGCGTCCCAACGCTCCTTCTGCTGCGGCGTCAGGTTCTTCGGCGGCACCAGCTTCAGGTCTCTGTTGTTGAGCGTCTTTTCGATGCTCATATCCTGCTCTTTGGCCGCTCTGCCCCGGTTGGAATAATCGTCGAAGAGGGTCTCCGGCTCCGGGATGGTGACATCATCGTACATCGTCAAGTACTTCGGGCCCGGCTCCCACGCACGGTGCGGCGCTTTATGATGATACATCAGGCAGAACGGCTTCTCGCTGCCGCGCTCTTTAAGCCATCTGAGGCAATGGTCGGTGATAATATCCGTGGTGTAGCCGGTGTACTTTTTGTGCTGTCCCATCTCAATCATCGCCGGATTGTAGTAGGTTCCCTGGCCGGGCAGAACATTCCAGTAGTCAAAGCCGGTCGGGTCGGTCTTGAGATGCCACTTACCGATCATCGCGGTCTGGTAGCCCGCTTCTTGCAGCAGCTTAGGAAATGTCTGCTGGCTGCCGTCGAATTTCTTTCTGTTGTCGATGACACCGTTGATGTGGCTGTATTTGCCGGTAAGAATCACGGCCCGGCTGGGTGCACAGATAGAATTGGTGCAGAAACAGTTGTCGAAACGCACGCCCTCATCGGCGATGCGATCGAGGTTCGGCGTTTTGTTGATCTTGCTGCCGTAACAGCTCAGGGCGTGCGAGGCGTGATCGTCTGTCATGATAAAGATGATGTTGGGCCGCTTTTGCTTGATTCCCAGCATCTGTCCAACGGTAGCACAACTCGGCAGCAGAGAAAAAACACTGCCTGAAGCTGCGAGATAGCCAACGCCTTTAAGAAATTCCCTTCTCGTTTGTGCGTTCATGGTCGTTCCTTTCCTGCACTTGTAGAGCATTTGATGACTGAGCGGACTTCCATTTCGGGTCTATTCTATCAAATCACGCTTTGTACCACCATGCATCGGTGTTGGGCACACTCGGGGCCACATCCAGCCGACGCTCCCAGGCCTTCAGCATCCGGCGGTGGTCGGCCAGCACAGAAGCATAGCGTGACTTCGTCGCCAGGTTTTCCATTTCGCCGGGGTCGTCTTTCATGTCAAATAGTTGGTCGATCACTTCACCTTTGTACGTGACATACTTGTAGCGTTCGGTGCGCACCATTCTGGCGCGATTGGTGCTCACCTCCGTCACCAGGAACTCCCGGCCCGCACCGGTTTTTTGTTCGAGAATCGGCCGCAAGCTCATGCCGCGCATATTTTCCGGCGTCTTTATCCCGACATAGTCACGCAAGGTCGGCGTGATATCCAGGCCGCAAACCAAGTGCTCCGTATCTGTTCTGTTTGTGGGGATATGTCCCGGCCAGGAGAAAATCAGCGCCACTCTTGCAGCTTCATCGTACAAGGTGTTCTTTCGCACCATCTGGTGATGGGCCAGTCCCTCGCCGTGGTCGGACGTGAAAACGATCAACGTGTCCTTCGCATAACCAAAGTCTTTTAGCGCCTGCAAGATGCGGCCGATCTCGGCATCAACGAATTCAATGTGACGGTAGTAACTCCACAGATAGTATCGCCAGTGCTGCTTGCTCCAGCCGGTCGTGAACGGATCTCGTGCCAACCGGGTCTTACGCAGCGCCTCCGGCTCATTTCTATCGAACTCGTAGTTGGCCGGCAGCTCGGGCAGCTCATCGGCCAGCTCTGGATAGCGCAGCCGATCTGGGTCGTTTGTATTCAGACGGAGCCACTCGCAAATATCGTGCGGCTGCAGGAAAGAAGCGACCATGAAAAAAGGCCGTGAACGTGAGCGGTTGCGCAAGTAGTTCTGACAAGCCTGCGATGTCACTGTGTCGCACACGTAACCCAAGCCGCCGATACCGGTGTTCACAACGGCAAAGCCGGGTATATCGTAGGTAAAACTTCTTGGAAGGTGCCACTTACCTGCATAGACCGTGTCACAATCTGTTTCCTGCGAAAACCATTGCCCGACATTCGCAATATCCGAACGGATGGGCCGGCCGTTTACGTGAACACCCGCCTCGCTGCTCGTGCGGCCGGTGAAGATAGAGCTGCGTGCTGGGCTGCACAGCGGATTGCCTGAGTACGACTGTGTAAAACTGACGCCGTGCGTCTTGAGCCGGTCCAGCGCCGGCGTGCGCACGTGCCGACAGCCACCGGCGGCAATAGTATCAATATGCTGCTGATCGGTGATGATCAAAAGAATATTCTCTGGCCTTGGTTTGGAGCCTGAGCTTGTAGCCAAAACGCTTTGGCTCTGAGCAGGATTTGCCAGCACCGCTACCGCGCCGCCGCCCAACTTCAAGAAAGTCCGGCGGTTGATTGTATGCGTGGACGTCTTTGTATTCGTGCATCTTCTGTCCATTGTTATTTCCTCTTAGCCCGTCTTCTTCGCTGGTAGGAACCTCGCGATTTTTCAGTTACCTGCCGGATGTTCTGTTCGGCCTGCGGGTCGAGAATATAGGTCTTGTTCATGGATATCGCTAGAACCAGTCTGTGACTCTCATCCAGCCAGTATTCGAAGGGAAGATTGCCACACCCTAAATGGTCAAATCGGTGCAGCGGCATATATTTGTCGTTCAGATTCTGGTGCTGAACACCGCGATACAACAATTGCTGGTTCTCCTTGAGAGAAGTTAGGCCTTCCAGCAAGTCAAAGCTCAACACGGCATCTTTATCAAGGTGTAAACGTTGCACCGCCTCGAACAGACACCAGCCGCTGGTAAAGCGTTTGCCGACTTGGCATGTCAAACTTCGCCCGGCCACTTCGATGGTCAGGACGTCCGCCTTGATGAAGCCCTTTTCTTTTGTTTGAAGCTCGGCGACATCTTCGCCCGCAGGGTTGATGGAATGGTTTGATACCTGCCATTGAATGGGTGAAGCCAGCGGATTATGCAGGCACTTAATATCAGCGTCTATGACATTTAGGAAACCGTCTGTCTGGATAACTTCCCGGTGGACGTTCAACGTGAATTCTCTATCCGCCCTCTCGGCAAGGCGGTTGATGCGCAGAAATCCCACATCGTGGTTTCCGCTTTCACGATATCCGTGGCAGGTCCAAATCCGATACGTATGAACCCAGTTTCCGTCCGGATGAAAATCAGTGGCCGGCTGCGAAAATCGTGCTGCCACGCCCAGTTGGGCCAGCAGCTCCGGCGTCAGCGGAGAGCCAACTATCGTTCGTTTTTTTGTCGCCATAGTGACCGCCTTAATACTAATACCGACAAATGTTCTGCGCCATTTGGAACTCTATTATGATTTGGGGTAGTCCTTACCTGCAAGGCTATTCTCGCAGGATTTGCGCCACTTGGTAAGCGCTTCTTTCATCGAGTGTAGTACTTCAGGTTTTGCTGCGGCAAGATCTTTCATCTCGCCGGGATCATCAAGCAGGTCGTAGAGCGCAAAAGTGTTGCCCCTGTCCTTGCTGTAAATCTTATAGCGGTTGTCAATCAAAGCAAGCTGTTTGCCCGATTCAAAGCCGATAGGTCCGGGACGTTTGTTCATGCGGCCCTGTATGAGCGGCAACAAACTGACTCCATCGACAGGCTTCGGTTGAGCTTCCATCGTTAGACCCAGCAGATCCAGAACGGTCGGGTAATAATCTGAGCTGCAACATGGGACATCTGTTGCCCGGCCACCTGCAACCCGTGCAGGCCACTGGAGTAATGCCGGAACACGAATTCCGCCTTCCAGCAAACTGCGTTTGCGTCCGCGGAACGGCCTCGCAGAGCCTCGAAAGCGGCCGTGTCGGCCGTCTTTGCCCTCCGGGCCGTTGTCACTGCAAAACCACAGCATCGTATCCTCTGCCACACCCAGGTCGCGCAGCTCTTTGCGAAGCCGGCCAATCTGCTCGTCCATAGCGGTTATGCAGCCGTAGTAGTGCTGCTCACCCTCGCTGTATTGAGAGTACATTTCTCGATATGCGGGGCCGGCTATAACCGGTGCATGTGGTGCATGAAACCAAATGACCGCCAGAAACGGCTTCTTCGCCTTCGCGGCCCTGCGAATAAACGGAATCGCTCGATCCATAATGATTCGTGAGTCGTCACCTTCGAGCTTCTTGGTGACGTTTTCTCCGTTGGACCAATACAGCGCTCGGACATCAAACCTCTTACCGTGGGCATTGGCAGGATCATACGGGTCCCACGTGGCTATGGCATATTCTGTGGAGAACCATTCGTCAAACCCGGCCATTGCCGGTGTCATGTAATTCTCGCGAGGTTTTCGCCGAGGACCTTTTCCCGAGAAGTCCGGGCTGAATGTGCCGAGGTGCCACTTGCCGAAATGACCGGTTGTGTATCCGGCGGTTTTGACCGCCTCGGCGAGGCTGATTTCTTCGGCGTGCAGGTGCCCGACATTCGCGGAGAAAACGCCATATCGGTATGGGTGTCGCCCCGTCAGGCAGCTTCCGCGAGTGGGCGAACACACCGGCGCAGCAGAATAGAACCGCGTAAATCGCATCCCTGCTTCTGCCATCGCGTCGAGGTTAGGCGTCTTGATAATGGAATTGCCGTTGAAACCCGGTTCCCCCCAGCCCAAGTCGTCGGCCATGCAGAGAATAACATTCGGTTGGTCTTCTCTGGGACGCGCCAACAGCAAACTCGGCGATAAGGCCGCAGATACGACACCACTGAAAGCGAACCGAAGGAAATGTCTCCTGTACACGACCGTTGCCCTCTTGGCAAAACATGCAATTCAAGCCCGCGCTGATAGGCGGCCACGACAACTATGATAAAGAGCATAGCTGCTCTTGTCCAGCCAATTGGATCGGTCGCGTCTGTAGCTGAGAATTGAGCTATATAGCCGAGAGCGGATTGCGTTTAGCGTTCTTCTATCTGCTCTGCGTTGCTGCTTACTCGTCACGTTTGGACGCAGCTTGCGGCGTATTGCCGTAGGCTCCCATATTGACCCTTCCACCATTGGGTTCGGGCTCTCTGGAGAAATCGGCGTGCGGGTCACCGGCATCAATACAAGGCGAGTCCGGCAACAGATGATAATCACCGCCCACAAAGACGGCTTCTGCGCCCTCCGGCCCCAGGGGAAGCGTCGCCTGGGTCGTTTCCACCCAGCGCCCCGGGCTAATGAAGCGAGGATCATCATCAATATTACCCGTTCCCTCATGGATAAGCTCGTCGTTGGGATCGACATCTTGAACACAACTGTACGTGATGACCGGCCTATCACCGTAAACCTGCCGCGCCGTGTCATTCGACTTGCTGTCTCTGTTATCCCACAAGATACAGTTTGTCAAAATCAAGCCGCTTTCGTACGTCTTATGGTTCTGATTGTGGATGGCCCCGGCTCGGCCCGCTGCATAATTTCCGCAAATCGTGCAGTTGAGCATCCTCGTGCTACTGTTGTTGTCCATTGCACCGGAATTACCTGCTGCACTGTTGCCGCTCAAAATACAATTTGTGAGCTGAATAGTGCCATCACGGCTGAAGATGCCGCCGCCGTCTTTCAATGCCGAGTTGTCCAAGAACGCGCATTGGACAAGTCTCACGTCGGCGCTGCCGTTGAACATTCCCCCGCCGTGGTCTTTGCACCGATTCGCCCGGAACACACATTCGGTCAGGGTGGCCCTTCCGTACATGTTATATAGTCCACCGCCATTTTCCTGTGCTGCGTTCCGGCTGAATGTGCATTGTGCTAATGTTGGCTTGCCGCCCAGGTTGTACATCCCGCCGCCACACGTTCTGGCTGAATTTGCTTTGAATGAACAGGAGGTGAATATGGGACTGCTGTTATAGTTGTGCATCCCACCGCCTCGATTGTCTGCGGTGTTGTCACTGAACACACAATCAGTAAGGTGCGGCGTACTTTCATCCTGGCTTTGCATTCCTCCCCCGCTGTACTTGGCCCAGTTGCCTCGAAACGTGCAATTGCCTACGGTGGGACGGCTGGCATTGTTGTTTTGCATTCCGCCGCCGGCATAGTACGCCCAATTTTCCTGAAAGAGACAGCCGGTCACCTTGGGGCTGCTGTTGTTGTTGCACAGTCCGCCGCCGGAATATTTGGCCCAGTTGTTCCCGAATATGCAGTTGGTTAGCGTCGGGCTACTGTCTATGCAATAGATCGCCGCCCCATTGTCTGCGTAGCCATTTACCACGGTCAGGCCGGCCAGCACCGAGTTCGCATCTTCCCCATTATGGAAGTAGAAGCCGCGGGCCTGCTTCTCGCAATCGACAACCGTGCGTGCAATGACCTCGGGTTTGTTCGGATCCGTGCCCCTGACCGTAATGGATTTCTCATGGAAGTCAATCTCGCGGTTACCGGGCCCGGTGTACCGTCCGGGACTAATGACAATGACGTCACCATCGAATGCAGCATCGATTGCCGACTGAATGGTGGCGTATTCGTCGGGTACCAAGCGCATATTGTTATACTCATCAGCACCAATATCCAATCGGCCGTTAATCACTCGCGGCTCGCCGTCCAGGTCGGTGGCATCTGTCGCAGCGGCAAAGTTCGGATCACCGGAGTTCACGCAGGGAGAATCCGGCAACAAGTGATAATCACCGGCGGACGCATCCGTAAACTTCGGGCTTGTATCGATGGTGCCGGTTCCTTCCAATAGGCCCGTCCAGCCCTGTATGCAGGAATAATCTGCCACTGCAGTTCCATCTGTGACATAGATCTGCGCCGACTCATCCGTCCCGTTGGCATCGCTGTTGTCCCAAAGAATGCAGTTGGCTAATTTCGGGTTGCTGCCATCATGGCCGGACACAGCTCCTCCGTTGGCCTGCGCCGAGTTTGCGCTGAAAGTGCAGCTTACCAACTGCGGGTTGCTCTTGTAGTTGTATATCGCGCCGCCGTTGCCTTGTGTGGAATTGTTGCTGAACAAACAAGTCGTGACGGCCGGATCACCGCTATCGTTATGTATGGCGCCGCCATCACCGCTGGCGGAGTTATCGCTGAAGGTACATTTGCGGATTACGGGCCGGCTTTCGCGGTTGCTCAAAGCACCGCCCTGTTCTGCCAGGTTGGCGACGAATCGGCACCCAGTCAATGCGGGATTGCTGTCGTCCAAATTTGCCATGCCTGCCCCGTAGCGTGCCGAATTCCCGGTGAATGCACAGTTCACAAGCGTGCCGGTGCTATTGCCGGAATTGCACATCGCGCCGCCTGTCTTGGCCGAATTCTCACGGAACGTACAGTCCGTCAATGTTGGGCTACTTTCGAAACCAAATACCGCGCCGCCTTCTTGAAAGGCGGAGTTTCCGACGAAAGTGCAATTGGTGATTTGTGGGCTGCTGTGATAGTTGCGCATAGCGCCGCCACGCCACGCGAAGTTGCCTTTGAAAATGCAGTTGACAATGGTGGGACTGCCGGATTTGTTATACATTCCGCCGCCGGTAATAACAAAGCCGTCCAGCACAGCGGTCTCGTCGGTTCCACTTCCTGTCAGTACGTGATAGCTGTTCTCGTCGTCATAAGTGAAGTTAGGGTCGTCGTCGGCATTTAGGTCGCCACTCAAAATGGTCTCGTGGGTTTCGATGTCTCGGACGTTCGGATCGGACTGGCCGTAACCGGCGTACCCACCCTTGATGGTCACGCCGTTGACAAGCCTGAAAGTGGCTGCGCGATCCCCGGGTGCAGCATTTGTGGCCCGGTCAGGTCTGTAAATCCCGTCTGCTACGTGGATTTCATCCCCCGTTGAAGCCGCGGCCATCGCATCTTGAAGATGCGTATAGGCATTATCCCAGCTTGAACCATCGTTGTTTCCCGGTGCATTGACGTCGACAAAAATCTGTCCGGCAAAAACGATATTGCAAGTCCCCAAGCAAAGGATTGCCGCCAACAGCAAGAACCTGAGGTTTCGTATCACGCTCATTTCAGTCCTACCTTAGCAGAAAAACAGTGGACTCGAGTTCCGGTGTTTTAGCAACGGGTCCGACCGACTCGCACCCATTCCTCACAACACTGCACTTCAAATGTGTCTTTATTTGCGCCCCTAAAGCAAAGCTCGTCGGCACAGGCAAGCATATTTGCCTGTTCGCCAGAATTTCTTGTGACAAAGCTGGTGGCCGACCGGCAAACCTAACACTGCTCAAGGTCGTTCCTGCAATGTTCTGCCCCGCCCAAGGCCGGCGCAGCGAGACGTTCCCTTTGGCCCCAATCAAGAAATATCCGTATCTGCTCCTTCGCCCTCGTGGCTTGTGCTGGTTATTCTACCAAAAAAAGGCTCGTAATGCAAGCAAATTCGGGGATCAAAGCTCCCTTAACCACACAAACCTGTCTTTCGTTCCGTCTTGGACTGACTCCGTTACAAGCAGACAGCGCTACAGTCACTCCAAGAGCCACATTCTCGGACGCTCGCCGTCACTTCAGGAAACCGATAGAGCCGGCGAAATGCAACAAGGGATGGGCGAGCTTCAGAACAAACTCACCTCACTCACCCGTGAGTACGGGAAGGCTGGCGATTCATATCGGCTGTCCTAAGCACGTCGTGAAGAAATGGCGAGCCCACAGCACCACACAAGTTGGAAATCCGGCGCATTGAATCACAGACTGATGTGACACAAGACGGCTAAAGCCCAGAGCAGCTCGTTTTTGGGTATCACCGTCGTTTCATATCTTTCATTTATGGGGATCAAACGCACTTCGGTCTCGGTCGTTCTGATGAGTTTACAGGTGACTCCGATTTGTTCGGCGACGCGGGCGACGCAAGCCTGGCCTTGCCTTGCCGGAACGGACGGACTTAGCATCACAATATCGCCGTCATTAATGCGAGGTGACATACTGTCACCGTCGATCCGCAATGCAAAGCTGTCCGAGTATGCCTTGTGGATGTCTTCACACTGTACGAATTCCACTGTCTCCTGCCGCCCCTGCCCCGACACCTGAACAAGATTTGCCTTGGGGTTGGTCAGTCCACCGATTACACCTTCGGTCTGCAAGTCAATCGCCAGCCGAGCATCCAGGCGGCGAACGATGTCTCTGCCGATGTGCCTCTTGACCAATTCGTCGAGTTGAGTTTCCGCCTGTCTGGGCTCAGGCAGAAGTGCCTGGTCCCAGAAGTGAAGGATGCCGGCGGCTGTCCGTCCCAGCACGGGAATCCAGCCCGGACGCTCCGGCGCGCTGACGGAGTCCCTGCAAAGGGCCGTTTCTATTTGCTTCTTCTCACACAGCAGCTCAACAAAGGCCAGGACTGCTTCGGTTAGCTCGGGACGTCTTGTCAACAGGCCGTTAAATTTGCGCAAGATTGCCGTATTCTGCTCACTCACCGACGCACCTTCGCCAGCCTGGCCGGTCAGGAGCCATCTCAGGTCGGCGCCCGTAACATCGCACATCCTGAGTAAGACCTCGATAGGAGGAATACGGCTGCTCTCGTAGTAGTTGTACGTTGAAGGACTTAAACCTAACGCGCGGGCGAATCTATTCTTGCCTCTCTTGCCCGCGTATTGTGTGCGAAGGACTTTGACCCGCTCGCTTATGGCACTCTTGTCCGAATCTCGCATTTTCTTACGCAATCATGGATTTTCTTCTGTGCCCATTGCTTTGTGTGCCTGAATGCCGCCACTCAAAGGCGTAAATTATACGCAAAAGCGAATGTTTTCAAGCGGATTGTTGCCGAAATGTAAAAAAAATCGGGGAAAAAAGTTGCTCTCATTGCGAACGAAGTGAAGCAATCTCACCTCTGTAGGCGATTGAGATTTCCACGGCCTTTCAGGCCTCGCAATGATAATAGGGCCAATAAGGCAGTCAACGAATGTCTAAAAACTCTCTGATGGTAGCTTAGCACTGGTCAATCGCACCCGGCCACTTGGGTAGTGCACCTCGGCGGGTCCCGTAAAGCTCCGAGAGAAATCAGGAAACGTTTTTCTTTGACGAAGATTCTGGCACCAGGTAATGTACGAGCTGCCAGTTTCTTGTCTGAAGCTTACCGGTTGCGCCGGTCGCCGAATGACGCCAACTATGGAATCTTGCAGGAGGAAACAGAAATGGACCGACGAGGTTTTCTTGCAGCAGGACTCGGGGGGGTAGCAGGCGCTGGTTCTCTGGCAACGGCCGGAGAAAACAAGGACAACGACGGGCGAGAGTACTATGAACTGCGGAAGTATCATTTGCTGAATCGTGCCACGACCGGTACCCTGACCAAGTTCCTGCGCGATGTAGGCATACCCGCAATGAACCGTATTGGCATTGGGCCGGTTGGAGTGTTCAACGTGGTTTACGGGCCGAATAATCCCACGCTTTACGTACTATTGGTGCACAAGTCTTTGGAGTCGGTCGTGCATACATCTACAAGGCTGCTGGCGGAGATCGAGCCTTTAGACAGAGCGGCTGCATATCTGAATATGCCTTTGGCCGAGCCGGTCTATGTGCGGTATGAGAGTTCGCTGATGGCAGCGTTCAAGGGCATGTCCGAGCTGCAGGTGCCTGAAAGGAAGTCCCGAATATTTGAGCTCCGCACATACGAGAGTCACAGTCTCAAGGCGGCGAAAAAGAAAATCGAGATGTTCAACGAAGGCGGTGAGATTGCCATCTTCCGCAAGACCGGTTTGCAGCCCGTATTCTTCGGCGAGACGGTAATAGGCCGGAAGCTGCCCAATCTCACGTACATGCTGGTGTTTGACAATCTGGAACACCGCGACAAACAATGGGGCGTGTTCGGCTCGGATCCGGATTGGAAGAAGCTCAGGGCGAATCCTGCCTATAAGGACACGGTCTCGAATATCACGGACATCATCCTGCGGCCGGCTTCTTACTCTCAGATCTGATCTGTGGGGCTGCTCTTGATAGCCACTAATTCATCAGAACACCACCGGTTTGAGAGTCCGCTTGTTCTCGGCTGCGCCCTCGTTGTCGAACTGTTCACCGGGTTTGAACGGTAGAGGATTTGCAAACTGGATCGCGATTCGGCGTAGGAACCCGTTCACTTCTTCAACACGGCACGTGTGAGCCGGGCAAGTGAATTCCGTCATATCAAACGAGTCACTCAAGCCAAAACGAGGGACGCTGAAACGCGCTGTCAAGTGCTGCCCAACGTAAGGGCATTTCTCATCGGCCTTACAAGTGAAGGCCGCTCCTCTGCTGGACAGATCAATCATCTGGCCCTGAGCAAGTTCACCGCTGAAATCCTCGGCAAACCAAATGGGCCAATGATAGCGCAATCGCTGCTCTGTCCTTCTGTCGATATTCTTATCCATCTTCGATACCTCACCCGCTAATACTTTGTGTTTGAAGTTTTCGTGAAAATCGACAGGTTTGACGGATAACTTTATCAAGGATTACTGAAAAATGTGTGTACCGTATGCATAGCAGACAGCGCGACGCATCGGCGAGCCAAAAATCAAACAGCAAAATGCAAGATTAAGGAAGTCGCCCCTCAGGGACTCCCCCATTTTTATTTTCGACTTTCGATCTTCGCATTCTTATCTTCAGGGCCTTGACCAGTTTGACAAACTCTCGGCCGCGGTGCTCGTAATTCTCGAACATGTCATAGCTGGCACAAGCAGGACTGAGCAGAACAACGTCACCATCCACCGCAAGCTGACCGGCAACCTTGACCGCTTCGGCAAGCGAACGAACAATTCTGATATGCAGATTTCGGTTGCCGTGTGAGGCATCGCGTACCGCACCCGCAATCTTTTCAGCGGTTTGACCAATCAGAATAGCCGCCTTCGCATTTTCAGCTATTTTTTGGCCCAGCTCATCGAAGGCCAGATTCTTATCAGACCCACCTGCAATGATAATCCTGGGCTCGTCAAACGCCTCCAGAGCAACCATCGCACCTCGCGGCGTCGTTGCTTTGGAATCATTGTACCACCGAACACCATTTATTTGTGCGATGAATTCGAGCCGATGAGGCAGCGGCTTGAAGCTCGCCAGAGCATGAGTCACCTGCTTTTCATCCGCGCCGAGATACCGGGCGACGGTTACAGCGGCTGCGAGGTTCGAGAGACTTGCTCGGCCGGGCAGCGTAAAACTGCTGCGCATTTGTTCGCTCACATCGTCGGCTGAAAACGTGAGACAAATCCTTGCCGTGTCCTTCCGATATTTCTCATACCACTTCGCGGCAATATCATCCTCGGCATTGAAGATGGATACAGCCGGATGTTCCGCACCCTGTTCTTGAAATTTGAAGATATTTTCCTTGGCGTTGCAATATACGGCAAAGGTACCGTAGCGGTCCAGGTGGTTGGGCGTTAGATTTGTCAGCAGAGCTACGTCGGGTGCTTGCTCGATCTCCGCCAATTGCTCTAATTGAAAGCTCGAAAGCTCCAGCACCACGAGGTCCGAAGGTTTAATCTGCTCCATTATGGTCAGTAACGGCTCGTTGCCGATGTTGCCGCTTAGCCAGACATTTTCGTCGCTGGTATTCTTGAGCAGGTGCGCGGTCAAGGCTGCGGTTGTGCTTTTGCCGTTGGCGCCGGTGATCCCGATAATTCGTGCGGGGCACAATTCGAAGAAGATGCTCATCTGAGAGGTGACGAACTTGCCATGCCGACGCGCGAGTTGCAAATACGCATTGCCGGGGGCAACCGCCGGATTAGCTATGATAATGTCGGCCTCCTGAAAGTCGGCAGGGTCGTGCGAGCCGAGATGAAATTCGATGTCAGGGAACTTTTCGAGCTTGCTTATGGAATCGCTCAATTGTTCCGCCGGCGCAAGATCGGTTATCGTGACCTTTGCACCGGCATCAGCGGCGAACTTCGCAACATCGACCCCACCGCCGAACCGCCCCAGCCCCATAACCAGGACTTGCTTACCCTTGAGGAACTCCTTACTCATGGCCCATCGAATCCGCTATTAGATTCAAGCCGCATAGAGCACCTTCCGGCTCCTATTAACGGATTCCAAAAAATACGGATTCTTTATGGCATTGGTCATCACCAAATCGACATGCCTACCGAACAGGCACTCCATAGCTTCAAGCAAGCCAAAGTAAACATCGGCATACTCGCCCTGTCGTAAGGGCAGAAACTGAACAAGGAAATCGAGGTCGCTGTTGTCGGGGTCGAACCCTTCGCCGGCTGAAGCTGAGCCAAATAGTTCAAGACGGTGAACCCGATACTTTGCGCACAGCTCTTTAAGCTGTCTGCGTTTCTTCTCGCTAAGACGAACAGTGGTTTCTTGTTCATCCATGGGTTCAAGCTCTTCAGTCTCAAATGAGTGTCTGCATAGCGTTTGCCAAGTCCACTTTTGCGTCTATCACCGCCTGCTCGATACATTTTTTCCAATCGTCGGCGAATTGCTGCTTATATTTTGGCTTCTCATAGGCGTAGATAATCGAGCGGGATGCATTAATCAACGCCCCGGTCCCATCCGGCTTGCAGAAGCGAACACAATCGGCGGCGGAAGCGCCCTGCGAGCCGTAACCGGGCACCAAAAACCATACCTTGTCGTATTTGCGTCGCAGTGAAGTAGTGACTTCCGGGGCCGTCCCGCCGACAATCATGCCGACATCGCTGTAGCCGCTGTCGCCCACATGCTCAGGCTCCCCGGCGATTTCGTAAATGGTTTCTGCAAGCTTCTCGTACATTCGCTGGCCATCGGCATCGGCGAAATCCTGAATGGCTGCCGCCGAAGCGTTGCTGGAGCGGACCCAGACGAACACGCCCTTGCCTTGTTGGCTGGCCATGTCGGCGAACGGCTTGATGCCGTCGCTTCCCGCGAACCCGTTAATCGTCACTGCGTCTGGAGCGAGTGTGTCCTCCAGCCCGGCCAATTCAGGGTTCTCCAGATGCGCCGAGGCGTACAGTTCCGCCGTATGGCCTATGTCGCCGCGCTTGACATCGCCGATGACCTCCAGACCCAAATCATCAGCCTCAGTAATCAGGGCATAGTAAGCCTCAATGCCCTCCCAGAGATATTTTTCGAAGAACGCGATGTTTATCTTCACCACCGGCACCATCGGTGCAATGATGCGCATGGTTTGCTTACAAAAATCGAAAATCGCATCCACGGCGGCGGCGGCGTCAAACTCATCATTCATGTGGCGATGGCTGGTGATGACCGCAGGTAATCGATTGTACACAGGGTCCAATCCCACAATCAAAGAAGTCTTCTTGCTTCGTGTCGTATCGCAAAGTCGATCACCGAAATGATTTGCCATGTTCCACTCTACCTGCCTTTCCGTTCGACGGCTTATGACTGACCCCGTGATCTTCACGGCGAGAGGCAACCATGTGCTCCACACTACGAACGCGGCCTTTTCTTTCGAAAGCGACAAAAGAGAGTTTCTCTCGGACGCCTTTGTTACTATAATCGTACATGTGGTTTCGAGCAAGGCTGAAATCCATCAACGGTCACTAAATGTTTGTTTCCGTCATGCCTGAGGCAAGTTCAAAAACTGCGAAGCACCGGAAACGTAGAAGACTGCTGTGTTGGGTTCTAATTGATCTGGCAGTCGCTGCGATAGTTTTTTCTCTGCTCCTCTACAAGCCGTCTCGATACGACCCGCTCGGGCCTCCTCCGGCCGACCGTCAGCCGGGGCAGGTCAGTCCCTATCTAACCCAATTGAGTTCGGAGCTGTACAACGGTGCACAGCGGGGTAAGCCGTTCGAACTCGTGGTCACCGAGCGGGAAATCAATGAAGCCATCACCTCCTCGAACTGGCCGATTGAATCCGAAGGCATCTGGTTTTCCGCGCCCGCCGTGCTGTTCGTGCCGGAGAGCATCATATTAATGGGAACTGCGGTCATAAGGGGCGCTGAATTTGTGGTCACAGTGAATTTGCAGCCGAAAGTCGACCCGAACGGCCTGCTGAGCCTGCGGGTCGCCAAGGTCAAAATCGGCGCGATGAATATTACCCCGCTTGCCAAGATGATTGCAAAGCAGATGTACGCGGACAGACTCGCCACCACGCGGGTTGATACGCGGGACGTGCGAGCCAAGATAGCTGCATCGCTGCTGAACGAGGAGCCGTTCGAGCCGGTCTTCCTCGTCGAAGACAGAAGAGTCCGGCTGGATGACGTCACTATCACCCGCGGCGAACTCATACTCCGCCTGGTTCCCGCCTGACCAGCTTTCCTTGCCGGGGTTGCAAGAAGAGGGCGATCTTTCGTAAGCATTTGTAAATAAAGTTGTTGCATTCACTTCGGATTTCGTATCTGGCGCTTTGCGCTTTCGCCATTTCCTCTATTTATTCTATTATGATGTCGAGTAGGTGAGGAGGTTTCCCTCCTCACCCCTCACAGACCCGGACTCGCAGATTTCCCGCATCCGGTTCCTCACTTGGCAGCTTCGCTCAGGGACTGTAGCCGAACGAGT
>Ga0180433_10004986_pt1 | contig 18309 bp, 17 predicted proteins | sample SS_ome_8_FD_132980 | JGI IMG/M metagenome (GOLD analysis project Ga0180433, IMG submission 132980) | Hypersaline lake sediment archaeal communities from the Salton Sea, California, USA - SS_1_D_1 metaG | ecosystem: Environmental > Aquatic > Non-marine Saline and Alkaline > Hypersaline >... | reverse complement strand
GTTTAGCTTCGTCGTCTTCGATTGATAAGTTTATAGTTGAAGCACAAAGGTTAGGAATTCACGCTTTTGTTGATACGATGGAAGTAGACGATCCTATTGCAAAACTCGGCACCTTAAAACAAGTACCCGACGTTGTTATATTACACAGGGCAATAGACGCAGAGTCTGCCGCGTCTGGTTCTGATGAAGCCCAAAAGCAAAAGTGGAAATTCGTTCCAAAAATTAAAGAATTTTATCAAGAGAAAAAGAAGGCTTCTGGAAGAGATCGCGTGCTGGTTGCTGTTGCAGGAGGTATTGAACCTTCTTCTGCCCGTTATGCTCTTGAGATGGGTGCTGATATATTGATAGTCGGTCGTTTCATCACTTCCAGTAAAGATATTAAAAACTCGACGAGACAAATACTCAACGCGATACCAGGTTATTCTGATATTGACTTAAAACGCATTCACACTGACGATGATGATACAAATAATCTAAAGAAATAATAAATTTCTTTTATTTTTAATAATACTTTTTCTTTTAATATAAAACCATTTAAAATAAAAAAAAATTAAAAATTAGCCATTGTGAGAAGAGATTGATTACTCACAAGTTCTTTAAGTAGGTAATTACAAACTTCGCTTGAATTAAAAACGCCAATGTTATCCAAACGTTTTTTTAATCCACTCTTTATTGATTTCTTTACTTTTTCAAATGTTAAATCTAATGTATCTCCATGATCTTCCTTTATTCCCAATCTTATCAGTCCCTTACAAGCAATAGCAGGTTTATTTATCTTTATTGCTAATTTTTCACCGAGAAAGTTAATTATATCGTCGGACAAACCTAACCCTCCTTTAATTGTGTCATTATTTCCTCTTCAGATAATTCTTCTTCCTCTGTCTTATGATAATCCTTGTTAAAAAAGTGTTTTAATCTTTCTGGCATGACCCAGGCGAGAAATGATCCAATAACAAAAGTTATCAAAAGGATTGTAGTTATTAATAGAGAAAGGATAGATATTATTCGAATGCTTAGGTCCCAATTTATAATCTCAATTATGGTAGAGGATAAACCAGAACTTGCAAAACATAAAGAGGTAATGCTACTGATCAAATATCTTTTTTTTATCCAGGGTTGAATGTTTTGATTTTTAAAAGAGCTATATTGTTTCAAGGCTACAAAACCGTACCAATAAGCAGCAATCATTATGAGAATATTTAAAGTAAATTGACCCATAAAATAATATATATCTTTTAAGGACGTGGGATTAATTACTCCAACAATTAAAGAGACAATAAAAACTCCCGTCGAAATAATTATTATCAATACAAATGGACTTTTCTTATCTTTATAAAAAGTTAAACGTACAAACAATGAAAGAAAAATCACGCATAAATAATACAAACCCTTAACGATTATATTAAAAATTACCTCGTCGCTATATGAGTTAAACATTTGAAAAAACGCTGCAAGTGCTGCTCCTAAATGGAACGCTGTTAAATAGGCTAAATTTCGAATTTTTGATTTTATAGATTTAGATAACAAGTTCAATCCTACAATTAATAATAAAGTAGACATAGAGATGAACATTATTATTGTCGGTATAGTTGGTGTTAAAGCCATGTTAAATCAGTTTTTTTCGATTTCCATTAAAAGTTTATATCTAAAATTAAATTAGAACAAACATAAGAGCTAGTAATACCCCGATAACTATATTTTATTTTTTTAGTATTTTTGATCCTTTTTTATCATACCTTTGTTCCGAAAGCATTTATAAACCTATTAGAACTTGATTTTTATAGTGAAATATAACATAATCATGGGGAGTTAAATGTCTGATGACAATTTGAATAAAGAATCGGGATTAAAAAATTCCAAAGATATAATTGCTGATGAGAATGAACCTAAAATACTATCTACTAAAAATATTAAGAGCTATCTTCTTGTTTTGGGAGTGCTCTTAGGAATCGTTGCACTATATTATCTGCTGTATAACATTATCTCTGGACCAACTATAGGAGGTCCTCCAGTAGGACCTCCTCCTGTTGCTTCTACTTTATCCCTATTTAGTAATAGCTTTAGTATTAGCTTTAATCAACCTTCATATGGAGGTGGGGGGATTGGTCTTGATATATGGCCTCTATGGGGGCAATTCACGATTCCTACGGTCTTTGGAATAATAATCTGTGTTTTGATATTCTTAATATTTGCGTTTTCTTTGATATACTTTTATAGAAAAAGAGAAAGGAATCCCCCGCTCATTTTAATTACAATAGTTGGAATAATATTAATAATGGGGACCAATTTAATTCATGGTTGGATTATTGGTATAATAATGCCGATTGGAGGGTCATCAGAAATTCTTACTGATGCTGTTAATATAGAAAATATGTTTTCGTTCATAATGAATTTTGAAGAACTCCAATCCACGCTATCCGTTCACGCTCAAACTCAACCTCCCGGGGCTGTGTTAATTATTTACTTACTATATTTGATTTTCAGAACACCTGGTTTAATAGCAATTGCATTATGTGCTATTGCAACAATTATTTCCGTTTACTTTATTAATGGCATTTTTAGAAGAATATTTGACAAGAAGTTATCATACTACACGATCTTCTTGTTTTTACTCTTACCTGCCATTCAAGTGTACTTTCTGGCAAATATATACGCTATTGTAGCATCGTTGCTTTTTGGAGTTGTCTATTTTTACTTACATCCCAATAGAAAGATGAGATATATAGGGACTGCGTGTTGTGTCTTTCTCTTATCTTTCCTGACGTTCTTGTTTGTATATGTACTCATATTCTTATTTCTATATGATATTCTCAAGGCATATAGGGATAATTTTTTCAAGAAATCAAGTGTTAAAAAAAATGGAATTCTTATATGGGTAAAGGATCTCCTAATTAGAGGGCAGACATTAATCATCATGGCTACTAGTCTAGTTATAATATATGGATTATTCATACTTATTGGATTTAATTACATCACTGCCTTTCTCTACGCAAGCTCATCTACGAGTGGATTCACCCTATTATCAAATCCTTTAAATTATTTCGTTACCCGAATTCAGAATGTTTTAGATATTTTGATCTTCTTTGGACCAATTTTACTTGTGTTATGTTATCGAGGCATTAAGAACCTTAAAGGTGATTCCCAAAGAGAATCAAACATTTCAAACACATATCTCTTGGTTATATCCGCAATATTAGCCTTAATAATTTTATTTCTAGCTGGAGCACCTAATAAAGGTGAAACAGCTCGAATTTGTATGTTCATTTTGCCATTCTTGTTAATTCCTGTGACTTATAATTTGCAGAAAGAAAATTATTCACAGTTAGAGAAGGTAAAACTCTTAATAATAGTGTTTGGACAGACGCTATTATTCCAGTTAATGGTAATATGGGTATGGTAAAGTGGGTATTAAGGGTATTCCTACTAAATTACATATAAAAAAAATTAAAAAAATAATTAAATTAAGTAAAATAATAGAAGAATTAAAGAGATTGCTACGAGAGAATATATCTTACCTTAGGATTTTAGAATGTCAGAAAAGTCTAAGTATAGAACTACTAACATTATAATTCAGACCATCCTAGAGGGAATTCTCCGTACAGATAGAAATAAACCAAATCAAAGAAGCGGAATCATTAAATCACACCTTATTAAATATAGTTCTCTTAAAACAGCCACCGCAGAGAAATATCTTTCAAAAATGGAAAAAGCGGGATATATTACTTCTCATGAGGAATCGTGGGGTGTAAGAAAGATAAATGTATATAATATCACGCCTGTAGGAAGGGAACGCTATGAATGGTTTGTAAAAATTAACATGGAACTTGAAACACTATAATGAGAAAAAAAGGAAAAAGATAATTATGTCTGAACAGCCAGAAACTAATGAAAAAAAAGGTTTACATCCTGAAAATGGTAAAAATGAAAATAATAATCTCCTTTATTCAATTCTGGAAAAAGGTGGACTAGATTATGTCAAGAAGCAGGAAAATTATCTTACTATCAGTGCTATTTTTCCGATTTATACTATTATTATTCAAGTGATTAATCTAATATTTATACTTCAGTTAGAAGCAATGAAACCGCCCATAGGACCTAATCCTGGAGGTCCAGATTTTTTTGATATCATATCTCCAATTTTAATCTTTTTTGTAATATCATTTTTTACATTAATCAATAGCACTTACTTAGTCAAATGGAGAAATATTCTCAATCAATATGAAAATTACGGTAGAAAAATAAGAAAAATATCTTCTATCCAAGAGGAAAGTAATTATCCTGAAGGAAACGTTAGTTTAACACGTGTCTTCTACGATATAATCAATTATATGGAAATAATTCGAATTGTTTTCGTTATATTAATTATTTTCTTCATTTATAATTCGATTTGGTTTTTTCGATTTTTCTTCGTGAGACTTGATCAAATAGCCCCAATCCATCCTCCTCCTATTCAACAACATTTTACCGTGATATTAAACTTTATATCTCAAATTAGTTTAATTATTTTTCTGCTTTTTCAAGGGAGACATTTCTTTCGGTGGAATAAGAAATTAAGCGAATTGAAATCTTATGAAAGAAAAATTTATAAAGAGCTTGACTTATAATCGTCCAAGTTTGGCTCATAAAATTAATTTAAATTAGTATAAATTAAACATAAATAAATCTAATCGTTTCTAATACTTCCTAAAAACATTTTTATATAAATAGAACTAAATCATATATCATGAATGTTATATTAATCCTTCTTGATAGTTTAAATAAGCCCTACATTGAACCTTATGGAAACAAGGTAGTGGAAACGCAAAATATGCAAAAACTTGCTGATAAAGGCATTGTTTTCGAGAACCACTTTATTTGTTCTGCACCTTGCATGCCTGCCAGGCGAGAGCTTTTTTCAGGAAGAAAAAACGAGTTCCTATGGAAATTTTGGGGTCCTATTGAGCCGTTCGACCGACCTTTACCGATAGAGGCGAAAAAAGTAGGTGCTCTCACGGCACTTATTACTGACCATTACCATTACTGGGAGCCAAGAACGGGCATATATGGGTATCACGAGAATTACATGTATTCAAATCTCATTAGAGGTCACGAGTTTGATACTGCAACTAGTGAACCCCTCGAAGATCCGGAAGAATTCCCACAATGGGTCAAGTCTTATCTCGAATGGAGGAAACCTGTTGAAGTTCTTTCCCAATATTATAGGAATGTGAAAGATTTCAAGGAAGAAAAAGACTGGCACTCTCCAAAAGTCATGCAAGCTGCAGCTGATTGGTTAGACGAAAATCATATGCACGAGAAATTTTTCCTACACGTGGAAAGTTTCGACCCTCACGAGCCTTTTTATGTTCCCGAACCGTATCGTTCCATGTATGGACCGTATAACGAGGAATTCACGTGTTGGCCCCCATACCAGAATGGTCGGTTGATGAAAGCTTTTCACAATCAAGCTTCAGAAGAGCAGTTAGCTTTTGTTAGAAATCAATATTGTGGAAAAGTTACCATGGTTGATAGGTGGTTAGGTAAAATATGGGAAAAAATGGATCAATATAATTTATGGGAAAACACGATGGTCATCCTCACCTCTGATCACGGCCACGCGCTTTCTGAACCCGAAAAAAAGATAAAGCAATATGGAAAAGAACACCCCATTTTCGAAGACGTTGCGAACATTCCCTTGATAATTTACCATCCAGAAATTGAAGGAGGTAAGCGAATAGATTCAACCTTCTCAACCATTGTAGACATTCGAGCAACCATTTTGGAAGCGTTAGGGGCAACTATCGATGAGAAATTATCGCCACACGGCATATCCTTGATGCCCGTCCTTAAAGGCGAAGTAAAGACGATTCGAGATCACATGATATATGGTGATTTTGGAGATGGCGTTTGCCTGACTACCTGGGATACCACCTATGTGAGAGGATTTAATCCAAAGAAAGAGCTCTCTGTATACTCGTCAACATTCCCTATAGTAATGTCTCCTGCAATTATAAGTGGATTCACGGAACGATATGGAATCAACTTGGAATACGACATGTTAGAGGAGATGCTAGGAGAAATGATGGAAAAAGTGGAATCTGGGAGATATGTTCCAGGCGTTAACATTCCTCAGTGGAAGATTCCGTTACCCCCATTTTATTTCGCTGGAAAGGGATCAAAAAAAGAGCTCATGCGAAATTATTTGTTCGATAGAAAAAAAGATCCAGGATTTCAGAATAATCTTGCAGGGATACCAGAGGCAGAAGAACTTGAGAACTCAATGATGAAAAAAATGAGAGACATAATGATAGACGAAGGCTGCCCTCCAGAACAACTTGAACGATTAATGCTCGATTCTTTGGATTAACAAGAAAACATTTAATCTTTCAAATATTTCTTTTTTTTATTAATTATTCAATCCGAAAAACACATTAATATAGGTTTATCATGGCAATTTTAATAAAAAATGGCACGATAATTGACGGTACGGGAGCTAAAGGCTTTAAATCCGATATTCTAATTAAAGGTGATACAATTAGCGAAATTGGAACAACTCTTAACATGGAAGGTGCCCAAGTAATTGATGCAATGAATAAAGTTGTATCTCCGGGATTCATTGACATGCATTCCCACGCGGATCTCAACATTTTACGAGTAAATAAAGCAGAAGCAACAATCATGCAAGGAGTAACTACATTAGTTGTAGCCGTGTGTGGATTAGGACTTGCTCCAGCTAACGATAAGGTAAGAGATTATTATTCGATTTTTGTCACCAAAGTTTTTAGTTCCTCAGAAGTGGAGCTCTACGATAATTTTCAGGGTTTCTTTAAAGCAATTGAAGAGAAGGGGACATCTACAAATCTTGCGTTTTTCATACCTCAAGGTAATATCAGAACTTGCGTATTGGGAATAGAAGATCGAGATCCAACTCAAGAAGAACTGGAGGAAATGAAACGACTCGTAAAGCAAGGAATGGAGGCAGGAGCTTTTGGACTAAGCACGGGCTTGATATATCCCCCAGGAATTATCACTCCCACGAAAGAATTAATTGAACTGAGTAAAGTTGTAAGTGAATATAACGGAATTTACGACTCTCACATGCGCAACGAAGGCACGGGTATTTTAGATAAAGGTATGGGGGAGTTGATCGAGATTGCCAGAGAAGCCAATGTACAAGCCCAAATATCGCATTGGAAAGCAGGTAGTAGTTTTGCTTGGAGATACACTCCCGACATGATAAATTTGGTAAAGCAAGCGAGAGAAGAAGGACTCAACATTCACGCCGATATCTATCCCTACGAAGAGAGCTCGACCAGTTTAAGTGGCGCTTTATTAAGACCCTGGGTTTACGAAAATTTTAAAGAAAATTTAACCAATCCCGAGATAAGAGCGAAAATCGTCGAAGAAACTTTAGAACTCGCGTATAACAACTTTCTTTCTGATGTTCCATGGTACGTGAAGATGATTCCAAAATTCTTGATGAAAAAAATTATCTTTCAAGTGTTTAAAAAGTCGTGTAGAATCATATCTGTCATGCACGAACATCAAGTCGAGGGAAAATTTCTGGGAGAGGCTTTAGAGATTCTTTACCCTGGGAAGAACTTCGTTGATGCGCTATTAGATTTCATTCGGGACGAAGAAGGCTCAATTATGATGTCCTTTAAACAAATGAGCGAAAATAAAAGCATCAATGAGTTAATAAAGCAGGACTTCGTGTGTATTGGTTCGGATGGATTCTTGGTTCCAAGTGGCAACACGCATCCGAGATCCTCAGGAACGTTTCCAAGAATATTAGGCAATTACGTGCGAGAGAAAAAATTATTTTCCTTAGAAGAAGGGGTACGGAAAATGACGGGATTAACAGCTTCAATTTTAAGGCTTAAAGATCGTGGGTTCATTAAAGAAGGATATAAAGCAGATATCGTAATCTTCGATCCTGAGACGATCATTGACAAATCAACATACAGTGATGGTCGGAAATATCCCGAAGGGATTGATCTTGTTATCGTGAACGGTGAAATAACGATTTCAAACGGATCCCATATAGGTACATTATCAGGTTGTATATTAAAACACGAGTAAGCTCATAAAGATGATGTTCTCACTCTATTGAGGAACTCTTCCGACGGCGTAGCGTTAAAAAAGAACATGTTTATGACTTGCCTTCTAAATTCTTCGTCGATTTCTGCCAATTTAAACATCGTGTTGAGATTTTTACCGTTGTTCATATAAAAGAATTCCACTAACGAACGTTTTAACTTGAAATTTCTTACTATTTTCTTGATATTTGGGTGTTGCTTGTACGGCTTTAAGGTTTTCTTCGAAATCACGCCCTCATTTAACGCGTTAATAGCCGTTTCTGCTGCAATTTGCCCCGACACTATGCCAGGATGTATCCCTTCGCCACTAATGGGCGAAACAAAACCCGCAGCATCTCCAATAATCATGATGTTCTCCCCGATTAAACTTTTTTCCAACACTCCTATAGCGGATAATGGATATGAACCCTTCCAGATTTCCTTAAAATTCTGTTCTGGAAGATATTCCTTGATGTATGGAGCGTTTAAAAATTCTTCATATATATCATTCAAATTATAGTCTAAGTTTGCCTCTTCAAATGTGCCACATCCAATATTAAAACGCTTGTCGTCTATGGGAAAAATCCAACCATACCCTTTATATGGTCTAAAAAAAATATACATCCTATCTTTTTCTAAATTAGTATTCCCTTCCATTATGGCGCATTTTCCCATTCCTAAATTATTTATCTTCCATTTTCCCCGTAAATCTGATCTTACAGCTAATTTAGAACTCATTCCGTCAGCTATCACAATAATTTTTCCTAAATATTCCTTAATCCCTGAAGAAGTTTTAGTTTTGATGCCAATTATTTTATCATCTTTATATACAAAATCAAAAGAAATGTTCTTGTCAAAAAGTTCCGCGCCCGCATCAACAGCCACGCTCCTCATTAGATTGTCCATCTCTAAGCGATCCATGACGATCGAATCCGCTCCAAGGCCTTCCCAGTTGTATTCTAACTTGGAGTAATCCCCTGAAAACATTATGGCTCCGTTTTTAATGACGGGATTTAAAGCTTTTAACTGCGGGTAATATTTAGTCATGATCCGTGCACTCACGCCGCCACCACACGGCTTACGCCAATTGACATCTTTTTCGATCAAAGCAACTTTAAAACCCGCTTTAGCGATAACTTCCGAGCACTTAGATCCGGCGGGACCTGCCCCCGATACTATTACATCGTACATGTTTTAAACACCATTCTATTTTTTTATGCTATTTTAAACTTTTAACAAACGAAATGAAATCTTTTGGAGGGGTTTTTCCGTAAATAAAAATATCAATTGCGATTCTCCTGAACTTTTCGTCGTTTTCAGCTTGTTTAAAAATTTTATTCAAGTTCTCACCGTTGTTTTCGTAGAAAAATTCCACGAATTTACTCTGGAACTTGTATTTTCTTATCATCTTTTTAATTCTGGGATGATATTTGTACTCTTTTAGTGTTTTAGAAGAACAATCATTTTGCTTCAAGGCTTTTACAGCTACCTCTCCGGCGACTTGTCCTGATGTTATTCCCGGTTGTATTCCCTCTCCATTAATTGGAGCAACAAAACCTGCCGCATCCCCTATTATCATGAGGCTATCTCCATAAAGGCTCTTTTCTAAAACCCCTCTTGCGGGTTCGGGAAAGTTCCCGGCCCAAATGACTTTATAATCTTCTTCAGGAAGGAGCTCTTTAAGTGGCGCGTCTTGCATGAATTGTTCAAAGGTTTTATTTGCGTTATATTGCAGATTACTATCCCCATATACTATTGAACCAATATTAAATCTATTATCACCCAAGCAGAATATCCAACAGTATCCATAGCGTTTAAAAAAGAAATATACATATTTCTCGTCTAATTTATGTGGACCTTCTAGTATCTCCACCCTACTTATTCCTAAATTCTCGGGCGTCCACTTTCCTCGTAATCCTGATCTCACGGCTAATCTAGAGCTCATGCCATCGGCAATTATAACAATTTTTCCCTGGTAAATTTTTTCTCCCGAAGGAGTTTTTGTCTTGACACCAGCAATTTTATTGTTAGAATAAACAAAATCATGAGCGAAATTTTTATCAAACAACTCTGCACCCGCTTTAACAGCCATATCCCTAACATAATTATCAAAAGCTAATCTATCAACGGTTAACGAGCTGGTGGTAACATTATCGCTGAAATAATCAATTTTATGATAATCGTCAGAATACATGGCTAATCCTTGAATTTTATGGAATCCCTGTTCCTCAATATCAGGGTATTGTTCATAGATCTTAGCACTAGGTATGCCTCCACCACAAGGTTTTCGCCAGTTTACATCTTTTTCAATGAGAGCAACCTTGAAACCCGCTCTTGCGACGACTTCTGCGCATTTTGAACCCGCAGGACCTGCTCCGGAAATTACCACATCATACATTTTAAAATCACATTCTTACCTATTTTTATTCTTATATTAATATTTCTAAGAAGTCATCAACTACCTCAACTGTGAGATCCTCTCTTCCCGACTTAGGAAAAATCCTATTGAGTAGATGTGTTTCTATTTCCATTATATCGAGACCTATCAATTCGCATTTCTTGGCATCAATTAACTTTTTTATTAATTTTGCTGCCTCTATAATCGTAGTTTTCTCTATTCCAATAGCATTCCTAAAACGAGCAGCAATGATTTCTTTTAAACCTCCTACATCTACATCGAATGAAATATAGATGTACGGTTTATTAATTTTTTCTAATCTCGAATTCAATTTTTCTAGCATTTTAGGAGGATCCATCTTAGGAATAAAAGTTACGCCTTTTTCTTCAATGGAATTAAAGAAATCCACGAATTCTACGATTCTAGGATCTTTTATTGAGCGATATTCCTCGTCAGGATAATCTTGACAGCCAAAGATTATCAAATTTTCTGGAAAAATTATCTCGTCTTTCATTAAATAATGCAAAAACGAGGCGCACGTGTAATTATCTTTAATATCAGAATTCTCTTCCACAGAAGAAGTAAGCTCTGGAACTAAAGGATTGACCTCGTCTGGATGATCTTTTATGTATTTTGCGATATTCAAGGCAATACTTGCAGGAATTCCATCGTAATGAGCGTCAAAAACCACGACTAATACATTTTCTGCCCCATATTCCTTGGAAAGCGCGCTTAAGGCACCCCCCGTCAACGAATGATCCGCTCCTATCATTATAGGAACATCAGGTAATATCCTTTTTTGGATATATTTCTCTAATTTGATTGAATAATCTCTTACTAATCCATCGTTCGCAAATTTTTGGAAGTTTTCTTGATCTATTAAAGGGAAGTCTTCAATCTTGGGTTTAGGAGTTAACCAAGAGTCAACCGATAATTTACCCATTTTCGTGTAGTTTTCATTCGACAGGACTCGAGAATATAACAATAATCCTTCATAGGGATCTAAAAAATTTGGTTCTGGAACGGTATTTTGAGCCACTCGATTTAAATATACGAGTTTGGTTTGAACATTGAGAGGAAAATCGGTAGCATCCAACGCAGCACCAAAGACCTTTACCTTTTTTTCCATGTTTTTCACTCAATTTGCGATGAATTGCTGATTCTAAATAATAAATGAATTGATTTCTTATTAACTGTTTTAAAGAATAATACTCATCAGAATATATTAAATATTTAAATACTTAGAGGTAGTAATATATCTATCGAAATTTTGAAAAGTGATTATTTATGTGCCAAATGTGCATGAAACACGGAGCTAATGGAAAATGGTATCTTAATGCTCGAAATTACTTAAAGGAAACATATGAAGCTGCAGGATCTGTCGATTATTTAACTGAAATATGGGGTAACTTAGAACGGACATATGTAAACAAGGTTTATGGATTACTTAACATGAAATGGATGAGCAAGAGAGTAGATACACCTCTTCTGGGGCGATTTCTTAAGTGGTATGCAAATCGAGGCTTTTTAAGAGATGGAAGGAATAAAAAGTTGAATCTGGATGCGGTACAAGGTCATATGGGTCAAGTTATACCGCTCGAGGAAGCAAAAATAATCTTGCGAGAAATGGCGGGAGAAACGATAGTAAAGGGTATTTGTCCATGTAAATATTTTAATAAAGGAGTGAAAGAAGCAACTTGCCTAGGCTTTACTCCCCTTGAAGAAGCTCTTCCAAGACTTCCTCGATATATCCCTGAAAATGGCCTTAAAAGATTAGATCCCGAGGAGGCGGTATCATATGTAGAAGAAATGTCTGCAAAAGGTTATGTTCAAACGATATATACGGGACCAGTGCCAGCAGTTGTCGCTTTGTGCAATTGCGATTATCCTTCTTGTGGAGCGCTTAGATTAAGGGATTTCGACGTGAAGCAAACATTTAAAGGAGAATACTTCGCTATTCCTGATTATGATAAATGCGTTGGTTGTGGAAAATGCCTTTCTCGATGCCAATTTAATGCAATAAGTTATACCCCCTTAGAAATGAGACCTAAAATTGATATAGAAAAATGTTTTGGCTGTGGAAATTGCGCTGATGTATGTGAAGAAGGAGCAATTCAACTTATAGATAGAAATAAAATACCACTCACGAGAGGAATGTATTAATGGGGAAAGCAAAAGTTAAAATTAAAATTGACTATACTAAATGTACCAATCCAAAAGAATGCAGAAAATGCGTGAATCTCTGCCCCGGAGGAGTTTTCATGCTTTACTTCACGGATAAAGATTTTTATAATCCTAAAAACTATATAGTCGATGCGGTTCTACCACAATTATGTTCTTATTGTGGAAAATGTGTTGAAGTATGCCCTGAAAACGCTATAAGTCTAAAAGTTAAGAAAAAGCATTTAAAAGAATTGTATATTACAAAATAAACCTATGCTTAATTCCTTTTAATTTCAAATTTATTTTTTCTTTTTTGAATAAAAAAAAATAATGAGGATTTTATAGATCCATTTTTCCTGGATTAAAGATGTTGTTTGGATCCATTGCCTTTTTCACTCTTTCAAGTAATTTAAACCAATTTGGATCACATTTGTCGCGGAGTCTCTTTGCAACCCATACAGGTATTTTATCTGGAACGCAGTCATAATCAAGTAATACTTCTAAAAGTTCACTTTGGAGGATTTTAACTTTTTCAAGATCTTTATTTTTATCATATCTCGTTATTACTCGGAACAAGCTATAATGGCCCGACTTCATGCTTTTCATGTAAAAGAAAGGTTCCATTTCATGTATTTTATATAAATCCATGCACTCGTCCATCAATGGGGCAAAATTGTCAGGATTCGCATAACTTCCTACCCAAGTTATTCCATTATATCGATACATTAAGGAAATCATATTTGGTAGATCGTAGACTTGGTTGATCGTTGGACCCATTAAATCAGCAAATGTGTAATAACTCGTCAGGAATATTCGAGGGTGCTTCTCTTTTAGCTTTTTAAAAACATCTTTGACATGCTTGACCTTAGCTTCTAAAATTTCTTTCGTTTGGCCCTCAATTGATAAGAGCATGGCCCAATCGGGTTCATTGGCAAATTTTTTAGGATTTACTTTATCAAATAACATCTTTACTATTTCTACATTAATAGCTGATATATCATAACAACAACCCGTACGCCCCATTTCATGTTGAAGTTCAGCACACGCTTCTGATCCATACATTATAACTGCCAAGGCGGTGTTGTATTTCAGTTTTGGCCATAATTGTACGGCACACTTTGTTACAATGCCCGTCAATCCCTGCCAACAAATAAACAAACCTGTAAGATCTGGAATTGATTGGCGATAAAACCAATTATCTTCCTTGAATTCTTTTGATATAAAACATGATCCTGTGCGTACAATATCCCCATTATTTAACACAACTTCTAAGCCATTTATCCAATCTGCCATTGTTCCATGTATGGGAATATTTGTTTCACCCGCGAGTATTGCATTCATCGTAACGCTTGCATAGGGAGGCGCTAAGGGATATGCATATTTTAAGTCGGGATGGTTGTCGTCTAGATATTTTCTAAACTCTCCAAATGTTACACCCGGTTCAATTATTGCATACCTCATGGACTCATTAACAGCGATGACTTTCTTCATCCTTTTTCCCATATCACAAATAATTCCTCCTTGTTCTGGAAGCGTGAGCGCTCCAACATTATTTCCAGTAACGTAAGGAACAATAGGAATCTTATTACCATTACAGAGTTTTACAATCTCGCTAATTTCTTCTGTTGTGCCAGGTATTACAATGATGTCGGGCATGAGAGGATCTGCTTCTGTCATGTCGTAAGAATAAGGATATAGATCGTGTGGTTTATCAGAAACATATTCTTTTCCAACGATTTTTTCTAACTCTTCCACCACTTTCTCTTTTGGCATATTTTCAAAAACATTTCTTTTCTTTCCACTTTCTTTCTTCATATTAATTACATCCGTCATATTTAATCCTCTCTAAAATACTTTATATAATCCTTCGGGTAATTCCTTACTCGTCGCTCTTTTTAAGGCAGGAATTAGAATGGTTATGAATTTTAGTACCGTAAATATATTATATATCTTCTTTACTTTTACTTTACCTCTTAAAAACGCAGGAATTAGTCCTACTTGTCCTTCAGCAATATCCATAAAAGTATCGAATCCAATAATTAATTTTAGATTATACTTATCTTTTCCTCCATAATCAACTGTTATATCACCGTTGTTAAATGTTAGGGAAAAAGTATATAAATCAATCAAGTCAACTACTATAATTTTTTTCCATTTCTTAAGTTTTTTTTGGAATTTTTCTTCTTCGAAGAATGGGCTTAGCAAATTCACGACTGCTAGCCCAAAAACGTCATCCGGTTCGTTAATTGTAATCATTTTGCTTTCATTTCATTGATAATTTTATTCAAAATAGGTTCATCTGGAAAGTTTATAAATATTTAGAATATTCGCATGAGTATTAGTTCGTTATTTTTTTCCCCTAAAACATGTGAGAATTTTTATAAATCACAGTGAATTACTATTTTGTAATTCTAAAATAGGTGAAACAAAAATGAATATGAGCGATGTAGTAAGTGAGATTGCGAAAATAGTTGGAGATCAAAACGTATCAGACGAGCCAGAAATACAGTATTTATATCATTATGATTTTATAACTGCCGAACCAGAAGGTCAATGTGATATTGTGGTCATGCCAGAATCTTCTGAGGACGTTCAAGAAATCGTGAAAATAGCTAATAAATATAAAATTCCAGTGGTTCCTTGGGTCTCTGGGATAAATTTTGGCTCAACAGCAACTCCTGTCAAGGGCGGAATAGTTGTTGACATGCGAAAGATGAATCGTGTCCTTGAAGTGAACGAAGACGACATGTATGTTATAGTAGAAGGAGGAATAACGTGGGCAGATTTGAAGGGATATCTTGACAAAAACCATCCCGATTTAAGGGCGGGATACACATGGTCTCCACCAGGAACAGGCGTAGTTGCGTCATGTTTATGCTATGGAATGTTTGATTTGGGAATGATAGGTGGTACGGGAGCAGAATTTATTAATGGAATGGAGGCCGTGTTAGGTTCAGGAGACATTGTAAAAATTGGCTCTTGCTCCGTTTCTAATTGCTGGCATGGAAGAGCTCCATTTCCAGATTTAGCTGGATTATTCATAGGTTGGGAAGGTTCAACTGGAATAGTAACTAAAGCAGCTATAAAAATATGGCCAAAATTACCATTTCGAACGGATTATACCGTTATTGCGTTGAAAATGGAAACTGGAATTCCTGTAATGTTGAAACTATCAAAAGCAGGGTTAGGTATTATTGATCTTTGTATTGTTAATCTAGGATGGGGCCAATCTTTGCAACATTTAAACGAAAACAACGCAGTTAAAGATGCTATAGAAGCAAAAATGCCCGATTTTTATGGAATAATTACAACCCAAGCATACACTAAAAAACAAAGCGAAGCTCAAAACGAAGCTATCATGGCTATTTGTGAAGAAGGCGGTGTAAAAATATCAGAAAGCCCAGAAGGAACGGTATCAGGAGGAACTCCAACACCAATGCAGTTTTGGGGCTGCTGGAATTACTCTAGGGGGGGTGGAGGGCAATGGATCGGGAGCTATTGTTCAAATCGAGACATTGTGAAATATTATAATCTATCTAGAGATGTCTGTTTGAAGTATGGGCATCCCCCTCAATTTTATTCTCGTCTCCTCTTTGGAGGGCATTATTGCGTTTCGAGAACTAATATTAATTTTAATAAGAATGATCCTAAAGAAATCGAGGAAGTCCAGCAATTATTAAAGGAATTACATGAGGATGTCCATTCAATTGATGGTGTTATTATGTATAAAGCACCAAAATGGGCTCACGAGAGGATTGAAAAGAAAATGAATCCTGGTACAACTGAATTAATCAAAAAAATTAGAAAAATAATGGATCCGAATGGTATAATGAATCCTGGGCACGGTTGGGGCGAATAATATGGCGAAAAAAGTGAGATATGATAAGGGAAAGGGAATCAGCAAAATTGATCTTAGTAAGGAAGGTCGTAAAATCGATAGAAATATGGAAATAGAACAGTATAAAGACATTATATTTCAATGTGGGAAATGTGGTACTTGTAGAACAGTCTATCATGATGTTGATTGGGCACGCGTCTGCCCTTCTGGAGAATTTGGAAATTTTGAAGCATATTATCTAGGGGGGAAGAACCTACTTACTTGGGCTGTTACATCTGGTAAGCTAAAATGGACTGAAAATCTAGCAAAGATTTTTTATCATTGTTCGCTCTGTTTAGCTTGCACGCAGCAATGTCAAATACCAGAAATCCATGCTTATGCCGGGGAATGGTTAATGGCAATGAGGGAGGAAGCAGTTAAGGAAGGCTTTGGTCCAATGCCAGAACACGCGAAATATACCGAATCCATCACGAATGAAAATAATCCTTACATGGAAAAACACGCTGATAGGCTAAAATGGCTACCATCAAGCGTTAAATTAACTCCAGATGCAAAATTAGCATTTTTTGTTGGCTGTACTTCAAGTTACCGGGAACAAAGTATAGCAATCGCCACGGCAGAAATATTGAATTCATTAAATATTGATTTTCAAATCCTTAAAGACGAAAGTTGTTGTGGATCTCCCGTTTACATGACCGGACAAGCTGATAAAGCTAAAGAAATTGCTGAAGCAAACGTCCAGAAGTTTAAAGACGCGGGTATTGAAAAAATAATAACTGCCTGTGCTGGGTGCTATCGAGCTTTAAAAGACATCTATCAAAATAAATTTGGTTTAAATCATGGGATCGAAATACTTCACTTACCAGAGTTTTTGTTGAAGAAAATTAAAGACGACGAATTGAAACTTACCAAGGATATTAACATGAAGATTACTTACCACGATCCTTGTCATATAGGGAGACACATGGGCATGTATAGACAACCTAGAGATCTCTTAGATAAAATTCCTGGTATCGAACTGATTGAAATGCCTCGAAATAAGCATAACGCGTGGTGTTGTGGCTCAGGTGGAGGAGTTCGGTCTGCGTTTAAGGAAATGTCCGCTTCTGCGGCAAACGAGCGAATTGAAGAAGCAAAAGGAACGGACGCTAAAGCTTTAGTATCTTGTTGTCCATTTTGTTTGAATCAGTTTAAAACTAATATTAAAAATGGCGAAATTGAAGCTCTTGATATTTCAGAACTCGTAAGAAAAGCAATTTAAAGAATAAAATAAGAAAAAAATTTTTTTTTTTATATCTTCTTTTTATATATCTGTTGTTTATTGAGACTCAAACTCTTTTTGGGCAATTTTTGCTGCCCCTAGAGCCCCCACGATTTGAGGATCCACTGGTAATTTCATTGTCTTTAAGCTCATCCTGTTCTCCAAATATGAAACGACTCCAATGTTCTTAGCTACACCTCCCGATATGCATACATCGTTTTCAAGACCAACTCTATAGACTAAAGTCATTATTCGAGAAGCAATTGCATCGTGTATGCCTGCTACGATATCAGAAACCTCCGTATCATCAGCCATCAAGCTTACTACTTCTGTTTCAGCGAAAACACTGCATTGAGCAGTGATTTTTGCCGGGTTTTTCGCTTCTAAAGATATAGGGCCTAACTCCTCTAGTTTCAACTCAAGTGTTCTAGCCATTACTTCCAAGAACCTTCCCGTGCCAGCAGCACATTTATCGTTCATGGCAAAATCTAAGATCTTCCCATTTTTATCAACCTTTATAACCTTACAGTCCTGCCCGCCAACATCAATTATCGTTCTAATTGATGGAATGAGCGAATGAGCTCCCTTTCCG
>Ga0180433_10004985_pt1 | contig 18310 bp, 20 predicted proteins | sample SS_ome_8_FD_132980 | JGI IMG/M metagenome (GOLD analysis project Ga0180433, IMG submission 132980) | Hypersaline lake sediment archaeal communities from the Salton Sea, California, USA - SS_1_D_1 metaG | ecosystem: Environmental > Aquatic > Non-marine Saline and Alkaline > Hypersaline >... | reverse complement strand
GGAAAAGCCGGGACACAATACTAGTTTTGTCCTGGTCAATGTAGAGCGGCGAGAAGCCTTTCTGCAAAACTAGTTTTGTGTCCCGGTTTTTCCTGGGAATCACTCATCTCCCCGAGATTTTTGTATCGACTCAGTGTCGTACTTGGGCGTGCGGCGGAGCAGCATGCTGCGCTGCTTGACGTAGAGTTTGTCCGGTATTTCGTTGTGTGACGAGTGCCCTCACTGTGCCACTGATTCAACTGATTATGATGCTGAATCTGACAGTCCCGGCAGCCGAAGCCCAACTACTCATCAGACAACCCGCCAACTCTAATAGCAATAAAACGGCATTCAATTATGCAGCTAAAGCTATCCTCGAGTACTTGTCGAAACTCGCCGGAAATGAGACGTCCGAACAAATGTGTGTTACCTGTCATGATGACGTTGCTGCTATCCCCCAAACAGTGCTCTGACGAAAGCACAATCTTGCCGCGTCCGGGGAACCCGTACAAGCAGTCAAAAGTTGCTCCGTCACATGGACATTCCAGATCCCCGTCGGACCCTTCCGCCTGTAACCTATCGGAACATAGCATTAGCCAACTGCCCTCGTGAACAATGTCAACATCATCAAACACACAGTACGGCTCCGGAAACCTCGAATCTTCGCAGTACTTCGTGCCGTACATCATCAGCAGCCATCGCCCAGTCAAGGCGTCTTCGTCTTCCTGGCTGTATTTCACATTGATATTCTTCACGACGCCAGCGGCATACCAGGAAGCCATGCCGACCTTGCCTTCGCCCAGATCATGATCCTCAACCTCGATCATCCAATCCGGTTCAGGAGCCCCTTCTTGCCACTGTTTGTATTGAAGCAAGCCGTTAAGATTTCTGAACTTGACATGATAATTGGTGTTCAGAGACAGATGGTAATTGTGGGAAAAGTCCCACACCAATTTCGGATCCTGTAGGTATTCGCTCTCCATGTAAGCTCTATCTTGATAACCTGCGTCAACCAGATACCTCACGGTGTTGCTCTGAATATTGATCATCGAATATAGCACGGCCCATGAACTCTGAGACGTCGGCTTGAAGTCAAAACTCAGCTCAACGTTTCGAGGATAAGTATTTACGGAGTCCAATCGAAAAGTGGGACCACAGACCCACTCGCCGTTGATCAAGCTTCAATTGCCATAGATGTCAACCATATCAACCGCGCATGCTACCGGTGCAAGGGTCAGCACGATCGCCGCAAAAAAAAGCAAGTCTTTCCATCTTGTCCTCATCCTTCCCTCCTTAATCTTGTCCATACTCAAATCCACTCTTCTTCAAAGATAGAATTCCTGGAACTCCCTCCCATATATACAGTCGCACCGCTCATCGAAATGTGCGGAAATTTCTGAAATGTCTTCATAGTCCGTTCGACCGTGGGGGCACCGGCTCATTCTATGGCGGATGGCAGGGGGGCAATGTGCTTGAGAAATCAGAGTGCGCCTTGTGTCCTCCCTCACCGGCCCGGCTTCTCAGAGGCCGGGGGAGCGGCCATTTACCGTCGCCTGCATCCGGTGATTAGCTACTCCTCGGAACCGTTCTTTGTTGCCGGCGAATGCTCGCGGCCCGCAGGCACCGCGTGATCAGTACCAAAGGGACCAACGAGTGATCTTGTGCCCGCTGCCCTTTCCGCCGCCAGTTTGTTGAGAACCGCAGGGTGATGGGGCGGGAACCGAAGTCCCACAGGCCGGAAGGGTTCCTCTGTTCCCACAACCAATCGACGCAGTCTCCTATCTGCGAAAGTGGTTCTCCGTAATCGATCAGGAGATCCAATTCACTCAGCCAGCCGCTGATCCCCCAACCCCGGGGCGATAGGGGCGGCGGGAAAAGCCGCACATCGACGTATCCCAGTCCTTGGGGCTGTTTCCATAGCCACTGGACATAGGCATTTCGAATCGGCTCCGCCAACTCATTGGCGCGAGTGCCCAGGAGTTTTACGGCATATTTGTTCCGCAAACTCAGATAGCCGACTCCATCGTGAATACCGTGCACGTCGCGATGGGCGTCCTCCTCGGCGACATCGTCGAATTTCCCGCTGGCAAACGACCGGTTTACGATCTCCGCCCAGCGTTGCCACGGGGCGTCCAAGACCGGCGACCTTGGCTCAATTCGAGCCAGGGTCGAGGCCGCGAACAATTGCACGCCTGCCAGCCAACGGTCATTACGTTCGGCTCGGTCTGAGACGCTCTCTTCGCCTTTGATAACAGCGGCAAGATAGTCAGCGGCCTTCGCCAAGACAGCGTCTTCTGCAGTCATTCCGAGTAACAAGGCGTAACTGACGCCCGCTTCCGTCGTGCCTATCCGGACACTGTTCCGCCGATCCATAGAGTGAAGCCTTCCCCAACTGCCGTTTGGTCGCTGTTCCTGAGTCAGTATCGCGACCTGCGGGCTGGCAAGCAACTGATCCCGCCCGGTGTGAAGCTCCGGACTGGAGCGAGGCAGCCGGAGCACATCGCGCAACAATCGGTAGCGCACAGTGCAATCGCACCCTTCCTCTAAGATGCGCCGGGCAAGAGCAAGACATTCTTTGTGGATATGAGAAACTCCCGATTTCACACGGAACACTGCATGCTCTCCCATGGCCACAGGTGATACGCTCTCATCTTGGTTGGCGTGAATCCGTCAAAGCCTTCGCCACCGCTTCCCGCACTCCTTCTTCCGGGGCCTCATGGCCCCAGCCGATGCGTTTGCCATTTACGTAGATGCCGCGTGGACAGGCGAATCTTAGCAGGACCTGCCGGTCATCGGCACAGTACTCACGAAGAACAACCTGTTCTTTGAACTCGCCAGCCACCTTTCGGACACGAACTGCTTCTACCTCCGATGTTTGGCAGTATGTGTTGTAGAAGAGGTCAATGACCACCTTCCCCGGCATGGGAGTGAACACGTAAGAGGCCTGAGCCTTCAGGAACTCAGGGGCTTTCGCCGAGGGATCGAAGACTTTCCAATAGATCGCTGATTTGCCTTCCTGGCGGGCGATGGTGTAGCCACGCCTGCATAGGAAATCGGGGGGCAGACTTGCGACGAGAGCTTGGCGGCCTTGTCTCTTGGTCTCTTGTTCGCACGCATCCAAAAGGCGCGCCCCAACTCCTTTCTTCTGGAAATAGGGAAGCACCCATGCACAGGGAACATACATGCAGTTTTCGCCACAGATCATCCATGGCGCCCGTTCGACGGGAACGAGGTAAGCGAACCCGGCATGTGCACCGTCACATAGGCTCACCTTCACCTGCATGCCGAGCGGTATCATTGTGCGGATCCATGCAATACGTCGTTGGCCGCTGGCGTCCAGTTCGGCGGACTCATTGACATGAGAGCACGTGCCCACGAAGTACTCGTCTTTCGGCAACATATCGCGGACTATGATCTCGGGCATCTTACCTCCTATCTGCCAACGATGCGGCTCTCCGGCGTGCATCAGCACTTCCGGGTGCAGCTATTGGTCGGCTAATGTTCAATTGACGATCAGCTCATCACAACCTGCAGCCTCCCCCCCGGCTTCTCAGAGGCCGGGGGAACTGCTTCAAAGATGACGGATTTCGGGTACGAACGAAAGCAAATCGCACGGGGGATACCACAGGCCAATTGTATGGCTGGCGGCAGGGGGAGTCAATATTGCAAGGTACATTGTGCCAAGAGCGACCTGAAACCGAAAGTCACTCTTTCGGGCGGAGCTGCCACCGCGCGATGTGCTCGCGATAGGTTTCCAGCTTCTTGAGCACCGTGTGACCCGCCTGGAATGATGTGTCCTTCTTTACCGCTTCCTTTGCATGGTGTTCTGCAAGAGGTAGTAGTCTCATCTTCGCAAAAGCCAGTGCAAGAGAGGCGTGCGCAACCGCAGCTTTTGTCCCTGTGCCAGATAATCCCGGCATCGAGCGAAGAATCTGGTGGGTGTGGTCACCGTTCTCAAAGTAGGCAAGCATAAGATCGACGTTCTTGTCGTCCTTGCCCTCGATGCGCGCCTGTTCCATCGCGATTATGCGTGCCCGCGGTTGACGCGAACAGACATAGTCGGATGTCAGCACCATTGCTCTGCCGCCCCAGTGCACCATTACTCCGACATGCTCCAAAACTCGTTCTGCCTCCGACGCCAGTGCAAACGCTGGCTTGTAAGACTCTCTCGAAACCAGCATGGCTGACAGCCACTGGATTGGGTCTATGTAATCCTTGTCAAAAGACACAGCTTTGCGCAGGAGCCTTTCGGCTGACTTCAAGTCTCCCTTCTTCCAGCTCTCGACGGCCATGTTGTTGAGCAGCCGGGCATCGTCCAGGCTCTCTGGCTGAGCTGGCTCAGGAATGTCACCTTTCAATGGAACAAGGCAGCCTGTTGCGGCTTCGATGGCCAATGCGCGACCGTAGAAGTACTCAGCACCTTCGCTGTCCCCTGCATACGCTTTCAATACGGAAAGATCGAAGAATGCTTCGGGATAGTCCAACCCTCTCCCAGCCGTCGTGAATTCCTTCTCTGCAGCGACAAGGTCCCGCTGAGCGAAGTGGATCAACCCGAGCAGGTGATGGGCTATTTGCGTTTCGCAGCCGCGCGTGAGCGCACGCTGGATCGCATCTTCTGCTTCTGTGTAGCGTTCTGCATGGAAATATGCAGCGGCGAGATCCAGTTCGGCCGAGGCCCTGTCGCTTTCCTTTGCACGCTGCTCAAGATCTGAAAGGTGGAGTTCAAAGATCAGCCACTCGCCACCGATTGTCTGAACAGGTCTGAATGGTTCCAGCCATTGATGAATCTGCTGGACCCGGAAGTGGTCGTTCGCGTCATTGGCAGAAAGTATGAGTCGCCCAGGCATGGCAAGCCGTCCCGGGTCGACGACAGCATCGGGGTTGCTTTCTTGCCATTGAGTCGCGGCAAGCCAGTTTTCTCCCCAGCCTAGATCCACGCCGGAGACATATCGGTACGCATTTTCCTTGCCTCGCACAAGCACGTTGGTATATGAGAGATGGTCGGGCCAGGTCGATATCGCACTCACAACAAGCCACACGGCCACCGCCGTCCCGACTGCCAGTTTCCCCCTGGCAAATCGCACTGTCGCCAGCCGCCCGGCAATGACAAATGCTACCGGAAAGACCGGCAGCATGTAGCGCAGGCCATTGCAGTTGTTATTGAAAAAACTGGCGTGCAACAACAGAACACCAGCAGGCACAAGCAACGCCGCCAACGACAGAGGCGTCGAGCCTCTGCCCTGGCGCCATAGTGCAACGGACAGCAGTGGCGCAATCAAGATCGGCAACGGGACTTTGAAAAGCGCGACTACGATGAAGTAATACCACCAGCCGTGAACCGACCGCTTGCCAAGAAGATATGCCGGGTGCCCAGACTCGCTCACATACTGTTGCCTGTCCAGACCGACCAGGTATGGGGCCGGAAACGGCGCCGGCAGCGCGCCCAACACCGGCAACCGGGAGATAGTCTTCATGGAAGTACTATGAAAGTCGAACGACCGCGGGCTACGACACGTCCCTGCAAATCCGTAGCCAGCATTCACAATCAGCAACGCACCAACAATCACACCAAGAGTCGAAAGCCATACACGGCGTCCAGCCTGTGCGCCATCGTGATGCCTGGACATCACGTGTGATACCAAGGTAAGTATGGGAATGATGAACAGCAACATCGCGGAAGTGTGTTTTGATAATAACGCAAGGCCCAACGATGCTGTGGCAAAGGCCACATTGACAGCGCCGCCGCGTTCCAGCAGGCGCCAGTGGAAGTATATTGCCATTGTCCAGAAGCACGCGAGAAGGATGTCGCCCGTGATCAGGCGGCAATGGGCGATCATGTTGGGACTCAGCGCAAATAGTCCAAGCGATACTAGGCCGCCGGTATCGCCCCACAGACGCCGTGACCACAGAAAAACAAAACCGGCAAGAAGCATTCCGAACGGAACCATGCCCATCCGCGTCCAGAAAAGGTTGGACTCTCTGTCAGAAAACACGGAAAGCTTCGATATATAGCCGTTGAGGTAGTAAGACAGAGGCGGGTGTTTTACCGTGTCAATACGTTTCCACTCAAACGTATCAACAAGCCTGCGACCTTCTTCAAGATATATCAGCTCGTCCATGGTAAAGGACTTGCGAGCTGCCGACGTTATTGACTGAATTGGAATGAGCGAAAGGAGGATAGCGGCGACAATCGGCGTGCGAAAACGTCTCCACCTGGAGCCTTCTGATACGGCAGATGAGCCTCTATCTTTCGGCCGTCCCGTTCTTTTTCGTACCAATCAGTTTCTCCCAAGACTTCGCAGGTGCTTGCCTGCCGGATACCACTTCGCATTACCGGACGTTATCTGGTGTAGCAGAATCAACCAGTCCAAAGACTACTAGGATCACTTCGTGACTGGGCCAATATGGAACACCAACGGTCCACCGTTCGCTATCGAGTTCGTCCCTTTCTGAACCATGTATTCGGCTATCAAGGTGGAGGGTGCAAGTATTGCGGCACCCAATTGGCGCGCAATCGGATCTCGTCTTGCAAGCTCCGCCAGCCACGGCAGATTCGCGTAGAAAGCTCGGACAGAAGCTTCCCCGCCAGGCGCTTCCTTAAGGTATCTGTCCCTGAAATGGCGAAGCAATGTGTCCTTGCCGCCAAGCAAAGAAGAATACGTCCCTGAAAGCAACACCCATCCTTCGGGTGTCGGCGTTGGTGTCGGTGTAGTGTCGCCCGGAGTGGCTGTCGGTGTCGGGGTCGCGCATATGTCGCTGATTTCAAACTCATCCAGTATGCTCAAGTCGTTCCTGTATGCAGCTACCTCAACCTTATCCTCCAAGACATCGACTTTCACATGATGATGAACTCTTTCCGCATAGACTTGATATGGGTTGTAGTTCTGGTTCGGGATGGACAACGGTGCTCCTCCACCGCCGGCAACAATATAAGAAACGCAGTCTTTGAGACTTCTTTCATAAAGGTGATCGTGACCAGAGAACACCAGATCAACCCCGTACTGCTCAAACAAGGGCACAAGATGTGTCTGTGTGTCCAAGGCACGACTCTCACCAGCGTGACTACCTGAGGTATAGGGCGGCTGATGGAAGAATACAAAGATCCATCTCGCACTACTCTCTGCCGCAGCAAGATCGCTCTCAATCCAACTATATTGCGCGCTCCCAGCGACGAAATCATCGTATTGATTTAGACCTATGAAGTGGGAGTCTCCGTATCGAAAGGAATAGTAACTCTCCGTTCCAGAATTCTCCATCGGCATGTCAAAGAACCTGTAGTACCAGACTTGGTCTCCTTCATGGTTGCCGGGCGTGGTGAACAGAGTGGTATTTCTCAGAAGATCGCTTGCGGGATCGAAGAACTCGCGCTTCCAGTTCCTGTACTCCTCCCCGTCGTCGACGATGTCACCAGTATGCAAAACGAATGTCCCCGGGTTATTAGCGATCATTGCGTTGATTACCGCTCTGTGATTTTCCGGGAATGTCCTCGTATCGCCGTACACCAGAAAGCTGAAGACCGGTCCCTCGGTGGCTGTGCGGAATGTACTGTCGGCACTGACAGCGTCCTCAGAAGCCACTTTGTAGTGATACAACGTGTCGGGTGTGAGTCCGGAAAGTCTTACCTCGTGTATCCTAGTCGCGGTTGTGTCAACAACGGAATGCTCATAGGAAGTGACGCCATAATCAACTCTTGACGGCAGGAAGAGGTTTGTCTCCCACATTACCGTAATACCATCGTCCTTCACATTCTGAAGATACGGGCCTTTGATAATTCGAGGACGGATCCATTCGACAGCCAACGGTTCACCGTCACCTGCTGCGGCCACAAGACTTGAGACCCACAGCAAGAGAACCAGCAGCGTTGCCTTGCTCTTTGTTCCCATTCATTTCCTTTCTCGGTTTCTTCCCAGCATTTTTCCTCTGACCCGGCGAAAAAGCTTTGACTGTATTCAGACCTCGCCTCCCGCCTTCTCAGAGGACGGCGAAGCGGCTATAAGAGCATGCGAGAGCATGCCTTATGGGAGCTGGACAAGCTCATTCTATGGCTGGCGACATGGAGAGTCAATTTGCTCGGACCGGATGAGTCGATACATAAATCTCGGCTATTTGCCGCGGAAGGCTTGGGGTAAAGAACAGGGGCTGGTTGAAAAAGGTCATTCTCCCCGGGGAGAGATGCTTCGGCCGCTATCACGACCTCACAACGACAGCAAACGGTACACTGGCGGTCATTGCGAGGAGTTCGCTACTGCGAACGACACGGCAATCTCGGGGAAAAACCGGGACACAATACTAGTCTTGTCCTGGTCAATGTAGAACGGCGAGAAGCCCTTCTGCAAAACTAGTTTTGTGTCCCGGTTTTTTTGTCACCCCAAGTTTCTTGTACCGACTCGCACCGGATTTGGCCTCACCGATCCGGATTGTCAGAGGGCGGGGTGGCGGAGACGTTGGTGTCTTTACCCTGCCGCGCGATCAGAGTAAGGGCATCAGCGATCTTCTCTTGCGCCCTCATCATTTTCCACAAAGCCACGAGAAGCAAGATAGCACCGACGACAACTGGTACTATGAAGACTACCGTGTAGATGATATGTGGCAAAAGAGGCAGAATCCTGCACGACGTTCCGGGGGCGATATAGCTGAGCATAATAACCCTCCTCTCGTGAATGGATCACCCTATGCACTCACCGCCCCGTGTGGCGGGGCGGTGAATGTATGTAAGCAGCATTTGTTACTTCTACGTCAGAAGCACTATGGGAGTACTCCTCCCAGAAGGCCTGATGTAAGTGCGTAGAAGATATCACCGTATTCGTTGGTAGTGTACGTCCCTTCGTGCGCCTGCGCGATGATGCGGATTGGCACGTAAGGCCCGCCCAAGGCGGGGTTTGTATCAAACGTACACGCGATCTCGAACACAAGAGGATCCAACCCGCCACGGTCGATCTCCGGCATGTCTACCCAGAAGAAGGCAAACGGGAAAAGACTGAAGACGTTTTCACTTGACCAGCGATCGGCAATCATCTGCAGCAATTCGGGGACACTGATTTCCCTCTTCAACAGTGGATAATCCGGGTGCTGCACATAAATATGCACGTCACTAATGATGGAGGACAGGTTGTTCCTGAAGTCATCCTCGCGTTGGGTCCTTTCCGCCTCACTGGGTGCTTCGATGATGTAGTGGAAGCGCTTGTAGAATTCGGAGATTGTCGGACTGACCTGTCGCTTGTGATAGCCGTGAATTTTGGGACCACCTTCAAACGTCTGAGGGTATGTTTCCAGGTTGAACGGCTCCACATCGATAATACTGATGACCTCGGTTTCCCCATCCAATGGATTCATTGTATCTATGAGCCGGTGGCCATTATTCAAGGCGACGTGAAGGAATGTCCAGGCCCGCGCATTGGCTTCCTGGTTCGCAAAGTCACCCGGCGGAGGCGCGTCAGGATTCAGTACTTCTACAAACTGGTAGCCAAAAGGACTCCACCACTGTCCAGAATCGACCTCGACAATCGCATCGACGTCGAAGCAGCGCTCGCCGTTGTCATTTGTGAATGCGCCCTGCAGCGCAGGCAGAATGGCCGGAAGGAACCAGGCATACTGCTCGTCGGGACAGATCTCGGTCCCGGGATCGCGAACAGGGAAGTTGCTCAACTGTGGCTCAAACAAGCGCGCCAACATTCGGTCTCGCTCCAGCCTCAGGTTGCACCGGTGAAAGCGATTGATCGTGGAGGACCAGAAATCGACCGGATCTTCACCACTGGGATAAGGCGGTGTTGCGGGACCGTGTCGCGTCTCAAACCGCAAGTCAATTACGAGATGCTTATACTCCCATGAGTTGTTCACGATTTCCATGATCAACTCCCGAACGAGGGCCCTCATAACGTCGCCGCTAAAGTCAGTCAGAGGCTCGTAAGTCGCTACCTTGTATGGGCTGTGGTTGCTGTGGTAGACCACCTCAATTCGAGGCGGCAGAGCCGGGGACCCGTACATGGCTTCCCAAGCCTTGCCAAGCATGATCCAGTCCAGGATGTTCGTGTCCGGTATCCAATCAAAATGGGCATATGAGACGCCGAACCAGAACATACCTCCTAGTCGCATTTGGTGGAGGTTTTCCTCCTGGTCCGGTCCACTGGGGAACTGGGGGGGAAATGCGATGCTCGGGACGTCTCCGCCATCAAGCTCGAAAACCTCGTTCTCATAGTAGAGGATATTCACGCCTTGGGTATGCGCGGCGACATCAACCCGCATCATCTGGTTCATCACAGCAGCAAACATTTCAGGACTATCGAGCCAGTCTTTGGGTATCTCCGGTCCCTTGAGGTAAGTGAACCCAAGATCCATAGTGAACATACGAAGCACCAATTCATACAGACTTCCTTGACCCGGCAAATCGTCCAGGTCGATCAACTGAGCATACATTGGCAGGTAGATGTACTCATGTACCGCGCCGTTCACCTCCAGCACTTCGGCGGTCCGCAACCGTTCACCCCATGCTTCAGCCGCAGACGGCACAATGCCACACAACAAAGCCACAATCAATCCAGCAGCCAATACTCTTTTCATCATGGACGCTCCTTGTCAATGAAACTAGCTTACCCAGATTTCCTTTGAGTCCTGCAACGATCAAGCCCTGTACGTCTGGTCTCACAAAGGACATGACAGAGGCCATTGTAATGGCTGAACACAACGCGAGTCAATTTGGAGTTCATTCTGAAGACAAGAGAGGACGAAAACAGCCATACGGATCACACCAAAACACTCGTCGCTCTGACTGTCGATAGCCAGCAATCTTATGCCGGGACACCATCGATTCTGTTCGGCTCGATAGTTGCTCAGGTAGCAAGAGACTTAGTGTGAAGCAGTGAATAGATCAATTTAAGAAAACCAGGAGTCGATACATGAATTTCTGGGTATTTGCGGCGGAAGGTTTGGGGTCAAGGAATAGGGGTTGGTTGAAAAAGATCTCTTCCGGCGGGGAGAGATTGTTTCGGCCGCTTACACGACCTCGCAATGACGCCTGCGGTATTCACACATTGTCATTGCGAGGAGTTCGCTACTGGAAAAACCGGGACACAATACTAGTTTTGTTCTGGTCAATGGAGAACAGCTACACAGCGCTCTGCAAAACTAGTTTTGTGTCCCGGTTTTTCCTGGGAATCACTCATCCCCCCCGAGATTTTTGTATCGCCTCTCTTGTCAATATCCGAAAGCGTGATACAATTATCGAGGTCCAGGGCGGTCGTGTGTGCGAGATCATCTCGCAAGCTCTCCCGATAAATCAACAGCGTGTCATATAGTCAGAAGCATTAAGCTCCGCATCTTGTGCGGATCATTCTAATATTTGTCAGCCGCAAAACATTTTGGAATGAAAAGTATGGCTAATGATTTCAAATATGACGTCTTCCTGAGCCATAGCTCAAAGGACAAGGCAGTCGTTCGCACCATCGCAAAGCAGCTTCGGGATGATGGGCTGCGGGTGTGGTTCGATGAATGGGAGATCAAGAGCAAAGAAGGCTGACGGCTAACCGCTGAGCAGAAACACCATACGAGGAGATAGCACATGAAATTGATGGAGGATGTGTTCCTGACCGACTCAATAGAGATCAGGACAACGCCGGAGAAGGTATTTGAGTTCTTCCGCAGTCTTGTTGATGATGCAAGCTACCGCGCGTGGCATCCCGATGACCACGTGACAATGCGCTGGACAAAGGGTTCTCCGTGCCAAGAAGGCTCCGTCGTGTATGCAGAAGAGCGCATGCACGGAAAGTTGCACAAGCTGACATTTGTCACCACCAAGGTAGTCCCAAATAGACAAATCGAATTTTCCCCTGTCTCCTGGTTTCTGCGGCGGTATTTTCCAAAGAACACCTTCTCCATAGAACCCAAGGGCGACAGTTGTGTTTTCACTGCAACCATACATATCCGACTCCCGTTGTTGCCCAGGCTCCTGGCCAAAAAGAGCGTTGAGCGAGGTCTTTCAAGTGTCAGGAAACACATAAAAGAAGAGGGCGAAAACCTGAAAAAAATACTGGAGGCTGCAGAACACTCGAGTGACAACAACAACCAATAGCCGCGCGGCGTTGGGGTGCGTCATGCTGGCCTTCATCTCTCACAAAAGACGGAACCATGAATTTCTGGACACGCTTTGACGCACTGCTTGCATCAAATGAAATCGTAATCGACAGGCCAAAGGGCACATCTCATCCGAGACACCCAGCGATTGTCTACCCGCTGGACTATGGCTATTTGAAGGGGACTTCCAGCGACGACGGAAACGGGATAGACGTCTGGCGAGGCTCGATGCCAGCCGCCCAATTGGTCGCCGTCGTCTGCACTGTCGACACGTTGAAATGTGATGCGGAAGTGAAGTTGCTTGTCGGATGCACTGATGATGAGATTGAGACAGTTGACAAGTTCTACAATGAGAGTGACTGCATGTCCGGCATTGTTGTTATGAGAGATAGGGACTTGAGATAACTGACACTTGGAGCGGGCGCGGGAGACAGCGCCGCTCAAGGGCGACGCTAGCCGACAGAAGGAGAAGCGAGTTGGACAATTACAAATTCGTACGAGTAAAAGGATCACCAGTCTCCGACAGGGAACTGATTGACGACTTGAAAACTGTTGCCAATTTGACAAATAAGAAGACTGTTACTCAAAACGACTACAAAACATGGGGCAAATTTGACTGTAGCACCCAAAGTCGCCGATTTGGAACCTGGAACGATGCTCTCAAAAAAGCGGGCCTGTTTGTATCAAACGAACCAAACCTTTCTGATGAAAGATTGTATGAAAATATACTAACATTGTGGCAATATCTAGGAAGACAGCCGCGTCGTCGTGAACTATCTTTGGAAATCTCCAAGATATCTCAAAGCCCATATAATCGTCGTTTTGGCTCCTGGACAGCAGCCCTCGAAACTTTTGTGAAATACATGAACGAAAATGATCAGGAATCGGGCAACGTCGAATATACAAAGGAAAGACGGATTTCGCGGATCACTGGCCGTGATCCATCATTACGATTAAGGTTCAAAGTCTTGAAACGAGACAATTTTAGATGTGTTTCTTGCGGTGCCAGCCCGGCTTTGACCCCAGGTATTGAACTCCACGTAGACCACATCATTGCTTGGAGCAACGGTGGCGAAACAGTTCCTGAGAATCTGCAGACTCTTTGCTCTAACTGTAATCTCGGCAAGAGCAATGTTGAATAGACGGCTAACCGCCGCGTTGAGCGGGCGCAGGAGCACAGGATGAGAAGGAACGAAAGAGAAATCACAAAGAGGGCGGCAATCGAAGCGGTTATTCGCCAATCGCTGGTGTGTCGGCTCGCTCTAAGCGATGGGGCCAGCCGTACGTCGTCCCGTTGTGTTTTGGGTATGAAGACGGCACTCTGTATTTCCATGCGGCGCTTGAGGGTCGCAAGATGGATATGCTGAGGAAGAATGATCGCGTCTGTTTCGAATTCGATGTCGATGCTGAGATCGTGAAGGGTAAGGAAGCATGCAATTGGGGCATGCGATACAAGAGGGTCATAGGATTCGGGAAAGCCGTCTTCCTCGATAACATCAAAGAAAAGCGTAGAGCGTTGGGCATTATTATGCGGCAGTACTCGGAGGGGACCTTTCGCTTTCCGGACGATTCTGTGCGGCGCACGGCTGTTATCAGAGTCGCGATTGAGAGTATCACCAGCAAGCAATCTGGATAAGGATTTCAGAATGCAGACGACGGACTACAAAGTGGACTTTGAATCACTATCGTGGCAATCACCGATGGAAGGTGTCCGATTCAAAGCTTATGAACATGCTGGACGCAGATTGCGTCTCGTCGAGTTCGCCAGGGAGTTTGTTGAGCCTGACTGGTGTGCCAAAGGTCATATTGGCTATGTCCTGGAAGGCACACTGGAAGTCAACTTTGATGGCAACAGGATTGCCTATGAACCCGGCGATGGTCTGTTCATACCAGAAGGCGAACAACACAGGCATAAAGCCAAGGTTCTTACTGCGTTTGTAAGATTGGTTCTGGTAGAAGACGCATAGATGAAAATGGAACAGAAATACCCAAAAGCCTTGTTACTTGATTTCTACGGCACCTTGGTAGAAGAAGATGACATCTCGATTCAAAGAATCTGCAAAGAGGTTGCCGACGCTTCCGGAGTTAGTCCGACAGAGATTGGAGCATTCTGGAGCAGTGTATTTTCTGAAATGTGCATGCAAAGTCATAGTGAATCTTTCAGATTGCAGAAAGATATTGAGCGTTCATCTTTGGAGAGTGTTCTGAAGAAGTATGAAGTCGATTTGGGTCCAGATGATATCAGCCAATGTTTGTTTGACTACTGGAAGAGGCCTCAACCGCTTCCCGAAGCTATGGATGTTATCTCCAGGATTCGTATTCCAATATGTATCCTCTCAAACATTGACAACGCGGAATTGAATTCAGCTCTCGACTATACGGGATTCGCATTTGAACATATCGTTACGAGTGAGGACTGTAGATCATACAAGCCAAGGGCCGAGATGTTCGAAGCGGCATTATCCAAATTGGATTTGGACAGAGAAGACGTGCTACATATTGGAGATTCTGTTTCGTCTGACGTGGTTGGAGCACAGAAGAATGGCATCAGAGTGATGTGGATCAATCGAAACAAGCGAACTGTCGATGATTCAATCAGGCCAGATTATGTCTCAGACAATTTGACTGCGATACTCGATGTGTTGAGATAGTCAACAAGAGAAACGCTTGACGAGTGCATGTAGCCAACACGCTGATGCATGCGGCTGATGCAGACATTCTTTGGATCAAAGAGAAAGGAGGAGCACAAGCTCAACACCCACACTGCCAGACTTGTGGGCTGGCGATCCCTTGTTTTCTTCAGGCGGACATGTGGGCCGTCGCTACACGTGAATAACACGACAAGGAGATCGAAAAATGACTATGTTGAATGAACTCACATCCCCGGTAGAGCTGGAACTCGTTGTGTCGTTCTTTGACTTGTCTCGGTTCGGAAGGTTTGTCAGAACACTTTCGCCGACCGATGGTTTTGAGTTTGTGTCGGCGTACTATGAGGTTGTAGGCGATATTGTTGAGAGGGATGGAGGCGTCATCATCAAGTTCATAGGTGATGCGGGACTGGTTGTCTATCCAGGCGATAATGCAGACCAGGCAGTGCTCCATTTGAGAGAACTGAAAGACAAAGGAGATGAATGGCTCCAGTCGTACGGTGCCGACTGTCGCCACATTATCAAAGCCCACATCGGCCCCGTCATGTGCGGCCCAGTCGGAACAAAACGAGAGAAGAGATTTGATGTGTTTGGCGAGGCCGTAATGACTGCCGCCGTTCTGAAATCGAATGGATTCGCCATCACTCCTCAGTTGTTCCGAAAGCTGAGCACTGATGCACGAAAGTTGTTGAAGAAGCATACACCACCAATCACATACATACCGGTGGAAGAAAGACATAGGGGCTAGAAACCCAAACAAAGCACAGCAGAGCGTCTTCGAGTTCCGCACCAAACGCGGGACTCGAAGCGCCTGAGTGCTATCGTTAGGCAGCAAGCATGAAGCCAGCACTCATTGTGATAGACATGCAGCACTGGTTCTTCAGAATTCCTGAACGGAAAACTGGACTCACGTCCTTGATAGAGAATACGAACGAGTTGATAGGACTTTTCCATCGACACGGATTGCCCATCGTTCACGTGCTGACAATCCACAAGGCAGACCGGAGCACGTGGCCCCAGATCATGATGGACGAAGGGCACGCCGTCCTGATCGAAGGTACGCGTAATGCGGAGGAGTTGCCTGAGATCAAGACTTTCGACACGGACATCGTGGTGCAGAAAACTCGACACAGCTCGTTCATCAGGACAGACTTGGAACGAATGCTCAAAAGCCAGGCGATTGACACTCTGGTGATCGCCGGAGCCTTCACGGACGGATGCGTGGGCTTGACGGCTATCGACGCGCATGAAAGGGACTTCCGCGTTTTCCTCGCGAAGGACGCCATTCTGAATGTGAAGGAATCGGTGGCAAATACCATTCTCGACTTCCTCAGCGACGAGTTCCGGATTGAGGCAATGTCGAATCGGGACATAGTAAAATTGATTGACGAGAGAAATCCGTGACCAGCGCATCCAACTAACGCGCAAACACTTCGGAGAATGAATTAGTGAGAGCGCCATTTCAAGTCTTGGTTATACCATTCCGTCGCGAGTCAACCGGGACGCAGTACGCTGTGCTGAAGCGCAGCGACGCAGACTACTGGCAGTTCGTCGCCGGAGGTGGTGAGGACAAGGAAACGCCTCTTGAAGCTGCAGAACGAGAAGTGAGAGAGGAAATAGGCGTGGAAGCCGACGGCCTTCTCAGACAGCTCGACTCGATGTCCACTGTGCCAAAGGAATCATTCGCTGCTCGCGACTCATGGGGCGAAGATGTGTATGTGATCCCGGAGTATTGCTTCGCTCTGGATATCCGCGGTGACTCGCTCCAGCTCTCTCGTGAACACACAGAGGTGCGATGGGTCGAATACGAGGAGGCCAACCAAATCCTCAAATGGGATAGCAACCGCAATGCGTTGTGGGAACTTGATGAGCGATTGAGAACGGAGTAGTAGCATCATGAAAGAACACCACGCAGAAAGGAGCTGTGCTGAACTAATCATCCGATGGGTCGCGCGAGCGACGAGCATTGTATCCATCGGTGTGACACTGCTGTTTGTCATTGGCGAAGGCCCGAATCCGTCTCATCTCGATCTTCAGCAATGGGCACTATTCGCATTCTTCCCCTTCGGTGTTTGTGTCGGAATGGTTGTTGCCTGGTGGAATGAAAGGCTGGGCGGCCTTATAACGATCATCTGTTGTGGGTTGTTCTATCTACTGCACCTGGCTGTATCTGGAAGGTTTCCTCGAGGTCCCTTCTTCTTGTTGTTCTCATTGCCGGGGTTCCTCTTCATCATATCTTGGGCATTTTCGCGGCGACAGAAGAGGAAGGTGAGTACGGAGCCTATAGATGCTGGCGACGAATAGGCGCGCTGCTGAGCCGCGTGAGAGGAGACACCATGAAACTGCTGAATACTGATAACTACTTCTGGCAAGGAAAGAAGGTGCGCCTCAGAGCTGTACGACAAACGGACTGGGAATTGCACTATCAGGAATCCACTGATAGCGAAGGCGTTCGTCTAATGCAATGGGGTATCGAACTACCCGAATCTCCAGGCATGGCGAAAGCATTTGCCGAGAAGTTCGTCGACTTCAAAGACACAAGCACTCATATCATGTTTTCAATTGAAACTCTATCGGGAGAATTGGCCGGAGGCATCAATATCCATTCGCGCAATCAGAAACATGGAACGTTCAGTTTTGGAATAAGAGTCGCGCGACCCTACAGGCGAAAAGGGTATGCCGAAGAAGCATTGAGAATACTGTTGCGCTATGCTTTCTACGAACAGAGATTTCAGAAGGCCAATTCAGGCTGCGTTGATATCAATGAAGGTTCGATACGACTGCACAAGAAAGTCGGTTTCATCGAAGAAGGCAGGCAGAGGCGGAGCATCTATACCAACGGTCGGTATCATGATCAGATTCTGTTTGGCTTGACACGAGAAGAATTCGAAGAGAACGAGCGGGTGTGTTGACCTGCGGCCGAGCGGAGGGGAGAATCCATGCAAGCTTCCATTAGACAATACAACCATGCCGCAGACTATGAGAAGGTCGGCGCATTCCTCGCGAGGACGTACCGCACTTCTGGTGGACATATCAACTGGACGCAGCCGCGTTGGGAATACATGCACTACCACCCATACATAGAAAGAATGGACCTAAACTCTATCGGCGTGTGGAAGGTGCGTGGAGAAATCGTGGGTGTCGTCCATCCGGAACTCTCGATGGGAACGGCCTATTTCGAGATCGACCCTGCCTATGACGCTATCAAGACGGAGATGTTGGGGTACGCCGAAGAGCATATCAGCGCCGCCAACGATGGCGCGAAGACTCTTCGTATGTACATCAACGATCAGGACGAAGACTTTCAAGACATAGCTTCGGAGATGGGTTACGCGAAGCTCGACAAATGGAATGAACCGATGTCCCATTTCGCTATCCCCGATCCATTCCCTCCGATCACACTGCCGGACGGGTTTCGGCTGAAGAGTCTGGCCGAAGATAATGACTTGCACAAAGTAGCCCGTGTGATATTCCGAGGGTTCAATCATGGTGACGAAGCACCGGAAAACATGCCTAAAGATATGGAATATATGCAATCCGCCCCCAACTTCCGGAAGGACCTGACCATCGTCGTGGAAGCGCCCGATGGAAACTTCGTGTCCTACTGCGGCATGTGG
>Ga0180433_10004983_pt1 | contig 18312 bp, 21 predicted proteins | sample SS_ome_8_FD_132980 | JGI IMG/M metagenome (GOLD analysis project Ga0180433, IMG submission 132980) | Hypersaline lake sediment archaeal communities from the Salton Sea, California, USA - SS_1_D_1 metaG | ecosystem: Environmental > Aquatic > Non-marine Saline and Alkaline > Hypersaline >... | reverse complement strand
CTTCGGCGGAACATAGCCCCTCTTTAGCCAAAGATGAGGCGGCTTGTCGGCAGTCCCTCGCTACGCTCGGGACGCCTCCAAGCCGCCCATTGCAAACGATAGTTTGCGGAGATTTTAATCTGGAGAGGGGTGGATTCGAACCACCGAACCCGTAAGGGACCTGATTTACAGTCAGGCGCGTTTAACCACTTCGCTACCTCTCCAGAAAAACCGTACATCGTCGATCGGGCGCGACCTCCGACCTGAGGAAAACTTATTATATATGGGCCGAAAGGGAGCGTCAATATAGTTTACAATGAAATTGACAATAGGTTTACAATGGTTTACAATAAAAAAGTGCAGCGAAACATCACTAACATTATTCAAAAAGAAATCGAAACCTACGGGAAAATTACCAGCAATAAGCTCTCCAGGCTGGCCGGGATATCACGCCAAGCAGCCCACAAACGACTAAGCAAGCTCGCAAATCAAAGTAAGCTTATTAAGGTGGGCAAGACCAGGCATTCGTATTATATCCCCTTCTCCGCCGAGAACGAAAGGCGGGCGAAAGAGCAAAAAAAGCACATCAAAAAAAGGGTGAGGAACAGAAACCTCCAAGAAGACCTTGTCTTCGATGGCCTCGAAAAAGAGCGGTCGATACTAAACAGCATATCCTCAAATGCAAAAAAACTTTTCAGGTACGCATTCACGGAGATGCTGAACAACGCCATTGAGCACTCCGGGTCTGAACACATAGCCATTGAAATATTCGAACGCGGAAGGTTTATATCATTTGAAATTTCCGACACAGGAATAGGCATATTCAATAAAATCAGAAAAAAATATAGACTTAAGAATGATTTAGAAGCGCTCCAGGAATTACTTAAAGGCAAAAAGACCACCGATCCGAAAAATCACACCGGAGAAGGGGTTTTCTTCACGTCAAAGATCGCGGATAAATTTGAGATATTCAGCGGCAAACTGAACTTGTTAAATAACAACCTTATAGACGATATTATCGTAAAAGAAAGCCCCAGCAAAAAGGGGACAAGGGTCGTTTTTACAATCAGTAAAAATTCTAGGAAAGACTTGGCCGCATTATTCAATGAATATACGAACGAGAAATACAAATTCTACAAAACAAAGGCAAAAGTAAAGCTGTATGAGCGCGGCGAAGACTATGTCTCAAGATCGCAGGCGCGCCGGATCCTTTTCGATTTGGACAAATTCGACTCAATCGTGCTGGATTTCAGAAAAATCAAAGGCATCGGCCAGGGATTCGCGGATGAGATCTTCAGGGTGTATAAAAACGAACACCCGAACGTTCAAATCGCCACCGTAAACGCCTGCCCAGCCGTAAAATTCATGATAAAACGCGCCGAAAAAGCAGGTTTACAATAAACGCGAACGTAGGTTTACAATAGTTTACAATGGCCTACCGGCCCCTCACGCGCTTAGCGGCTTCCACCATGTTCTTGAGCGCCGGAAGAACCTCCTCATCCCGCCTCGTCTTCAATCCGCAGTCGGGATTCACCCAGAGCTGCTCCTTTTTCAGGTATTTAAGATTGTCCTTGATCTTCTCTTCCATCTCTTCTGTCTTCGGCACGTAAGGGCTGTGGATATCATACACTCCCGGGCCTATATCGTTTTTGTAATTGAACTTCTTGAAGACATCGAGAAGCTCGCCCTTGCTTCTGGCGTTCTCAACGGAAATTACGTCGGCATCCATGTCGGCGATGTGGGAGATGATGTCATTGAACTCGGAATAACACATGTGGGTGTGTATCTGGGTCTCGTCCTTTACCCCGGAAGAGGACAGCTTGAAGGACGCGACGGCCCACCTGTAGTACTCTTCAACCGCGCTTTCAGCCAGCGGCTCTCCCTCCTTCAGGGCCGGCTCGTCTATCTGAATGATCGAGATCCCAGCGGATTCAAGGTCAACCGTCTCGTTCCTCAAGGCAAGCGCTATCTGGTTCGCGACGTCCTTCCTGGGTATGTCGTCGCGGACGAAGGACCAGTTGAGAATGGTCACCGGCCCGGTAAGCATTCCCTTCACCGGCTTTTTGGTAAGGGACTGGGCGTATTTGATCTCAGCGACCGTCATAGGCCTCTGCCTCTCGACGTCGCCCCAGATCAACGGCGGCTTGACGCAGCGCGAGCCGTAAGACTGGACCCAGCCGTTCGCGGTCCGGGCGAATCCCGAGAGCTTTTCCCCGAAGAACTCGACCATATCCGTCCTTTCGAACTCTCCGTGAACAAGAACATCAATATCCAGGTCTTCCTGGAGCTTGATCAGCTCCCTGATCTTGCCCTCTATGAATTCCCTGTACTTATCCTGCGATATTTCGCCCTTTCTGAAGGCAAGCCTTGTCTTTCTTACCTCCGGGGTCTGAGGAAAGCTTCCGATCGTGGTGGTCGGGAGAACGGGAAGGTTGAGCTTTGACTGCTGCGCTTTCTTTCTGGAGGAAAAAGAAGCCGCGCGCTTGAAGTCTTTTTCCTTGAGCGCGGAGAGCCTGTCCCTGACCGTCTTCCTGATCCTCTCTTTTGACGAAGCGAACGACTTTACCGACTTCGATGACTTTTCGAGCTCCGCGGCTTTTGCTCCCTTAAGGACCAGAAGCTCGGCTATCTTTTCGTCGGCGAACGCAAGCTGATCCCTCAGAAGCTCCGGAAGCCCGGTCTCGCACTTTGCCGAGACCGGAACGTGAAGAAGACTGCACGAGGGCTGCAGGTAGAGCTCTCCGCCCGAAACAAGCGAGCCGAGCTCCTTGATGAGAGATTCCGCCGCATTTAAGTCAGACTTCCAGATGTTCCTGCCGTTTATCACTCCGGCAAACAGCGCTTTGCCCTTTGGCAGCCCCGCTTTTTTCAGCTCCTTGAGGTTGCGGCCGCTGCTGACAAAATCGAGCCCGATGCCGAAGCTTGGCAGGCTGAGTACGGACTTCAGGTCGGGAACGCTCTCAAAGTATGTCTGCAGTATGACCTTAAGGCCGCCCTCCCCTGCCTTTGAAAGGAAGTCCTCAAGGAGCTTCAGCTCTTTCGTTGACGCGCCTTTTACAAGGTAAGGCTCCTCAAGCTGAAGGTATTTCAGTCCCTTGCTCCTGAGCTGTGATATGAAGTCAAGATATGCGGCAGAAACGTCCTTGAAGGTCTTGTCGAAGTCAGTATAGTTTTTCGATAGCTTGACGAACGTGAACGGTCCTATCAGGGCGTACTTGTGCTTCTCGTCAAAATGGCCTCCGAACATCGACATCAGAGTGTCGGAAAAGTCCCTGTTGAGCGAGGGCTTAAGGCTCGGATCAAGCTCGGGGATAAGGTAGTGGTAGTTCGTGTTGAACCATTTGGACATCTCCATCGCGTCTTTGCCCCTGGCCATGGAGAAGTACAGCTCTTCGCGGCTTTTTAAGCCCTTGAACCTGTCCGGGATAAGGTTAAGCAGCACGGTGATATCAAGCATCCTGTCGTAGAAGCTGAACTCTCCCACCGGAGCAAGGTCCAGCCCGGACTGCTTGGAAATGTTCCTCTGGAACAGCTCATTGGCGGACGAGCTGAGCTCCCCGCTTTTTATCTCCTTTTTCCAGAACTTCTCAACCAGGAACTTAAGCTCCCTGTTGTCCCCTATCGAAGGGTATCCGATGTTCGAGACAAGTGCTTTCATTTTCTTTCCTCCTCAATTATGAAACAAGAATTATAGCAGAATAGGGGCGCTGCCGCCACGGAGATTTGATCACTCCGTGTAGGCGGCCTCGTAATTGAACTGCAGCTTCATGAGCAGCGCGATGTCCTCCTGATGGCTGCCGTCATCATGGACCGCGATATCATAATCGAGCGAGGTAGCAAAACCCCAGCTTTCGTTGATGATGTGCTCTATTGACGCGTCAAGAATGTACCTGTAGCCGTCCTTCAGGCTTGTGAGGAACACGCCCTGGTTGAGGCGCAGGGTGCCGAAGAAGCCCCTGCTGAACTTCTCCGTCAACTGAAGCACGTTGTAGTCCTCAATCGTCCGGTCAAGCATGTGGTCGGCGTACCTTCCGGCGGAAGTTTCCACGGAGAGCCTGAAATCCTCGTCGTCCGCGAACCAGTGCCCGACCCCCAGGACAAACCCGTACCGCGCGTTCAGGTCCCTTTCGTGATCTTTTTCGAAATCCGCGCTCGAAAACCAGTAAAGGCTCCTGGTTATGCTCCTGCCGTAACGGAGCGCGGCGAAGTGCTTAGAAATAAGGTCCTCGCCCTCCGAGCTCTCGAACGCGGAGCGCGCCTTCGCAGTCCACTCGTGGTCCCAGAGCTTGTTGTAATTGTAGAAAAGGTCCGCCCTGACCTGCCCGCTGTGGACTTCCCCGCCCGAAAGCTGTCCTCCCAGGGCTCCCTTGAGCTTCACGCTGACCTCAGCGCCGGAGGGTCCGCACGCGAGGGACATCAGTATTGCAATAACAAGGGCTCTTTTCACGGCCTCCCATTCTATAACCGAAAACGCCGGATGGGAAGGGCAAAAGAAACTGTTGCTGTTTTCCGCCCTGTGATAGTATACTTGTCATCTGTAAGGAGGTGACAGATGAAGAAGATAACACTGGTTCTCATCGCTCTCATTGTCCTGCTTCCCGCGGCGTCCTTCGCGAATCTCGAAGAGAAGACAATACAATCGGGCTTCGTGCTTCTTGACCTGCCGCTCATCAGCGCCGTGCACCACGACAAGGACACCAAGGAAATAGTATCTTTCACCGGGGTGAACTCAACGCTGGGAATAACCCACAGGCAGTTCTTTGAACCCGTAAAGCCGGACGCATGGAACGTGCACTGGGACATCGGGACCATTCTCCTCATAATACCGTACGCCGGTATCGGAGCAGATTACATCTGGAGCAACGGATGGTACGTCGGAGGAGGACTGTTCTACATTGTTCCTGAGGTCCACGCCGGATACTATTTTTAGTTTCTGATTTATCAACGGTGAGCGAGGGCCCGATTCAGCTCCGCTCACCGTTTTTCTTTTGCTATGAGAAATGCAATATTCAAGATAACCTGCGCGGCAGCCATAATATCGCTTTCCCTGGCGACAGCGGCGTATTCCGGAGTGCAGAAATATCCGAAGGCCGAGGTGTGGGGAGGAGGCCCCCTGCCCTACAACTACAGGGTTATAGACGGTATGATCCACGTGGGCGGACACCCGCTGAATCCGCACATGGCGTTCGAGAACTCGAACAGGCAGGCTCTGGACATCCTGAACTACCTGAAGTCGAAAGGCGTTAACACCATCATAGACCTCGAAAACACCGGCCGGATCCAGGGAAGATACAGCGGCCTGCTGGAAACCGCGGGCATCAACCGGATAAGGGTGCCCATGCACTCAAACAAGGTCCCGACTGAGGAAGAGTGGAAAAAGATAAAAGAGGCGATGGAAAAGCCCGTTTACATCCACTGCAAATGGGGAGCCGACAGGGCGGGTTCGATTATCGCAAGGTATCTGGTGGAAGAAAAGGGCTACTCGCCCAAAAACGCCTGGAAGGCCGTGATATCCGGCGGAACCCATTCAGGGCCGATAGGCGGGCTGAAGAAATGCCGGCGCTACAGGAACCTGGTCCTTTTCTTCTGGCCGGAGGCGGAAAGTGACGAGGATTTCAGGAAATATTACTGACTTAGGTGATATAATCATTTTATGAAGAGCAAGATGACCAGCAAGATAATTTTTTTCATAAAGCACTACGTCATACAGACTGTCCTCGCGACGATAGTAATTTATCTGATATTGCTGGCCTTGAGCCTTCAGGACGCGGTGATCATAGCGTCTCTGGGCGCCACCACTTTCATCGTGTTCGCCATGCCGAAAGCGCTGACCGCCCAGCCCAGGAATGTCATAGGCGGGCAGCTGATAGGGCTTTTCTGCGGATATCTTTTCCACTTCATCCATCACCCAATGTTCATGAACCAGACTCTCGTATACGCGCTGGCAGTGGGTCTTTCAATGTTTTTGATGGTGATAACGGATACCGAGCATCCGCCGGCGTCCGGAACGGCTCTCGGCGTCGCAATGGGAGGATTTTCCTGGAGCGTGACCATCGCAGTAGTCGCAAGCTCGGTGATTCTTTCGTTCATACATACGTTCTTTAGGGGTTACCTGGAAGATCTGGCATAAATAAAGGAGGTTTAAGTTATGGCAAAGGAGATATCGGATTCGCAGTTCAAGGTTGAGATCGAAGATCATAAAGGGGTCGCGTTCGTCGACTTCTGGGCGCCGTGGTGCGCGCCGTGCATGATGATGGCCCCGATATTCGAGAAGGTGGGCAAGAAATTTCCGCAGGTCAAGTTCTGCAAGGTCAACACCACGGAGAACATGCAGAAGGCCTCGGAGCTCGGGGTCACCGGAATCCCGTGCATCATTATCTTTAAGGACGGGAAAGAAGTTGACCGGATCGTCGGGCTCAGGCAGGAAGGGTCTCTTGAGGAGGTTGTCAGGAAGCACTCCGGCTGAGGGAGGAAAAACATGCCTGAAGCAAGAATGGAAAACGTCGAAAAGAACTACAGGGTCGGAAAAGTTGAGGTTCCGGCGCTCAGGGGGGTTTCGGTCAGGATCGAGGAAGGCGAGTTCACTTCGATTGCCGGACCGTCCGGCTCGGGCAAGACGACCATACTCAATCTCATCGGATGTCTCGACAAGCCGACCAGGGGCAGGGTGCTTATTGGTGATCAAGACGTTTCCGGACTGTCTTCGGACCAGCTGGCCGACGTAAGGAACCACGGCCTGGGGTTCATCTTTCAAACCTTCAACCTGATACCAGTATTTTCGGCGCTGGAGAACGTTGAATTTCCCCTGATCATTCTGAAGAAGGGCGCGCCTTCCGAGCGAAGGGACAAGGCGCTGAGCATGCTCGAGCAGGTCGGCCTTAAAGACCTTGTCCACAGAAAGCCGAGCGAGATGAGCGGAGGGCAGCAGCAGCGCGTGGCAATAGCCAGGGCTCTTGTCAAGGAGCCCGGCGTGGTTCTCGCGGACGAGCCCACGGCGAATCTGGACTCGAAGACTGGCGAGGAAACACTCTCTCTCATGAAAGAGATGAACGAGAAGACCGGGACTACTTTCATATTCTCGACCCATGACAGGATGGTCATGGATTTCGCGAAGAGACTGATCCATGTTCACGACGGAAGGATTGAATCTGATACGAAAAAATAACCCGTTAACTCGTTAACCCTTCAATAAATTAATATGTTAATAAAACTGGCATTCAGAAACATCTTCCGGCATTTCACAAGGACATTCCTCACCTTCCTGGCGATCGCGCTTGGACTGGCGCTCCTCATCATAATGGATTCCATGCTTACGGGGATTGACCAGGAGTCGTTCGACAAGATCATCAACTATGAAACCGGCCACATCAAGATATTTGACAGGGGGTACAGGGAAGACGAGGAGAACCTTCCCCTTGACAGGTCCATAGAAAAGCCGGGTTCCATAATAAAGGCGCTTGAAAACAACCCTGACGTCGATGGCGTTACTTCCAGGATCAACTTCAGGATAATGCTTTCAGACGGCATTGATCAGTACCCCGCGGTAGGGATAGCGATAGATCCCAAGGATGACCAGTCTGTGTTTCTTTTGAGGCAGGCCCTGGACAAGGGCGAGTTCCTTGCCAAAGATGAAGAGACAATGCTTGTGGGGGAAGGGCTGGCCGAGGATTTCGGGGTCGGCATAGGCGATTACCTGACAATATTGACCCGCACCAAATTCGACACTTACCAGGCGCTCGACCTGCGCATCAAGGGGATTCTCCGGACGGAAGACCCCAAGATAGACTGGTCCGCGGTGGTCATCCCGCTTGCCCTCGGGCAGGATTCTCTTGACATGGGAAGCGGCGTCACCGAAATAGACATCAAGCTCAAGGACCCGTCAAGAACGGAAGAATTCCGGGACAGGCTTGCAAAGGAGATTACGGGAGTTGAGGTCGCAACCTGGAAGGACCTTGCCGAGGACGTGATGGCAATTGCCCAGGCCAAGAGGGGCGGCACAAGCTTCCTTCTCTTCAGCGTTTTTCTGATAGCCCTTATCGGCATAAGCAACACCATTCTTCTGGCCGCGTTCGAAAGGGTAAGGGAAATTGGCATGATGGCGGCAATGGGGATGCGGCGCGGTCAGATAGTACGCCTTTTCGTGCTGGAAGGAGCAATGATCGGGGTAATGGGCAGCATCGCCGGATGCGTGCTGGGAATCCTGCTGAACATTCCCCTGGTCATGTACGGGATCAACTGGGGCCTGATGATGAGGGATGTTGGAGACTTCGGCTATCGCATCACGGGAGCTTCGCGCGGCGTCTGGAACATTAACATGATCATCGGGGCGTTCATCTTCGGGGTTGTTATTTCCGCCCTGACCAGCATCTATCCGGCCCGCGTGGCTTCACGCATGGAGCCTACTGAGGCTTTGAAAAAGGCATGACATGTTCAAAATAGCGTTAAGAAATATTTTCAGGAACAAGCGCCGCTCTGTCCTTACGGGACTTTCTATCGCGGCGGCCGTCATGATTGCCATCTACCTGTGGTCCTTCGTTTCGGGCATTCTTGACAGCCTGTTCGACAACTCGATACGCCTGAACAACGGACATGTCTGCATACTTAACGCGGACTACCTAAGACGGGAGAAGATGATGCCGCTGGAAGCCAACATTCCAGACTATGCTGAGGTCGAAAAGACAGCAAAAGAAGTGCCCGGCGTCACGCTGGCAACCGGAAGGATTAAGTTTGGTGTTCTGCTGGATTATAAAGGAAAAAACAAGCCGGTGCTGGGAACGGGGATCGTTCCGGAAACGGAAAGCGGTGTTTCGCACCTCGACAGAAAAATGGTCGAGGGCAGAATAATTTCGGCGGGTAAAGAAGAGATGAACGTTGGGGAGGGCCTGGCAAAGGAACTGGGGTTGAAGCTCGGCGACACCCTGACGGTCGTAACCCAGACCGCTTACGGCTCCATCACCGCAATGAACCTTAAGATCGTCGGAATATTCAGCTACGGAGTGCCAAGCATCGACAAGACCACATTTTACATGCCTCTCGACAGGGCGCAGGAGCTGCTTGATCTTTCAGGCGCGGTGACGGAGATCTTTGTTTTCGTGAAGAACATGAACGGGGCCCGTATTATCGCAAAAGAAATCGGAGACAGGCTGCAGAATATCTATCCGGGGCGATACTCGACCAGGGCCTGGCAGGACCAGGAGGCGCTTTACGCCTACATGGTGCTGGCCAGAAGGATTTACGCCGTCGTATATTTTCTCATCCTTCTCCTCGCGAGCTTTACGATACTAAACACCATGTTCATGTCGGTGCTCGAGAGGACAAAAGAGATCGGCACCATGAAAGCCCTGGGCTTGAAGAACCGGCAGATCATGAGCATAATATTGTTCGAGGCCATGCTTATAGGAATCCTTGCCAGCTGCGCGGGCGCCGCCTGCGGCGCGGGGATAGCGTACTATCTGGCGACGGAAGGGATTGATTTTACGGCCACGTTCAACGCCATGAAGGGAACCATCAGCATGCCTATACCTTATGTTTATTACGCCGTTTTCAGCTGGGGAATAGTGCTCTTCGGCTTCTGCATGGGCATAGTATTCTCGGTACTGGCCGCGATCCCGCCCGCTCTGAGAGCGGCGAAAATGGAGCCGACGGAGGCGCTTCGTGAAATCTAAAATAATTATTACCGCAGCCTGCGTGATCCTCGCTTCCGCCTCTTTCGCGGAGCTTTCGGGAGAGGACATAATCCGCAAGGTCGATGAGAACCTGACCTTCGATTCCGCCCGCTTCGAGGCGAAGATGATCATATACGTGGGAGACCAGGTCAGGGAGAAGCGGATGGAGATGTACGCGGAAGGCTCCGAAAAGAGCTTCGCGGAGTTCACCTATCCCGCCAGGGACAGCGGCGTCAAGTACCTTAAGCTGGGCGACCAGATGTGGATGTACCTGCCATCTGTCGAAAAGGTCATTAAGATAGCCGGGCACATGCTCAGGCAGTCCATGATGGGCTCCGACTACAGCTATGAGGACGCGCTTGAGAGCGGGGAGCTTCTGGAGAAGTACAAGGTGACGCTCGCAGGAAAAGAGAAGATCGGCAATAAGGAAGCCTATGTGCTTGAGCTAACCGCCAGGGTCAAGGACGTTACATATTATAAGAGAAAGCTGTGGGTTGATATTGACACTTTTATTCCTTTGAAAGAGGAGCTCTACGCGAAGTCCGGAAAGCTCCTGAAGGTGTCCGAGACGGAAAAGATCGGAAAGTTCGGCGGAAGAAGCTATCCCACAAAATCCGTGCTGAGGAACCTGCTCAGAAAGGATTCGAGGACCGAATTCATCGTTACCAAGGCCGAGTTCGACGCAGATATCCCGGCCGAAATTTTCACCGAGAGAAACCTCTCAAGATAAATGAAAAGCAGGTTTATACTCTCTGCGCTTCTTATATTCGCGGCGCTGAACACCCGCGCGTCAGCGGAGCTGGACTTCGGAGGATACTACAAGAACGAGCTTGTGGGTCTCTCCAACCGGAAGGGCAACGGAATACTCGCCGACGTCAACAAGCTGAGGCTCAGGATCGATTACAAGCTGGCCGATAACGCCGGAATCCACCTTGAACCCGAATACGTGTCCCTTATCAAGTCTGAGGAATTCGCCATTCTCGACTCGCCCGACATTGACAGGGTGGTTTTCGACAGGGCATATCTGGGAATGTCGCTACCCTTCGCCGACGTGACCGCCGGTCGCCAGAGGATAGCCTGGGGAATGGCGTATCTGTGGAACCCTACCGACGCCTTCAACCCTTTCACGCTGGACTTCGCCGTGGCCGAGGAGGAAAGAAGGGGTGTTGACGGAGTAAGGGTGGAAGTGCCGCTCGGGCCCCTGAGCGGGCTGGACATCGTCGCGCTGACTTCGGGCGACCTGACAAAGACCAGGAAGGGGATCAGGACAAAGACAAACATCGGGATGTACGACGTCTCAGCGAGCTATGTGGCCTCAGGAGAAGAGGGTTCGCAGATAGGATTCGACACTTCCGGCGAGCTGTTCGGGCTTGGCGTCAAGGCGGAGGCCGCCTTCGCGTTTCCCGGGGATTCCGATGATTACACAAGGTACGTCCTGGGATGGAACTACACTTTCGATAACGGCATAGGCGTGGACATGGAATACTATTATAACGGCCAGGACAAGGTCCTTCAGGATTACATGTACTTCGGGCTTCATCGGCTTCCGGATGAGCTGACGGTCCTCAGGCTCTCGGTCCTCTCAAACATGGACGATTCGAGCTTCATTGTTTATCCGTCGTATTCGAGGAACATTCACGAGAACGTCGACCTGAGCCTTGAATCGCTGCTTGTAGGAGGAGATTCCGGAACGGAGTTCAACCCTTCCGCTGATGAGGACCCGACCGGCTTCGCAGGAGCATCAATGGTCTTCATTAAGCTTAAGTTCAGCTTCTAGTATTTTACACTTACTTAATTGACAACGGCAAACGGGGGTATTACAATCCTTTGATGTAAATATATCAAGGAGGACATCATGAAAAAGAAAACGGTAATCATTCTTTCCGCTTCTCTTCTCGCCGTTGTTTCACTTTTCGGACTCGTACTCATGGGCTGCGGCACGTCGGCTTCATCGGGTGGAGGCGGCAGCTCAACACACGGAACATATTCTTACTTCGGCACGCAGAGCCCGGGCGACGCCTGGTCATGGACCATCGGAAACGGCTGGTTCATCGGCACCAACGAAACTACGGTCCCTCCGGTATACTACAGGGGTACGTTCACAACAATGGCCAGCGGCTTCCTGAAGGCCACGGTTTCGGATTCAAACGACACTCCCGCGATAGGCGGGACTGCAATAGTTCTTGAATATCCGAACACCCTTCTTCTGGTCAAGCCGGGCGATGACAGGGTCATAATCTGCGCCGGAAAAGCAACAACCCCTCCTCCGGCGGGAGATTACCCCTGGGTAACCATACCGAACCACAGCTGGGCCAAGACGGGAGAAACTTCTTACGGCAAAACAACGGTAACGGTAAGCAACGGGCTCTACACGTTTGAGGTCATAACCCGCGATTCAGCGGATTCAAACCTGGGAACCCAGATCACCGGAGAATATACCTTTGTTAACGGCAGGCTCGTAAAGGCCGGGGATCCCATGGAGATATTCATGACTCCGTCAGGAATATTCATAGGCGACCAGGGATCGGGCGAGGGAGGTTTTGCCGGGGCGACCAAGGAGGTCGTGAACATAGCGGATGCGGTGAACAGGAACTACAGGGGCGTTCAGTTCAAGTATTATCCGGATACCGGCACGGGAGAGACCGAGCCCATTGGAGCGGAGCCTCACCTGCCCACGGCCCTGAGAGGCTTCGGGTACGAGGATATGGCAAGCCTTGAGTCAAACACCTACAGCCTTGGACCGACGCTTGAGATGTACACGCAGGACCCCACTACCGGAATAGTGACGGGCGAAATGTTCCACGACCACGGCTATGTCATGCCGTTCAGAATGGTCGTGTCGCGCGTAAACACGAACGACAAGTACATTGTCTTCGGCCTCTCATACAACGATGAGGGGAGCCCTTACAGCTTCCTGGCGGTTGAACAGTAAGAACGGTTCTCTCAAGAGGCCGGCCGGGAGCGTCTCCTGGCCGGCCTTTTTGTTTTATAGTATAATGCGCCCTGAAAGGAGGGTGTGATGTACAAGAAGGTAAAACTTTCCGGCGACATCCTCAGGTGGCTCTTTCTGGTGGTCGGGGCTCTCCTCTTTGTTTACGGCGTAGGATGGGGAAGATGGGACGCGGCGGTGGCTGGGCTTTTCCTCATGCAGTTCGGCATCGCAATATCGCTTAAGCTCCGCATAATGGAGATCAGGGAAAAGATAGGCGGCTGACAAAATGAAGCTTGAAAGCGCGGGCAAAGACATAATTATCAGCGATTTCAACGAGGCCGAGGCGCTCCGCCTGGCGATGAAACTCGAGTCGGACGGCATCAGGTACTACACGGAGCTCTCCAAAAAAGCCGCATCTGAAGACGTCAGGAAAATGCTGAGGCGCCTGGCGGACGAGGAAGCGAAGCACCTTGGAAAATTCAAGGACTGGTTCGAGAAAAGCAATCCGGGTGAAGAGGCGGACAGGGGCGATGAGGAAGGGCCTTTCGATTTCATAGACTCCGGGGTGTTCGGAGACATATGGAAGGTAGAAGAGACCCTTGCGGGGGTGAAGAGCGACAAGGACGCCGTAACCCTCGGGGAGTGGGCCGAGCTTAATTCCATAAAGTTCTACAGGGCAATATACGAGAAGACGTCAGACGAATCCGGCAGAAAGATCCTCAAGGGCATCATAAAGGAGGAGCAGGACCACCTGAAAGCCTTCGCGCGCTACAGAGAGCTTCTTGTGAAATGCGAGAACAAGGAGGGATAGCTATGGTAGCGAAGAATCTGAAAAAGTTCCTGAAAGAGAAGAGGGTCAAGTTCGAGACGAAGAGGCACAAGGAAACGTACACAGCCCAGGAGATCGCAGGCACTTCGCACACCCCGGGGGACGAGTTCGCCAAGGTAGTCGTGGCAAAGGCAAAGGAAGGATTTTTCATGGCCGTCCTCCCTGCAAGCTACCGGATCGACATGAAGAAGCTGAAGAGCGCCGTCGGGTCCAAAGGAAGCATATCGATAGCGTCTGAAAAGGAATTCAAGGGCATGTTCCCTGACTGCTCGGTGGGCGCCATGCCGCCGTTCGGCAGCATTTACAATCTTCCCGTCATAGCGGACAGGTCGCTCGCGCAGGACGAGAAGATCGCGTTTAACGCGGGAACGCACAAAGAAATAATGAAGATGAATTTCAACGATTTCAGGGAGATAGAGAAGCCAAGGATAGGAGACTTTGCCATCCACGTATAAGGGGGAAAGAATGGAGAAGCTTTTCGAAAAGATCGGAGCCGACCTGAGGGCGGCGATGAAGGCGAAGGACGAGCTGCGCCTGGAGACACTTCGGATGATGAAGAGCAAGGTCCTTCTGGTTAACGCGAGGGGGGATCTCCCTGACGCCGAGATAGTTAAGATCCTGTTGAAGTACGCGAAGTCGCTCAAGCAGTCCATCGAGGAGTTCAAGAAAGTGAACCGTCCCGATGCCGCGGAAAAGGTCGGGAAAGAAGTAAGGATCGTTGAAGAATACCTGCCGAAACAGCTTTCGGAAGCCGAGGTCAAGGAGCTCGCAAAAAAAGCGATCGCCGACACCGGCGCATCATCGCCCAAGCAGATGGGCCTCGTAATGAAAAAGATAATGGCCGAAAACGCGGGGATTGACGGGTCGGTCGTGAAAAAGATCGTGTCCGGCATGCTGAAGCCGGCTCAGGAATAAGGAGACAAAAAATGATCAAGAGGCTTCTCAAATGGGTCCTCATTACGATCGCGGGGCTGCTGATCGTAGTCATCGCCGCGGCGCTGATGCTACCGTTCGTCCTGCCGCTCGACAGGATAAAGGATTTCGTGGCGGACAAGATGTCGGAAACGCTCCGGCGGGAAGTGACGATAGGGAAGGTTTCCTTCAATATCTTCACCGGCATCGGAATAGACGACCTCCACATAGGGAACAAGGCTGGCTTCTCGAAAAAGCCCTTCGTGAAGGCGGACAAGATAGAGTTCCGCTATGACCTGTGGTCGCTTTTCTCCGGAAAGTTCAGGATAAACAAGGTCGCCCTCATTGGCCCCGAGATACTGCTTGAGAAGAAAGGGAGCTCAACCAACTTCAGCGACCTGATACCCGCGCCGAAACCGAAGGCGAAGCCAAAAGCGAAAGATACGAAGAAGAAAGCGGCTCCGCCGATAAATATCAACATCTCGTCTTTCGTTATCAAGAACGCCGCGCTTTCATACATAAACTATGAGAACGGTCAGGCGCTAAAAAGCGGCTTTAATGATCTGGATCTCGGAATTTCCGGAATAGCAATGGACTTCTCCAGCCCGATCAAATTCGGCGTGTCCGCCAACGTCATTTACAACAACAAGCCTGTTCCCGTATCGCTTTCCGGCGTGGCCGCGGTCAATACCGATCAGGACAAGGCGAGCATAACGAACCTGAAGCTCGGCGCCGCCGGCGAAACGATCACGTCGAATATCTATATTTCGAGCATGTCGAAGAGCCAGGACGTGAAGTTCGACCTGAAGTCCGGAAGGATAAACGTGGACAAGTTCCTCGCGGTGATATCGGGCCGCGAGCAGCCGAAGAAAACCACGGCCGCCAAGCCGCCTCACGGCAAGCTCACCAGGTCGGTGAACAAGATGTCGTCCTCTATTCCCGCCGGCCTCAAGATCGACGGAAAGATAGACCTGAACAACATACAGTACAAGGAGATGGTCCTGGACAGGCTCAATGTCAGCGTGGTGCTGGCCGACAGGGTCCTGAAAATATACGCCAAGGACACCGAAGCATACAACGGAAAGCTGAACGGGACATTCAAGGTTAATTTCACGAAGCCCGGGCTGGCCTACAAGGTCTTCGATCTGAAAATCTCCGGATTCAACGCGACTCCCGCGACGAACGCGTTCGTGAGATCTTTCCTGATGGACAAGCTGGAAAAGGCGGAGGATCTCGTCGATAAAGTTGAGGGAACGCTGTCGCTTTCCGCCGACCTCTACGGGAGCGGGGTGGAGATGCCGGAGATACTGAAGAACGCCGACGGGAAGATCTCCTTCAAGCTTGAGAACGGCAAGCTGAAAAAGCTGAAATCTCTGGAGGGCGTCGGGAGCAAGATCGGGCTCACGATGCTCAAGAACGACATGGACATAAAAATCTTTGAGGCTAACGCCTCCATCTCCGGCGGCGTTATGAACGTCACGAAGCTTCACGCGGATAACGGAGAGTCGGGAGACCTGATAGTGGACTTCAGGGGGCCTCTTGACCTGATAAACAAGAAGTATAAGTCCGGCAACGTCCTCACGCTCCGCCTCAGCCCACGGGTCGCCCCGAAGGAGCTTGACTCCTTCAAGGACAAATCGGGCTGGGCCGAGCTCGAGTTCGAGCTGGTGGGCTCCCTTTCAAAGCCGATACCTGTTCCGAAGCTGGGCAAACAAATTGAGAAGGCAAAAGAACGGTTAAAGGAACAGGTGGATGAGGAGATAGAGAAGCAGAAAGAAGAGGCCAAGAAGGAAGCGGATAAGAAGATCGAAGAACTCAAGGAAGAGGCCGGGGAGAAGATTAAAGAGCTTTTCAAGTTTTGACCTTCTGTTTTTTACCGCTTTCGCGGTAAAAACGCAAGTTGTGCCCTTCCAAACCCGATATATTAAGTAGGAGGGCACCAAAAGTGGTAAGGGTCGCAAAAGTCATATCAATTTTCGCCATAATACTGTTGCTGGCGCTTCTCGCGAACACGGCGCGAAGCTCGCTTCCCTTCAAGATGCAGATCAAGAACATATACGAGTCGCCCTCGCTGGATTCGAAGGTCGTGTATGAGATTCCCGCCGACGTGAAGATAATAGACATGACGGACGACAGAAACTGGTACAGGGTGAGAATTGAGTTCATGATCCCTTTTTTGGGGACTTTCAACTACAAGGGCTGGGTAAATGTTCCGATGGGAGAGGTTATCGGCCCCTGAATTCGGCCTCCGCGATAATTACCTCGGGAAGGTCCTTGCCTTCGCCGAGCCTCATCGCCTCCTGAATTTCCCAGCTTGTCCGCCCCGGCCCGGAAATGTGCTTAGGCATGGTCTTCATGGAGAAATAGCTCGCCATAGCATCCATTAGCTGCTTGTCCTGGCCGGCTTCCCCGGCGAAAAAGGCGGCCCAGCCGATAAGCCCAAGGGCGTAGTAGTCCGAAACCGCCTCGGAAACAAGCCATTTCACTTTGCCGTCGCGACCGCTTGCATCCTCGGTTTTCCCCTCCCCTATCAGACTGCCCAAGGCTTTCATTTCAACCAGCCCTGCAATATTCTCCTGCATTTGTTCGAGCGCGGCGCCAATAAGCGGCGTTTCAAGCTTTGGAAAGAACGGCATGCTTTCCTTGCCCTCCACCATCCTGCTGAATATGGCATAGCCGGGTACCGCCGCGTCCCGGAACATCCACCGGTCCCGGAGCTTGGCCTGGATCTTAAATATGCCCTCGTCCCCAAACAGGTCCCTGTCCCAAAGGAAGTTCCCCAGGGGGCCGTTCAGTGAATTGAAGGCGAAGAAGTTTGCCGCATGCCATTCCAGGGTGGCTGGCTTATTCGTCTTTTCCAGAAAATAGAACGCGGTCAGGAGAAGGTTTGTTGCAAGGGCGGAAACCGAGAGGTCGGCGACCAGCCTTTGCTTGTGGAACGGCTCCTTCCTGATATCGTAAACAGAGCCAAGCCCGAAGCCGGTTACGGTCTTGTCTATCAGGTGTCTGTGCAGCCTGGCCGCCTGATGTGCCGTATTGACCCACATGTTCGAATCGAAAGAAGGCGGTCCAGCGTATTCCTTTCTAAGGTCAACCCTGACTGCGGAGAACATTTTATTTAATTGCGCCCTGCCGATCCTTGCTGACATAATGCCGCTCCTTCCGGTTGCTTGGATGACACTAAAGATATCGATAACTCTTGTTAATAATTTCACTTTCTGATAGAATATCCGTTCGCATGAGCAGAGAAACGCTTAAAAGGCTTTTGCTTGAAAAAGCCATCAAAACCGGAGAATTTACTCTTGCGTCAGGGAAAAAGAGCAACTTCTATGTTGACTGCCGCAAGGTTACCCTTCATCCCGAAGGCGCAAAGCTCATCGGGAAGCTGATCCTTGATAAGATCAGGGGCCTGAAAGTTGACGCAGTCGGCGGCCTCACGATGGGCGCCGATCCGATAACGTCATCAGTTGTAGCGCTCGGGAGCATTCCCGGGTTCATAGTTAGAAAAAAAGAAAAGGAACACGGCACAAAGCAGAAGATCGAGGGGATTATTGAGCCGGGATGGAGCGTTGTAATCGTTGAGGATGTCGCGACATCCGGCGGCTCGGCCCTTCAGGCGATCAAGGCCGTTGAGGAATTTGGCGCTAAAGTGGTAAAAGTCATAGCGGTTGTGGACAGGGAAGAGGGCGCGGCAGGGGCCTTGAAAAAGTATGATTTTGACCCGATCTTCAGGAAATCGGAGTTCATGCCCACGTAGCTCAGTTGGTAAGAGCGCGTCCTTGGTAAGGACGAGGTCATCGGTTCGATTCCGATCGTGGGCTATTGACATTCAGGTGCTCTTTTGTGATAATACACAACACCTGATTAATTATTAAGGAGGAAAAAGAGATGGCAAGAGAGAAATTTGTAAGGAGCAAGACGCACGTTAACGTAGGAACAATAGGTCACGTGGACCACGGGAAGACGACGCTGACGTCGGCGATCACCAAGGTGCT
>Ga0180433_10004981_pt1 | contig 18321 bp, 20 predicted proteins | sample SS_ome_8_FD_132980 | JGI IMG/M metagenome (GOLD analysis project Ga0180433, IMG submission 132980) | Hypersaline lake sediment archaeal communities from the Salton Sea, California, USA - SS_1_D_1 metaG | ecosystem: Environmental > Aquatic > Non-marine Saline and Alkaline > Hypersaline >... | reverse complement strand
TTTAATAGCCGGAGCAGGCTATAAATTTAATAAATATGTTCAGGCAATGATAGATATTAAAATAGTATCATATAATGATGAAAAGAAAGTTGATTCATCTGTTATGTTCTTCCACTGGGAAATTCTTTTCTGATTAGTTTTAGAAATTATTTAATAAAAAGTGTTGTTTGAATATAATGCTTCTTAATACTATAATTCCTCTATGATTGGGCGCTTGAGAGGTAAGGTTACGCTGAACAAAGCGGGAGAGATAATCATCGATGTCGGCGGCATAGGGTATCTTGTACATATCTCCTACGATACCTATTATAAAATCGCCGACAGCGATAAAGAGGAAAAGACGCTGCTTATACACACCCACGCCCGCGAAGACGCCCTTACCCTTTTCGGGTTTATCAACATGCTTGAGAAAGAGATTTTTCTTAAGCTGATTTCAATCAGCGGCATCGGTCCGCGTCTTGCGATTACCATTCTGTCCGGCATTCCATGTGAGGAATTATTGGACGCTATTAAAAAGGGAGCGGTGGAAAGATTGAAGGCTATCCCGGGCGTTGGTAAAAAGACTGCAGAACGTATAATGGTGGAGATGCAGGATAAAGTGGGAGACCTGATCGATAGGTCAGAACTTGCAGGCACTCCGGCAGTGCTTCCTGCGGAAGCCAGATCGCTAAAATATGACGTAGTCTCTGCTTTAGTAAATCTGGGCTACAAACAGAAGGATGCCGAAATAGCTGTTTCAAAAATGATCAGGGAATCATCTGACGAGCCCGAGTTTGAGGAGGTCTTCCGAAAGAGTCTCAGTTCACTTGCAGGAGGTGTAATAAAATGATAATGCATGATCCGGAGAAGCAGAGGATTCTGCAGAAGAATATTAGACTTATAAAGATGATCTGGTACGTTAATATTGCAGCCTGCGCTGCACTTTTTTTCGTTTTCCAGCTAATCGAGATCGGTGAAACACCCCATAAATACCTTCAGTATATCTTCGGGATTCTCGCTTTTTCTGAAATTGCCGTGACCTTTGTTATGCGGAGAATCCGGCTGAATCCGAAGTTGATAAAACAGCTGGATGAACATGGTTTCAGCGCGGTCATCAGAAACTTCAGGACTATTGAATTAATTACATTTATCCTGACGGATTCTATCCTTATCTACGGTGGAGTGGCATATCTCCTGAGCGGTGATGATACTTTCTTTAAAGCTATGGCGTTGATCACGCTGGCGATACTGGTTTTTTTCTACCCGAAAGAATCCGGATGGGCTAACCATTACAGGAATTCAGTGGGAAATACGCAATAAGTTATTAATATAAAATAGATACAATGTCAGACCGAATCGTAAATCCGAAGCCAATTAAAGAGGAATTTGCTTTTGAAGCCTCTCTAAGACCGAAAGATATCGATTCCTTCATCGGTCAGAAGAAGGTAAAGGAAAAGGTAAAAATATTTATCGAGGCGGCGAAAGGGCGGGGGGAGTCCCTCGACCATGTTTTTCTCTTCGGTCCTCCGGGGCTGGGCAAGACTACACTGGCGAATATCGTCGCAAACGAACTGGGCGTCGGCATACGTTCTTCTTCCGGACCGGTGATCGCCAGGCCGGGTGATCTGGCGGCGATTCTTACAAACCTGAAGCCTAAGGAGACGTTCTTTATAGACGAGATTCATCGGCTGACCCCGCAGGTGGAGGAAATACTCTATCCCGCAATGGAGGATTATAAGATCGATCTTATTATCGGGCAGGGACCGGCTGCACGTTCCATAAAGATAGATATTCCTCATTTCACGCTGGTCGGCGCAACCACAAGGGCGGGATTGCTAACCTCTCCGCTTCGCTCCAGATTCGGAATCGTTTGCCGGTTGAATTTCTACGAGCCTGATGAACTGAAGCAGATACTCGGAAGATCGGCTGAGATTCTGGAAGTCGAATATGATGATGAAGCACTGAGCATACTGTCAAATAGGTCTCGCGGGACGCCCAGGATAGCAAACAGGCTGCTTAGAAGGGTACGGGACTACGCACAGGTAAAAGGGGACGGTGTGTTGACAGAGGAAATCTCACTCGCAGCACTTGAAATGCTGGAGGTGGACGAATACGGATTCGATGAGATTGACCGGAGGATACTGCTGACAATAATAGAAAAATACTCCGGAGGTCCGGTCGGGCTTTCAACCCTGGCGGCATCAATAGGGGAGGAGAAGGATGCTGTGGAGGATATATACGAGCCGTTTCTTTTACAGATAGGCTTCATCAATAGAACCCGGCAGGGACGCTGCGTAACCGCCCTGGCGTATAAACACTTCGGACTCGATCCAAGATCAAGCTCAATACAGAGAGAGCTCTTTTAAAACAATCCTATTTCAGCTGATATAAATATTTGCATTCTCTTTTTATAACCTCTATAATCTCGCAATTGCAGACCCAATAATTATTAAATTAGGAGCAATTTATGGCTAAAAAAATAAAGGGGCTGCCAAAAAACGCCTATACGGAACTGAAAGCCGGAGAGAAATATAAACCGATAATCCCGGCGGACAAACCGGTTCTTGAAATCACCAGGAGATCTGTTCTGTGGGGTCTTTTTATGGCGGTCTTATTCTCGGCAGCAGCCGCATTTCTCGGGCTGAAAATCGGAACTGTTTTCGAAGCGGCGATTCCTATTGCTATCCTCGCAATAGGATTGTCCAGCATGTACAGGAAAAGAAGGAATACAATCCTGGAGAACGTCATAATCCAGTCTATCGGAGCCACCTCCGGTGCTGTAGTTGCCGGTGCTATATTCACGCTTCCGGCGATCTTCATCCTCGGGCTGGATGAGAAGATCGGGATCGATATACTGAAGCTTTTTCTAATTGCCTTGTTCGGCGGCTTCCTTGGCATATTATTTCTGGTTCCTTTTAGAAGATACTTCGTTGCAGATATGCACGGAAAGTTCCCATTTCCGGAAGCCACCGCCACAACCGAGATACTGGTAACCGGAGAAAAAGGCGGGAAACAGGCAAAGACGCTCCTGCTGGCAGCGATATTTGCATCGGTGATGGATTTCTTGATCTATACATTCCACACCTGGTCGGAGATTATTACTACACGAATGTTCGCCTTCGGGACCACTCTTGCTGACAAAGCCAAGATGGTTTTCAAGGTAGATATACTCGCCTCAATAACAGGGCTCGGATATATCATAGGGATTCGCTACTCCGCAATAATAGTAGCCGGCAGCTTTGTATCCTGGTTCGTGCTGGTTCCTCTGGTAGCGCATTTCGGAGAGATGGGTGCTCTAAGCGCTGAGCAGATATTCGTTGATTACGTCAGAAACATCGGCATCGGAGCCATCGCAATGGCAGGAATAATGGGAATCATTAAATCATCTAAAGTAATAATCAACGCCTTTACCAGCGGGCTAAAAGAGATGATCGAGAAGAGAAAAACTGGTGCATCTACGAAAAAAGAAGTCAGGACGGACAAAGACATCAAGATGTCCAACATAATCATATTCTCATTGATACTGGCGGTGGTTATATTCTTGTTCTTCCGATTCTCCATCCTGGCTCCACTTGGTGAAGCGTGGAAGCTCAGCCTGGTCGCTTTACTGGTAGTAATCGTTATCAGTTTCCTGTTTACCTCGGTGGCGGCGCGTGCTATAGCGATCGTCGGAATGAATCCGGTCTCAGGTATGACTCTCATGACGTTGATTCTCAGCAGCGTTATCCTCGTGGCATTCGGTCTGTCGGGCGATTACGGCATGCTCGCAGCTCTGCTGATCGGCGGAGTCGTCTGTACGGCACTTTCAAATGCAGGGGCGTTTATTACAGATTTGAAAATAGGTTACTGGATAGGCGCGACACCGTGGAATCAGGAGCGGTTTAAATTTCTCGGTACGCTTGTCTCCGCATTTACGGTTACTCTGGTTATAATTCTATTGAATAATGCGTACGGATTTGTGAAAACCGCTGAGCATGATAATCCATTTGCCGCCCCTCAGGCGAACGCGATGGCGGCGGTTCTTAAAACTCTGATGTCAACAGAGGCTATTCCATGGATTCTATTCGGAGTCGGAATTCTTTTTGCGCTGATACTGGAGATGACGCAGATACCGACTCTTGCGTTTGCCCTCGGCATGTATCTGCCGCAGGAACTGACAGTACCGCTGGTTATCGGTGGATCGATCTCATATTTTCTGGTCAAATCGTCTAAGGACGAAAAGCTCGGTCGTGCGAGGAAAGATAAGGGTACGCTGATAGCTTCAGGCTTTATTGCAGGCGGTGCGATAATGGGAGTGATAGCAGCCATAATTAAAAATATTGGATTAGAAAAAACGTTGAGCCTCGGATGGGATCAAAAACCGTTCGCAGAACCGGTCGCCGTGGCAGCTTTTACGCTGGTTTTAGGATACTTAATATTTGTTTCCAGACGAGCTGAAAAAGAATAATAAATTATAAATTTAAATAGATATCGTTGTCTGTGCAGGGTATAGGAGTGGCAGCCCTGTCACGATAAAGATGAATACTTTGCGTCTGAGCAGGCGTGCCACCTGCTCAGCCAGAGTACCCACGAAGTCATTCCGTGGGGATGCATTCAGGAAAGCCAAACACGGAATCTTATAAATATGCTCAAACGTTAAAATATTTCTTTTTGACTGAATAATTGTAAAAGTGCAAACAAGAGGTACAGGTGGTCTTCGACACACCTGCACTCGCACGGATAATAAAGTATATCAATCCAGGTCGATCAGGAATTTGCCGTCCTTCATTATCTCTTTTCCGTCCAGCGTGAATGAAGGATTCATCATAATACCGTCCAGGTGGAGCTGCACTCCTACCGTTCCGCCCATGGATTTATTATTGCCCAGCGCCAGGTGCACAGTGCCCATCACCTTTTCATCCTCTAAAATCTCTCCGATGACTCTCGCGCCGTCATTCGTTCCCACGCCGAACTCTGCGATATTTCGAGCCGGCTTACCGTGTGGTTCTAAGAGCTTTATTAATTTCTTCGCCGCTTCGCCCCCGGTGATATCGGTTGCAAATCCCTTTTCAACTTTTATTGTTAATTTCTCATCATCTTCGATCAGTCCTAATCCTGCCATCGATCCGTCCACAATGAACACGCCTTCCGCATCACCTTCGACCGGCATAAGGTATGACTCTCCGGACGGCAGATTGCCGAACTTGCCCGGTTCGCTTACGATGCCGGTGCTTGCGATACCTTTGATTCCTTTTATCGAGAATTTGATATCGGTACCTGCCGGGGTGGTAATATGTACGTCGTTCGCATCGGTCATGATGTCATTCAGTTTTATGGTTCTCTCAGCTATTTTTTTGTAATCCACGCTGAAGCATCGCTCCATGGTGTCCTGCGTTATGCCGGGCATGGTGCCAACTCTAGCTCCAGCAGCGCAGGCGTTTATACGGGCATCAGTATGCGTGGCGGACTTTGCTGTCGGGATGATCACCACATCTGATTTCTTCATGGCTTCTTCTATCAACGGCGGCAGGTTCTCGCCGTTTTCTTTACGGGGATTCATCATCATCAAGACCGGCTCTCTGGAGAGCTCTCTGCCGGCATACCACAGCGCCTGTCCTATCAGTTCCTTTTCGGCATCTGTGATAACCAGCAGCACCTCGTCCTGTTTCAGAGCCATACAGTCCCGAAGCGCCGTTTCAGCAGCATGATAAAGATCATGAGGTATGTCTTCCATACACATATCGCATCTCCTGATAAAAATACCCCTTTCCCGATGATGAGAAAGGGGTATTGGATTCTATGTCTATTTTTTCCCGGGATAGTTTATGAAACATACAAATTCGTGTTGTATCATCAGGGAGAAGAACCGGTTGAGCCTGTCGTAGACCGGTTCGACTTTCTCGCCGAATTTCTTCTCCAGGCTATTGCCGATCTCCCCCACAGTCGTATTTCCATCCACTTGATCCCAGACGTAAGTACCGATCTCGTCCAGCTCCACCTTCCAGGTAGGCTTCTCCAGCCTCTTCCGGAAGAAAGCCTTCAGGTATTTATTCCGAAATTTCGGCACTACCAATTCTGTCAATCCGTCCTCCCTTTTATTGCTATCTACAGTGCGTTGAGGGATCAGATCGAGCAGATTTACTTCTTCGTTACGCTTTCTTCTTCTTAGCATTCTTAAGCGGTATTCTGATTAACATATACCCGAGTATCGCGAAGATCAGAAGACCTCCCCAACCGCCTAAAGCAGGTTCTTCGATACCGAACAGCGATCCTTCTCCTTTTGTTATAATTACAACCAGAGCAGCTATCAGCATACCCATCAACGCCTCACCGGCAATAAGACCGGAGGAGAGCAGTATGCCCTTGTTTTCTACCTCCTCTGATTGTGCCGGAGTTAGTTTCCTCTTTTCCTTTATTCTCTGAACGACCCACTTGAGGACTCCGCCGATAAATATACCAAAAGTTGACTGGAGCGGCAGGTACATACCTATAGCGATAAGCATTGGAGAAGGGGATTTGATTAAAATCAAACCTATTGTAAATCCAATACCCATCAGCACCAGCGGCCATGCCATCTGCCCGCCGATGATACCTTTAGAGAGCATTGCCATCAGCCCTGCCTGCGGCGCCGGAAGAGCCTGGCTGCCGATACCACCCTCGGTACCCTCATGAAGCGCCTGGAGCGGGAATACCATAAATAATGCCGCAGCGATAACTCCGATGATAACGGCGATCTCCATCTTTTTGGGAGTACCGCCGAGGATGTGTCCGACCTTCAGGTCCTGCATGATGTCACCTGCAACACCGGATGAACAACATACTACCGCGGCTACACCTAAAACGGCTGCGATGCCGAAATCTCCTTTCACTCCAACTATTACCATCATGAGCGCCGCTACGATCAAGGTGGTCAAGGTAAGACCGGATATCGGATTATTGGAGCTGCCGATTGTACCGACAAGGAATCCCGCAACCGCTGCAAATAGGAACCCGGCAACAGTCATAACCAGTGCCGCTATAATAGCGCCTCCGATATCCCGGCAGAAGTGGTAATACACCACCGCAATAGGGATAACAAGCGCTACTATTCCACCTATAACCAGATTATAAGGCAGGTCTTCATCGAGGCGGTTCTTTGTCGTGGCAACATCCGTTTTAGCGGTCTTAATATCCTGAACAACGCGGGCTATTCCGGATAGAAGCGATTTACGCATCATAAACAGTGTATAAATCGCACCCACAAGCATCGCACCCACTGCAACTGGACGAACAATCGAAAACCATATAGCGCCGGAAAGCATAGTCCAGTCTAACGCTATACCGTTAGCTTCTGCGATTTTTTCTATATTATTGGAATATACAAAGTTCAACAGCGGAACGAGCAGCAGCCACGCAAAAACACCGCCGGAGAAAACCACCGATGCGAGTCGAGGACCGATAATATAACCGACGCCGAGCATTGCAGGCGATGCATTCGGAGTTCTAAGGAAAATGCCGCCTTCAAAGGTAGATTCGCCTATTGTGCCGCCCGTTGTGTTCATGAACGTGATCTTCGATTTAGCGAATGTAAAGAACTTGCCAACCGTTTCCTGGATTAAATAGTAACCATTGCTGTTTTTAACAAACTCAATTAGCGCCGAAATTCCGATAGCGCCGAATACCATCCCTGCGCCGCTTTTACCTTTTTGACCTGCTTTGACGATCTCGGCACAGGCGACCGATTCAGGGAATGGCAGCGTTTTATCCTCCAGCAGCGATCTCCTCAGGAAGACTACGAATAGGACTCCCAGGATACCGCCGAGCAGCATAAGCGCTGTACTTTCAAAATAATGAAATTTTTCCCATACGCCCGCGATGATAAATGCCGGAAGTGTAAATATCGCCCCTGCAACAAGTGCTTCACCGACGGCTGCTGTAGTACGGAATATATTCTCTTCGAGAATCGTACCCTTCATTGGCTTTAGAACAGCCATTGCCATAACGGCAGCCGGAAATGTCGCAGCAACGGTAAGACCAACTTTCAGACCAAGATATGCGTTCGCTGCACCCAGGATTACCGAAAAGAAGGCACCCGGAATTACCGCTCGCAGTGTGAGCTCTTTGAGATCTGTTTTCGCTGGAACGTATGGCTTGAATCCCTTACTTGCCATAAAGACCTCCTAATTTTATTTTAGATATCATACTATCATCTCTAATTCGACCGTGTAAGTCTATTATCATTGATAGATATTTACAAGAAAATCAGGGAAAATTCAAATTATTTCTAACATAAATTTGACAAACAGAATTTGAGCCCCTATAATAATGAGTGAGTGCTCACTCATTTATGAGGTATAGATGGCAAGAAAAAAAGATGAGGAGTTAAAAGAAAAGATATTGACGGCGGCTTTTGAAGCGACGATGAAGCCGGATTTCATCGGCTTCACGACAGCAGGGATTGCAGAATGCGCCGGAGTTTCGGAAGGGACGCTGTATAACTATTTTAAAAATAAGGATGATTTGATTAAATCCCTTTTCGAATTCGGAATTTCAAAATATATCGAAATGTTAGGTAATCATATAGTTCAATACGATTCTTTAGAGGAAAAATTGAATCAGCTGTTGTTTTTTCACCTCGAGTTTTTCGCCAGGTCTTCAAGGATTTTTCATCTTCTCATTTTAGGTGTCGGCTCAAATACGCTTCCGATTGCTACGGTTTTCAGAAAAAATTTCCTGCCTTACAAAAACTTCATTAAAAACTTATTAAAAGAAAATGAATCTGATTTAAGGAATGACATTGATGTAGATACAGTATCGAGTTTTATCCTTGGTTCTACGCAGATACTGACTCTGGAGGAGATAGCTTTTCCGGGGTCTGTCGATATTAACAAATCAGTTTCACAGCTCAGTGATATTCTGATAAATTCTGTGATTAAGAAAAGATTGGGGGATCATAATGACTAAAAGTAAAAAGGCAAAGATCATACCTGTTATACTTTTATTGGCAGTTGCGGTTCTACTGGTATTTCTTCTCGCAGGTGAGGGAGAGATAACCGAATATATGGTATCCGGCACGGTAGAAGCCAGGGAGGTGGATATCAGCCCGAAGATCGCCGGGCGTATCGATTTGATCTACGCGGATGAAGGAGATACCGTCAGTGATGGAGAGCTGCTGCTCCAGATGGATGACCGACAGCTCAGGTTGCAGGTGCAGCAGGCGGAAGCCGGATTAAAAGCTGCACAGGAAACCCTGGCAGACTTGAAAGCCGGCGCCAGGGAAGAGGAGATCGCCTCCGCCAGGGCGGCATACGAAGCAGCAAAAGCCGCATATAAGAAAGCCAAAAACGACCTGAAGCGTGCACAAGTGCTGTACGAAGAGGAGACCACCTCCGAAGATCATCTGGAGCGAGCAGAGCTGCAGCTGGAGAACGCCGAAAAGAACATGGATATGGCACGGGAAATGCTGGAGCTCTTGAAAGCCGGCAGCAGGAAAAACGTTATCGAGAGCGCCAGGTACAACGTTCAGCAGGCGGAGAAAAAGCTGGATGAGATAATGCTCCTGCAAACGGAATCCCGCACCTTCTCGCCTATAGACGGCGTTGTCACTATCCGCTCTGCGGAGCCGGGTGAGGTGATTGCAGCCGGCACTCCCGTTCTAACGGTAATAAATCCGGCGGATTGTTATGTAAAGATTTACATAAGCGAAAAATATCTGGGCAGGGTAAAGATAGGTCAGGATGTGGAGATACTTACGGATTCGTTCGAGGATAAGACCTTCAGCGGAAAGTTGATATTCATATCCAGCGAAGCCGAGTTTACACCGAGAAATATCCAGACCCAGGAGGAGCGGGTGAAGCTGGTCTTCGCGGCGAAGGTGAAAATAGACAATAGAGACCTGCTGCTAAAACCTGGAATGCCGGTTGATGTGAAAATAGACCTGCTCACAGCAAAAGATATATGAACGTAATTGAAACCAGAAATTTAAAAAAGACCTTTGGCGAAATCGAGGCGCTGGACGATATCTCATTCTATGTAAAATCGGGAGAGATTTACGGGTTGGTTGGGCCCGACGGTGCGGGGAAAACAACGCTTATGAGAATACTGGTCGGCATTATGTCTGCGGATTCCGGTTCGGCGTTGATAGACGGTTACGATGTATTAAATAATCCGGAGGCTGTGAAGAGAAAGATCGGCTACATGAGCCAGCGTTTTTCGCTTTACGGAGACCTTACGGTGGCGGAGAATCTGGAATTCTATGCAGACCTGTATGAGATAACGATAAAAGATAGAAAGAAGCGTATCAAGCGCCTTCTGGAATTCAGCCGCCTGGAGCCTTTCCTGGGCCGTCGCGCCGACGCGCTCTCCGGCGGTATGAAACAGAAGCTCGGTCTCTCCTGTGCATTAATTCACACGCCGAACATACTTTTCCTGGACGAGCCCACCACCGGGGTCGACCCCGTCTCCAGGAGGGAGCTCTGGATGATTCTCTACGAGCTGTGGAAAGAGGGGATGACTATCTTCGTATCCACTCCGTATATGGACGAGGCGGAGCGCTGCGGTCGCGTCGGCTTTATTCACAGGGGCAGGATAATCTCCGAAGGTACGCCGACGGAGCTGAAAAGAAATACCGATTTCTCTGTCATCGAGGTTAAAATAACCGATGTAATAAATGCCAGGAAAAAGATCGAGCAGAGCGAGCTGTTTTCATCGTTTAATATATTCGGCGAGTATCTTCATTTCCTCAGCAAAAATTACAGGGAAGATATGAAAGAGGTACAGAAAAATCTCAAGTCATTGAATATTAAGATTACAAAAGCGTCGAAGGTGGATGCATCGCTGGAGGATATATTCCTGTATCTTACTTCGGATAAACTGACGGATAATTAATATGGATTATGCGGTAACAGCAGAAAAACTTGTTAAGAAGTTCGACGATTTTATTGCTGTAGATAGGGTAAGCTTCAAGGTTCGCAGCGGAGAGATATTCGGCTTTTTAGGTCCGAACGGCGCCGGAAAGACAACCACAATCAAGATGCTCTGCGGGCTTCTGCAGCCCACCTCCGGCAGCGGTAAAATCGCCGGCTATGATATACTGGAGGAACAGAAGAAGATCAAGCAGATCATCGGATATATGTCCCAGAAATTTTCGCTGTATCCCGACCTCACGGTTTACGAAAACCTGAAGTTCTTCGGCGGAGTATATGGGATCGAAAGCGGAAAGATAGAAAAAAGCATCGCCGGTATATCGGAGATGATCCACCTGGAGGACATCCAGGATTACATCACCGGGGAGCTGTCGCTCGGATGGAAGCAGCGTCTGGCTCTCGGCAGCGCCATCCTTCATGAGCCGAAGATACTGTTCCTCGATGAGCCGACCTCCGGCGTCGCGCCGGACGCACGGAGGAGATTCTGGCGGATGATAAATCACCTCGCAGGGGAGGGAGTAACTGTATTCGTAACTACCCATTATATGGATGAGGCTGAATACTGCGACCGGCTGGCGTTGATAAACAGGGGCGAGATAATTGCAGTCGGCTCGCCGTCGGAGATGAAAACTGAGATGAAGGACGAGGTGATACTGGAGCTGGTTACGGAAGAACTGATCGAATCGCTCCACATATTGGAGAAAGAGCGGAAGATATCGGAAGTCGCGCCGTTCGGCAATACAATACACATCACCGTGGCTGAGGAGAGGGAGGGTAAGAAGCTGGTATCTGACCTTATGAAAAAGAACAGTATTAAGATAACAACTCTCCGGAAGATCGATCCGTCTCTCGAGGATATATTCGTTAAATTGATAAAGGAACAGCATGCGACTTAACGTAATAAAAGCGGTAATAAAGAAGGAGTTCTACCAGGTCATAAGGGATAAACGAACCCTCGTAGCCACTTTTATCTTCCCCTTGATGATGATGTTCATCTTTTCGTATGGGATAAGCTTCGACGTAAAATCGATAAGAACCGCCGTCTCGGACGGGGACCGCACCAGCCACTCCAGGGAGATAATCCGCAGCTTCATGAGCTCCGGGTATTTTAAAAGAGTTACGGATGCGAACCTCAGTAGAAAAGATGCGGAGCAGATGGTTATGAGCGGTGAGGCGGCGGTGGCGCTGATAATACCGCATGATCTGTCCCGAAACCTGAAACGTATGAAGACCAGCTATATCCAGGTGCTTCTGGACGGGATGGACAGCAACACCGCCAACATCTCGCAGGGATATATAAAGGCGATTCTGCTGCAGTATAACCTGAAGATGATGACCACGCGTTTTAAAACGGCGGCGGCGTCGATGGGATTCAAGTTTCCGCCGGTAAACCTGGCTCTTAGAATCTGGTACAATCCGGAGCTGAAAAGCAACAATTTTATAATCCCCGGTATTATCGTCATCATCATGATGATGCTGGGGGCTCTGCTTACTGCGCTGTCTATCGTAAAAGAGAAGGAGTTCGGCAGCTTCGAGAACGTAGTTTCCAGCCCCATTCGCGGGATAGAGTTCATCATCGGCAAGGTCGCCCCGTACGCGACGCTCGCTTTCCTGGATATGGTTCTGGTCGTCCTGGTCGGCTGGATAGTCTTCGAGGTGCCGATCAAGGGCAGCATACCGCTGCTGATAGTTACATCTATAATATACCTGGTAACTGCGCTGAATTTCGGGATACTCGTTTCCACCATCGCCAGGACTCAGCAGACCGCCATGATGATGGCGCTGATATCTACCATGCTGCCGTCTATCTTCTTCTCCGGATTTGTATTTCCCATAAGGAGCATGCCGCTTGTGCTGCAGGGGATATCGTTCCTGGTGCCTGCGAGGTATTTTATGTCTATAATCAGGTCGATCTACCTGAAAGGAACCGGACTTGGAGATTTCTGGCAGGATTTGTTGATACTTACGCTGTTCGCACTGGTGCTGCTTATCGTAAGTTCTAAAAAATTTAAAAAGAGTCTGGACTGATGATAGATAGAATAGTACAGGTTGTGAAAAAGGAATTCATTCAGCTGCGGCGCGATCCGCGGTTTCTGGTGCTGATTCTTTTCGCCCCCATTCTGCAGCTAATTCTCTTCGGCTACGTAGCCACAACCGACGTAAAAGAGATACCGCTTGCTGTGTACGATACAAACAGGACGAAAGAATCACGAGAGCTGATCGACCGCTTCACCAGCTCCGGGCATTTCGAGCTTAAAGAATACATCACGGAGTACGACGATATAGATGCCGCACTGGATAACGGCAGGGTGGACATGGTGATGGTGATACCGTACGATTACGCCCGGGATCTGAAGAAAGGAAAAGAGGCATCGGTACAGATACTGGTTAACGGAGTGAACTCCAACAACGCATCGATAGCGGCGAATTACGCCACCAACATAATCCTCAGCATGTCTGAAGATATAATGATCCGGAAACTGGGCGGGCTGTACAGCGGGAGCACCTCGCAGCTGGTGCAGAGCCGCGACCGGGTGTGGTTTAACCCCGAACTTAAAAGCAAGAACTTCATGGTTCCCGGAATTATAGCGATTATATTGCTGATAATGCTGCTGCCGGTTATGTCGATGAGTATAGTGCGCGAAAAAGAGGTGGGGACGATAGAGCAGCTGAATATCACGCCGCTTAGTCCGCTGGAGCTGATAATCGGCAAAGTGGCGCCGTTTATCATAATCGGGTATATCGATATCACGCTGGTTACGGTGGTGGGGACGCTGTGGTTTTCGATCCCGATACAGGGTTCGCTGCTGCTGCTTTATTTACTTTCCGGGATATTTATCATCTCCTGCCTCAGCCTGGGTATCTTTATATCAAGCGTCAGTAGCAACATGATACAGGCGTTCATGGGAAGCATCGTGTTCCTGCTACCGAATATACTGCTCTCCGGCTTTATTTTTCCCATAAACAGCATGCCGAAGGTATTTCAATACATTACGTATTTTATACCGCTCAGATATTTCTTAATTATTATACGAGGTATATTCCTAAAAGGCGTTGGCATAATCGAGCTGTGGCAGGATACGCTGCTGCTTACCATCTACGCCCTGGCGGTGCTGCTGATCAGCAGTTCGTTCGTCGCCCGCCGTACCAAAACGGCATAAATATTTTTCACCGCAGGTAATTATACTCACCGCAGAGGGCGCAGAGAACGCAGAGGAATACTAATATTTTTATAGGTTTATTAGAGATTGTTAACGATCCTTTTAATGCCGTCTTTTAGTATCTTTACATTGAAATTAATTAGAAGTCCTAATTTTAGATCAGATATCTTTAAATAGCTCAGCAGCTGGGCTGTATGTATGGGCAGTAAAGTATCTACGGATTTGAGTTCAACAATTACTTTGCTTTCCACAAGCAGGTCTATTCTGTAACCACAGTCCAGTTTCACATTCTTGTATACAATTGGCAATGCTTTCTGTTTTTCGTATTTAACTCCTTCCTTCCTTAATTCAAAGCAGAGGCATTCTTCATAAGCGGATTCCAGCAGCCCGGGACCCAATTGTTTATGAACCTCTATGGCAGAGCCAATAATTAGATTAGATATATCGTTCTCATGTAACATATTAAGTTTATATATTAATAATGATAAAAAGTAAACATCCGCGTGCTCCGCGGTGAGCACTAAACGTTTCTTAATTCACCGCAGAGATCACAAAGACCGCAGGTAATTATACTCACCGCAGAGATCGCAAAGAGCGCAGAGTTTTTAATATTTTATTTGAAATTTTATTTATAATTATAGTTAGCTTTTATGCTGAGAATTTTTTTCTAAAAAGCTGTTATCTTTTTTATTAGTTAGAATTCCCTCTGCGTCCTCAGCGTGCTCCGCGGTGAGCACTAAACGTTTCCTCATTCACCGCAGAGGTCCCAGAGATATGTATTATCTGAATTTTAAATTGCGTTGCACTTGATTTGGGTGTGGTTTTTACGTAGACTCTATGGTTTCAAGCGTACTGGATTGATTTTATGACAGGACTTAAGAGAAAAGAGAAGAAGGCTTCCAGACCGCCCGCCATGTTTCCAGTTTTGAGGTACGTCCCGGAGGCGAGGCGGATATTTTTCAGGCGGTTGAAGGTACTCTTTAACGGCGTGCAGCGGTATGAAGGCCCTGATGTGGATATATGCCGAAGCATCATTGACGATTGTTATAATAAAGAGAAGGAATATTTTATGACCAGCAACGGTCACTTCTGTGAGTTCTACGTGCGGGATTTCGGCTGGTCTGTGGAATCGCTCTTAAAACTCGGTTATGGTGAGAGGGTGCGCAAGACGCTCGAATACGTAATGGAGACCTTTGAGGATTACGGATCGATAGAACAGGTGATAGACCCGTACGGACGCCCTTTTACATATCCTCTGAACTACTCCCCGGATGCAGTGTCGTTTTTGATCAGGAGTCTTAATCTGGCGGATTCTATTGACCTGATCGAGAGGCATAAAGACCTTCTGAATCGTGAGCTTATCAACTGCTTTAAGATGGTTGTGGATAAGCGAACCGGTCTGGTGCGCCGCGACCGTGCTTTCGTATCTATGAAGGATTACTCGCTCCGCGTAAGCTCCTGCTACGATAACGTGATGATAGGGATGCTCTCGGAGGATTTGAAAGAGATAGGAATTTTAGAGAATCCGTTTGCAAGATGTGACTACAGGAAGCTTTTGATAGAAAACTTTTGGACGGGCGAGTATTTTCTGGACGATCTCTCGAAACACCAGATAATCTGCGGCGATGCTAACGTAATCCCCTTCTGGACCAGTCTTATAAAAAGGCGTGATATGCTGCGAAAGGCTATGTACACCATCATGCAGGAGGGGCTGGCGAACCCGTTTCCGCTGCGGTTCACCGACAAGCGGTATAATGAACAGAAGATGGTTTGGGAGGAATTCTTCGCCGGCGACTATCAACGCAGCGCGATCTGGCCGCATATCGGGATGATGTTCATCGATCTTATGCGAAAGATAGACATCGATTATGCGCGTAATTACCTGGGAAGATACCAGAAACTAATAGAGAAATACCGGAATTTCCTCGAGGTATATAATAGGAAAGGCAAGCCTTTCAGCACAGTATGGTTCTATACGGATGAGAGCATGATCTGGGCGGCTAATTACCTTTATTTGAAAGAGACTATCTGTTAATCCGGGATGTAACATGACAACAAACAGTCATTCCGCAGGCATACATTCCGGGAAGCCGAACACGGAATCTTATAAGTATGCTCGAGCATTATAAAATTTCCTTTTGATTGAACAATTACAAAACTGTAAACACGGGGTGCAGGTGGTCTTCGACACACCTGCACCCGCAGAGGTAAGTATTATCTCTTGTTTTGTCTAAGTTATAGCATATATTAGATAAATGAGTGATTCCGCAGGAAAATAAAGTTTCTTAAAATCCTATTTGATCTCTATGCTTTTCAGGACGTTTCTGCCGAGATGCTCGTTTACGGTTTCAATTATTCTTATTCGGTCATAACCGTTATTCATAACCTGCATCCAGCGCGGGCTATCACATTCGAGGACCAATTTTCCGTTTACAAACATAACCGGTTTCACCTTTCTGCAAAGTGAATCGCCGGCGGCTTCCCTGTATGCCCAGAACACCACCTGTTCCTCCAAACCCCGGTTTCTATAAGTATTTTCGGTAAGGTTCGGTATTGCCTTAGACAATCTCTCCATATCCTATTATTGTACCCCCCTTCTCAACTTTGACTTAACCTGTACGGAAAAGTTACTCCTGATATTATCCTTTCAATATCTCTACTCGCGCCATCAACAAGAAAAATATTATTATTAGCGCCAACCCTCGTTTTATCTAAGCTCATTCTTCTGATTCTATCATTGAATACGAGTAATTAGCTCCTCTATGCTGAACTCGTAATCTATCCAGCGCCTGACATCGATCTGGCTTAGCAGGCAGGTGATCCGCGTCGAATGATTTTCCCCCATGCAATGGAGAATCAACCCCCCTATACACTCTTTATTCTCCCGGTAATGATCAATAATCATTCCGGCGGATTTTGTTACCGATCCTTTCAGGTCTTTTATGTCGCTCCAGCTCGAGATATATTCAACACACAGTACATCATCCTCCTGATCGATTCGCATAATACGATTCTCTGAATCCTCGCTCTTCACAATCGTTGCGATTTTCTTCTTGTTAACCTTCACAGTAATCCACCTGTCGGTTATTTCACTTCATCGATAAGCTTAAGAAAACTGCTGTAAGGCAGCGCCACCCAGCTTTCCGCTTTCTGCGCACCGAGTGACTGGGATATAAGCGATACTTTGGCAGCGGTCTCTTCATCGGGAGCTTCGTAGATCGATAGAAAATCATACTGTCCGAAAAGGAAATAATGTTCCTTGAATTTCACCTCGGGACATCTCTTTTCAACTTCGGCCTTCCATTTACGTCCGTTCTTTTTTAATTGGTCAAGATCGCTCATACCCTCGGGTGATATTTTTGTGGCAAGAATGAACGTTTGCATAGTATCCCTCTCTCCAATATAATTCGGTTATCAATTAAATTTTAGCAACTTTGTGTTTAGAACACAAGAAAAAATAAAAATCTGAGGTGAGTTTATGTACAAAATAAAATTCGTAATTTCATTCATGATCATCCTATTTATCAGTCTTTCAATTTCAGCAGAAGAAGTATTCAGTAGAGAATACGATATTTATAAAAACAGGTTCTTTCTCTCGGTTCGCGGCGGGGAGTTTCTACCTGAAGAAGTTTACTCCATTCGCACTGATCTCGTTGTATTAAACCAGCCTGCATGGTTCGAGAATACAATGAACTTTAAGGAAAGCTTTATCTTTGGTGGAAGCATAGGATATTTCTTCACAGAAAACCTGGGTTTGCGGATCGATGTGGACATATGCTCTACAGACGGCGAATCCTCTTTCAAAGCAAACCTGCCGAATCCGCTGAAGCCGACGGAATCCGCCGAGGTCACTACAACCGTCACCGGCTTCGCCAGCAATTGGACAGTAGCCCACGCAGACCTTGTTTACAGGAAAAAGCTATCCTCAAGGCTCATGTTTTCCATCGGAGCCGGTGCTACCGGCGTGTTCACGGATATCTACGTTCTTGATAATTTCACATGGGATTGGATCGCAAATGTACTGGGGTTAGTAGATATCCAGTTTGAGACTTACAAAGTAGAGGCGTACAGCTTCAACATTTATGGAGAGCTACAATACTACGTAGATGATGATATCTCGCTTTCTTTAGAGGGAAGATATTTTCACTCTTCAACTGAGATAGAGGTTCCGGATTACATATATAATGCGAAACTGCCGGTTGATATGGGAGGAGTCTATATCTTAGCGGGGCTAAATCTCCACTTATAAAATTAACATCGTATAATCATATAAAATTTCTTTAATTATGAGTTTATGC
>Ga0180433_10004980_pt1 | contig 18329 bp, 15 predicted proteins | sample SS_ome_8_FD_132980 | JGI IMG/M metagenome (GOLD analysis project Ga0180433, IMG submission 132980) | Hypersaline lake sediment archaeal communities from the Salton Sea, California, USA - SS_1_D_1 metaG | ecosystem: Environmental > Aquatic > Non-marine Saline and Alkaline > Hypersaline >... | reverse complement strand
GGGGTCGATGAATACCTTAAATGCCTTTAAATGCTTATAGGCCGCCTCTGGTGTTAAAACCTGATAGCTATATGACTCTGTTCTCTCCTTAAAGCCTTCAGCCCTTTTTTTATTCGCCTCATCCTCATCCTTTTTCAGCAAAATGCCACTATCTATTTCTAATGCCCTTGATAAACGCAAGATAGTTGCAACAGGGGGCCTTAATTTTCCTTCCTCTATATCAGAGATATATTCTACAGAAAATCCAGTTTCATTGGCTACGTGTTCAATGCTGAATCCCTTCTCGTCCCTGATTTCCTTCAATCTTTGCCCCATAGGCTTATCTTTCTTTCTCCGTGGCATCTTTAAGCACTCCTTTACTAAAAAATTATAAAATGGCCTTAATACGATTATTTTTAAACAGTATCAAAATACGCTTATTCCTTCTTCTCAGTATTTTTATTAAAACCTCGATAAATTTTCAAGATGAAACTGATAAAAAGAACAGTGCCGATGAGGATAATTAAATTCGATGAAAAGAATGTCATGATAAATGAAAAGGGATCATTGATCTGGTATGCCATATAAAGAAGATTTATGCCGAAAAGCACAAAAAAAAGTGCAATAAATGCCAATATAACCTGTACTACCCACAATGGAATAATCCTTTCCATCATCTTATATTTGATTTAAGCTTGGCTGATACAATTGTATCACAAGCAGTATATGGATCAATTTGTTTATCTACAATTGATTTAATTGCCTCCTCGAATTCCCCTGAGCTTGTAATATCAATAAATATTTCCTTTGCTATCCTGTCCTTTATCATCTCCGAAAGATCGCTTTTGGCCTTTTCATATCTCAGCTTTGATAACATTGTTTTATTTGAGGACAAATAGAGGTGATGTTTCTCTATTTCATCTAAAAGCTCCCTTATCCCTTTATCAAATGCCGCCTGTGTAGTTAAAATTGGTGGCTTCCAACCATCCTTATATCTCTTTTCATCCATTTCAATCATTAGCCTTATATCGCCCACCGTTTTATCTACGCCTTCTCTATCACTCTTATTTATTACAAAAATATCGCCCACCTCCAGAATTCCTGCCTTTAAGGCCTGGACATCATCACCCATACCAGGTACGAGAACAATAAGGGTTGTATCCGAGCTTCTAACTATATCAACCTCATCCTGTCCTACCCCAACTGTTTCAACAATAACATAATCCTTGCCCATAGCGTCTAAAACATCTATAGCGCTTCTAGTTGACTGCGTTAAACCACCAAACGCCCCTCTTGTAGCCATGGAACGAATGAATACCCCTTCGTCCATGCTGTGTCTTTGCATTCTTACGCGGTCTCCCAGTATAGCACCACCACTAAAAGGACTGGTAGGATCAACCGCGAGCACCCCGACTGTCTTGCCAGACTTTCTCAAGTGGGTTACCATCTGGTCCACCAAGGTACTCTTTCCAACACCAGGTGCTCCTGTCACTCCAATCACATAGGCATTTCCAGTTGCGCTATAAAGCTCTTTGAGAACCTCTCTCGCCTCCGGTATATTATCATCTATATCCCTTATAAGTCTCGCAACAGCCCTTATATCTCCCGTCTTAATCTTCTGAACTATCTCCATTAGAAAATTCCCTACAATATTAAAGCAATAGTGAAAGGTTCATTAATTTTTCCCTGCACCTAACCTATAAGCTATTTATAATTTCCATTCTTCCCTTTACAAACCCCTTGGCTTAACATTTTCTTTAACCCAATTTACTATCTCTGTAAGAGGAGTGCCAGGGGTAAATACTTCCTTGATTCCTGCATTTTTTAATTTTGGTATATCTTCCTCCGGGAATATGCCACCACCGCAAACAACAATATCATCAGCATTTTTTTCCTTAAGCAGTTCTACAACTCGCGGAAAGAGATACATATGGGCACCTGCTAAACTGGATAAACCTATCATATCTACATCCTCCTGTATAGCAGCTTGAACTACTTCCTCAGGCGTCTGATGAAGCCCGGAATAAACAACCTCAAACCCTGCATCTCTATATGCCCTAGCGATAATCCTCGCCCCCCTGTCATGACCGTCTAAACCTGGTTTTGCCACTAAGACCCTAATTCTCCTCTCTTTATTCATAGTATCTCCCAACAATATAGCCAGAAACTCATATATCTAATCAATAAACACCTGGATCTCTATAAACGCCAAAAACATCCCTAAAAACATCAGTGATTTCCTGCTCCGTGGCATATGCTTTAACTGCTTCAATAATAACAGGCATAAGGTTAGAATTTCCCTCGCATGCCTCACCCAGTTTTTCTAAGACCTCTTTTACCTTAGTATTATCCCTGTTTTCTTTGACCTCATTTAGCCATTTTATCTGTTTTTCTTCTAATTCCTCATCAATTTGAAGAATCTCAATAGGAATTTCTTCTTCACTAACGTGTTTATTGACCCCAACCACTGTTTTTTCTTGACTGTCTACCTGCAATTGATACTTATACGCAGCATCTGCTATTTCCATTTGTGGATAATTACGCTCTATAGCCGCCACCATTCCACCCATGTCATCAATTTTTTTAATATATTCAAAGGCCTCTTCCTCCATATCTCTCGTAAGTCTCTCCACAAAGAACGATCCGCCGAGCGGGTCAATGGTATTTGCGACTCCAGACTCTTCAGCTATTATCTGCTGTGTTCTCAGGGCAATAGTTGCTGCCTCTTCAGTAGGTATAGCAAGAACCTCATCCAGGGAGTTTGTGTGTAGTGATTGTGTTCCACCAAGTACAGCGGCCAAGGCCTCGAGTGAGGTCCTTATAACATTATTGTAAGGCTGCTGGGCTGTAAGAGAGCACCCTGCAGTCTGCGTATGAAACCTTAGCCATAAAGAGCGCTCATCCTTTGCCTTGAATCTTTCCTTCATTATACGTGACCACATTCTTCTGGCTGCCCTGAACTTTGCAATTTCCTCAAAAAAGTCAAGATGTGAGTTAAAGAAAAACGATAGCCGCGGGGCAAATGCATCAATATCAAGCCCTCTTTCCAGAGCCGCCTCCACATAAGCAATGCCATCAGCTAGAGTAAATGCAAGTTCCTGGACTGCAGTCGAACCAGCCTCCCTTATATGGTAACCGCTTATACTTATTGTATTCCACCGTGGAACTTCCTTGGTACCAAACTCAACAGTATCCGTTATAAGTCTCATAGAGGGTTTCGGCGGGCACATAAATGTTTTTTGTGCTATAAATTCCTTAAGCATATCATTCTGGATGGTTCCACCAATTATACGTCTATCAATCCCTCTGTTTTCAGCCATTGCGATATACATTGCCCAAAGAATAGATGCAGGCGGATTTATCGTCATAGAGGTAGTTATCTTATCAATAGGAAGACCGTCGAACAATATTTCCATATCCTTCAATGAATCAATGGCCACCCCGCACTTTCCACATTCCCCTCTTGAACGAGGGGAGTCCGTGTCATAGCCCATAAGTGTAGGCATATCAAATGCTGTAGACAAACCTGTCTGTCCCTCGTTAACCAGCAGGTGAAATCTCTCATTTGTATCCTTGGCAGACCCCAACCCTGCAAACATCCGCATAGTCCATAGCCTGCCACGGTACATTGTTGGTTGAACGCCACGAGTAAAAGGATATATCCCTGGAAAGGCTATCTCTTTAGGATAATCCAGATCCTCTATATCCAGGGGTGTATAAATATTTTTAATAGGCCTGTCAGAAACAGTAGAAAATCTCTTCAGCCTTTCAGGTGCCTTCAGGGTATATTCATTAAAAAGCTTTTGCCAGTTTTTTTCTTCATTTGCTATATCCTCTAAGCTTTTTTTGTTAAACATAAAAGCCTCCTTTTAAAATTTTCCAAGCAACGAACTGGCAATTGTATTTTTCTGAATCTCCCTTGTTCCTTCATATATTTCCATGATCTTTGCATCTCTATAAAAGCGTTCAACCTCATATTCGAGCATATATCCATAGCCTCCGAGCATTTGTATCGCTTCATCAGAGACCTCAACTGCCGTCCTTGCCGCATACATTTTAGCAATAGATGTTAATTTTGGATCTATTTTCCCCTGATCAAAATTCCAGGCCGCCTTATAAACTATGAGTCTTGCAGTCTCAATCTTAGTAGCCATGTCTGCCAGCTTATGCTGTGTTACCTGAAACTGGGCTATTTTTTTTCCAAACTGACTTCGCTCCTTTACATATGCAAGTGCCCTATCAAAAGCCCCCTGGGCAATTCCAAGGGCCTGCGCAGCTATCTCGATTCTGCTCTCGTCAAAAAACTCTAGAACCTGGTAAAAACCCTTATTTTCCTGACCAACAAGATTAGAAACAGGAACTCTAACATTGTTAAATGAGAGCTCGCCAGTTGCAGTCATCTTAATACCCATTTTATCACCAACATCAGAGGAGGTATACCCTGGAACATCTTTTTCGACAATAATAACAGATTGGCCACGATAAGAGGGGGTCACATCAGGGTCTGTCTGGCAAAGCACCATGACAAAATCACTGTTCGTGCCATTAGTAATGAATGTCTTCACACCATTTATTACATAATCATTTCCATCCCTTACGGCATTGGTATCCATAGCAGTAATATCACTTCCGTGATCAGGCTCTGTAAAACCCCCACTTGATAGACTCTTGCCGGTTGCAATAGGAATTAGATATTTCTCCCTTTGCTCATCATTTCCACACCTGAGTATTATCTCTGACGCAAAATCAGATAGGCTAAGGGCAATGCCAAAGCTTGAGTCCTGCTTACAGAAGGCTTCTACCACAAGGGTATTTTCAAAAATTCCATAGTCTTGCCCGCCATACTGCTCTGGAAAATGTATACCAACAAAACCAAGCTCGGCCGCCTTTTTCCAAATATCCTTTGGGAATGTATGCCCCCTTTCAAATTCAAGGGCCATATCCTTATCAAACTCTCCCTTGGCAAATTCCTCTGCCGCTTTTTGAATTGCCTCTTGTTCCTTGTTTAATTTAAAATCCATTATAACCTCACATCTAAAGAAGTTCTCCTTTAAATTCAGCCTTTCTCTTTTCTAAAAAGGCACCCATGCCTTCCCTTGCGTCCGGACTCGCCATACATATTCCAAAGGCATCAGATTCCATATAACAACCAGTTCTAAGGTCTTGGTCATATCCCCTGTCAATTGTTTCTTTCACCGCGCGTAAAGATACCTTACCCTTTGCAGCCAATAATCGTGCTGTTTTCATGGTCTCATCCCACAAAGAGGCCTTTGGAAATACCTTATTCACAATTCCTATATCCTTGGCCTCATTAGCACTTATCATAGCCCCTGTCATACAAAGTTCCTTGGCCATTGATTTTCCCACCAAGCGCGATAATCTCTGTGTCCCTCCAAACCCAGGGATAATTCCAAGATTTATTTCAGGCTGACCGAACATCGCTGAATCCGCGGCGTATATAAAGTCACATGCCATGGATATTTCTGTACCTCCTCCGAGCGCAAACCCATTCACAGAAGCAATCACGGGAACAGGCAGGGTTTCTATTAGAAATAACAGCTCCTGGCCTTGTCGCGAAAAGAATTTTCCCTCCAGAGGTGTGTAACCTTTCATCTCAGCTATATCAGCCCCTGCTATGAAGGCCTTCTCACCTTCTCCTGTAAGTATCAACACCCTTATAGATTTATCATTTATTATCGCCTCCAGGGCATTTCTTGTTTCAGCAATAACCTTTTTATTGATGGCATTAAGTACCTTCGGTCTGTTAAATTTAATTATCGCAATAGTATTATCCACCTCATAAATAATAGTTTCATAGGCCATAAAATAACTCCTTAAAGATTTTCTAAATTTAGATAAAAAATAACTGAAACCGTTATCGATTTAGACTTATAAATAATTAAACCCTCTCAAGTGCCATTGCCATGCCCTGACCCCCGCCTATACATAAAGTTGCGAGGCCTAACTCAACATCATTTCTGACCATTTCATTCATTAGGGTCAATACAATTCTGGCGCCCGTACACCCAACTGGGTGTCCTATCGATATACCACTTCCCAGCAGATTAGTTTTATCCAAATCAAAACCCAACTCTCTTATACATGCAATAGCCTGAGAGGCAAATGCCTCGTTGAGCTCAACTTCACCAAAATCACCTACGCTTAAACCTGTAGCCTCTAAAACCTTTCTAACTGCAGGAATAGGACCTAAACCCATATATGCGGGATCAATTGCCCCTGATGCATAGGCCTTAATCTTTGCAATAGGTTTCAGGCCTAAATCCTTAGCCCTATCAGCGGACATTAGAAGAAGTGCTGCAGCAGCATCGTTAATTCCAGATGCGTTTCCAGCTGTAACCGTCCCTTCCTTTTTAAAGGCAGCTGGTAGCTTCGACATTTTTTCGACACTAGTATCCATCGGCCTTTCATCTGTATCAAATACTATCGGCTCCCCTTTTCTTTGAGGAATGACTACTGGAACAATCTCCTTTTCAAAAATCCCATCTGCTATTGCCTTTTTGGCCCTTGCATGGCTTAAGGCACCAATCTCATCTTGCTCCTGTCTCGATATGCCATATCTTTCAGCAATATTTTCAGCTGTTATGCCCATATGATAGCCATAAAAAATTTCCCATAGACCATCAAAGACCATTAAATCAGTTAATTCATTATTATTCATCCTTGCTCCCCAACGAGCCGCATTTATTGCATATGGTGCCATACTCATATTTTCCATGCCACCAGCAAGAATGACATCGTGTTCGCCCTCTCTTATAGAGAGTGCCGCAAGTGCCAAGGCCTTCATTCCTGATGCACAGACCTTATTAACAGTAAAGGCATTAACCTCTTTGGGGATTCCGGCATGGATTAATGACTGTCTGGCAACATTCTGCCCTTGCCCGGCGCCTATGACATTGCCCATGATTACCTCATCAATACTTATAGGTTGGAGGGACTCATCGTAGTCATAGCTCTTTTTTTCTAGTTCAATCATATCATTACCTTTAAGGGCATCAGGCTCAAAGCCTTTAAGTTTACTGCTTATTTCAGGTCTCAACCCAAATTTCTTCAATGTTTCCTTTAATACCAATGAACCAAGGGAAACCACTGGTGTAGTTTTTAATGATCCCCCAAATGAACCTACAGGTGTCCTCATACCGCCTACAATAACAACATCTCCCATACAAATATCTCCTTATTTAAAAATTAAACTACGTAAAATTTTTAGTTTACAATTCTATTATGAATCTTAAAAAATATTGGTTAACTTATAAAAATGCCTCTTAGGGTTAATTTAGGTGTCAATGAAAAAGACTGCCATGGCAGTGTGCAAAGTACTGCAGGAAAGCCTAAAATATTGCTTCAATTTCTTAAGTTAGACAATACCTGTATTATTCATAAAATCCATTATTATATATTCCTTTCTCGGTTTCTAAGTCAAGTCAAAATAACCTCGCGAATAGTAAAAATTAGAATCCTTACAACAATCAATAATGTCAAAATATGTATTCAACTTTTGCTTATAGTGAAAAAATATTGAGAATTTTTTTATTGACAATATAATTTTGGTCCAATATAAGTAGAAAGTGTAGTTACATTGTAGCTAAATTATAGCCATAAATTATTTATTTTATCACACGTATGTGTTCATATTTATAAAAACAAGTTACATATGTTGTTGTTAATACATATTATTTTTTAATATAGATGAAAAACGAAATAAAAAATTATGCTCAGAAAGAAAAGAAGGTAAAAAAAGTGAAATTCGAGATTTATGGCGAAGAGATGCTTCAAAAAGAGGTTAAATTAAGTGGAAATAGTGGCCGGGTATATCTCCCCCCAGATTGGGTTGGCAAAAATGTTAAGATAATAAGAATAGATTAGTTAGTAAAGGTAAGAGGGATTTAGGCTTGGAAAATTTTATTATAAGAAGGTTAAAGGAAAATGACGCTGATGATATTAACCGGATTTTAAAGTCTATAACAAAAGATTCTGTCACATTGGATTATAAACCAATTATAAAAGAAGAGGTTAAAAAGAAGGACGAAATTAGCTTTGTCGCAGAGCTTGATGGCAAGGGTGTCGGATTTATTGTCACGTATATACTCTACGGTGGATTTGGCTTAGAAAAAAGCGCCTGGATCGGCCTTTTTGGCGTTGACCCGAAATACATGGGAAGCGGAATCGGAAAAAGAATGGCCAAAGAGGTCTTTGATGAACTTATGAAAATGGACATAAAGAATATCTTCACATCAGTCAGGTGGGATTCCGTTGACTTATTATCTTTTTTTAAGTCTCTCGGCTTTGACAGGTGTGAATTTATTAATCTAAAAAAAATTATTGATTAATCTTGATGGTTTCGTAAAAAGTCATTTTACTCGCTCATGATGCCCATTTTGGGATTCATCAAATGCTTCGCTAAATTCCAAAAACTCGGCCTAAAGGCCTCAAACAATTTGTCCCGCTTGCAGCGGGATTAACGCTCAAAATTTCATGAATCTATCTCCAAAAGTGGCCAAAGTCGCTCGCAAAAGACCTTTTACGAGTTTGTCAATCATTATCAATAAAAAAAATAATCTTTATACTTATTACATGATGAAGCATATGAATTCTCAGTAGAGGCTTAGGCGAGAAAATGACTGTATTTTTCAAGCAAATTCAACCTTCAATAACCACCAACAATGTTTTAACGTAAACCCCAAAAAAATTATAGTATTCAAAGATGCTATCAAATAAGTACGACATTTAAAAAAAGGTAAAAAAATGAGGTATGCAGAGACAGGGTATAATTTAGAAATCGACTTAACCCGAGGAAGCTTTGACAAAATCCCTACCGACCCAAAATTAACTGAGCTTTACTTGGGTGGTCTGGGTACTAACGCCAAAATATTATGGGATAGGGTTCCCCCTGAAACCGAGCCTTTTTCCCCTGATAACCTGCTCATATTCGGCACTGGCATTTTGTGCGGTACACCAGCCCCGAGTACCAATCGCACCATTGTTTCCACATTTTCTCCTCAAACCGGATTGATGGCCTTTTCAATGATGGGCGGATTCTGGGCACCAGAGCTAAAATTTGCCGGCTATGACAAAGTGATAATCCGTGGCAAATCACCTGATCTGGTTTATCTGTGGATAAATGGCGATAAGATAGAAATCCGCGATGCCTCTCACCTGCGTGGCAAAGGACCTCTCGAAGTCACAGAGCTTATTAAAACGGAGTTGAAGGATCCGAAAGTACAAGTCGCCGCCATTGGACTTGCTGGCGAGAACAAGGTCTTCTATTCCTCCATTGAGCATGGCAGGTCTAGTGCAAGTCGACTTGGAGTAGGTGCAGTTATGGGGGACAAAGGCCTAAAGGCTATAGTTGTCCGGGGCAAGAAGGACATCAACGTCGCTCACCCGGAGGAATTTATGAACCTTTGCAACGAAGTGCTGCAATACAGAAACTTCCGATGGGAAAATCCGATTAAAGGCGTGCCCGCCATTCTGGCAGGGGTTGGTTCACCACAGGAGATGGCACTACGTGATGAGGAATGGCATACAACGAGCTTTTCCTGGGGGCATGCTCGCACTCGGAGAAAGGGTTTTTGGACCAAGGAGATAGAAGAACAGTGGAATAATATTCAGGATAAGGCCATAATACGCCTCATAAGCTGTTACAACTGCCCGAATGAATGTGGTGCGCTAATTTCTTACCCCGGTCTCGGAACCCCGACATATATGATGAAATGCTATTCAAAGCTCACGTACGTCATGGGTGCTATGTCGAATGATCTGGAGTTCGGTTATAAAATCGCCGGGCAAGCCCAAGAATATGGGATGGACGGGTACACAAATCCTCAGGTTATGGCATTCGCAGTAGAACTCTATGAAAACGGTATTCTGACTGACAAGGATATGCCGGGTTTTCCCCCAAGAGCTCCAGACGGCAGTGATGAGGAGAGGTTTTTCTGGCTAGTTAAAAAAATTGCCCACCGGGAGGGAATCGGAGATGTCTTAGCCAACGGTGTTTATTGGGCAGCTCGTCACATCGGCAAAGGGGCAGAGGAATATGATCATAATACTACTAAAAAGCATGAACAAATGGTTATTAAACTAGGGATGCTGAACCCTATTTATTATTTGTTGTACGGCACCGGCGAGAAGGCAAACATCACACAGATTGAAGGACAGATTCCTCAAGTGCCCCTTCCTAAAGAATTGAGAGAAGAATTCGTAAGTGACTGGGTACAGATTCCCACTGGCAAGGAAGAAAGGTTTAAACAATTCATGATGGAATGGGGAGATGAAGATAAAATATTTCCATATTATCCCCTCCCTGACCTGGTCTGTGACCTGGTTGAATGGCAGGAAATTATGCATTATATTGACGATGCAACCGGCATCTGTGCCGGCATGTCTTCATTCCTCATCAAACCCCCCTATCACATACACAATATACCCCGTATGGTTTCATTAGGGACCGGCATAGATATCAATGAAGAGGAACTGTGGGAAATAGCCAATAGGAACCGAACTCTGCTGAGAGCTATAAATGTGAGAAGGGGTGTGAGGAGGAAGGACGATGAACCTCCTGTTGATCATTGGAAGAGGAGATTCCCTGACTATGAAGCTAAACTGAAGGATGAGTATTACAGGTTCAAGGGTTGGAATAGCGATGGTATCCCAACCGAAGAAACCCTGGATAGACTTGGCCTTGATTATGTGGCCAAGGACTTAAAGGAAAGGGGCATTCTAAGCGACGGAAAGACTGAAGGCGCTTTAGAAACATCTTCAGGAGGAGGTTCTGAAAAATGAGGAAGATTACAGTAATAAATATCAATGCCGACAAATGCATGGGTTGCCGAGCATGTGAGGTAGCCTGTTCCGCCTTTCATGCTAGTCCTAAATACAGCAGCACAAACCCGGAGAGATCTCGTATTCGGGTAAGTTACGATCAGCTAAATGACATCTACCTGCCGGTAATGGGTGGCGAGTATACCTCAGCCGAGTGTAACGCCAGATACACTATAACGCTAGATGATAAGAAATATGAGGAATGTGGCTTTTGCAGGGCTTCGTGCCCATCCAGGGATCTTTTTAAAGATCCTGATAGCGGTCTCCCCTTGAGGTGTGATCTGTGTGATAACCTGGACAACGGTGCTTTGGATGAGCCCTGGTGTGTTAAGTGGTGCCTGAATGATGCCCTGACCTTTGAGGAAAGGGAAGAAGAAGGAGAAGAACCGGAAATGCTGGATGACGTGGAATACGGAGTAAGATCACTAATAGATACACACGGGCTGGAGAAGGTAGTCGATGCTGTTACCCGAATCTCAAAAAGGGAATAAACCATCAAGGTGTAAGAAAAAGGACTAAAGAGCAATGGAAACTGTAGCCCCTTATAAAGAGATTATAGACGTAATAAAGGAAAGCGGTGGAGAGGCCTTCAACCTATGCTATCAATGCGGACTATGTGATACGGTTTGTCCCTGGAATAAGGTCCGAACCTTTTCTATACGCAAGATCATTCGAGAGGCTACATTCGGTTTAACGGAGATAGAAAGTGAGGATATGTGGCGTTGTACAAGCTGCGGAAGATGTCCTGAGGAGTGCCCGAGAGGCGTAAAGCAGATAGAAATTGGCGTAGCATTACGCAGGATTGCTACGGAGTATGGCGTCTTTCCTGCGGCTGTGAAGCCTATTCGTACCATAAACGCAGGTCTTGTTGCTCAAGGTAACCCCTTTGGTGAAGAACGCAAAAACAGGGGGCAGTGGAAAGAAGGTATGCCGGTAAAGGCATTTACCGAAGGAATGGAGATCCTCTATTTTCCCGGTTGCTACCCGAGCTATGACCCGCGAATGAAAAGAGTGGCAAGAGCCACAGCCACTATACTTGCCAAGGCAGGCGTTGATTTCGGGATATTAGGAGAAAAAGAGAGTTGCTGTGGGGAAAGTATACGCAAAACAGGCGATGAGGAACTATTCAAACGCTTGGCCAAGGAAAACATCAAAACATTTATCGATAATGGGGTCAAGAAAATCCTTGTCTCCTCCCCTCATTGCTACCATACCTTCAAAAACGAATATCCAGAGTTCATGGTCAATTTTGAGGTGATACATATCTCCCAGTACCTATTCGAACTCATTGATGGGGGAAGACTCAAACTCGCTAAGGATTTCAAGAAAAACATTACGTATCATGACCCCTGCTACCTGGGCCGGCATAACAACATCTACGAAGAGCCCCGAGAGGTCTTGAAAAGGATACCCGGCATAGAGTTGTATGAGATGCCTGACTCACGGGAAAAGAGTCTCTGCTGCGGAGGAGGAGGGGGCAGAATTTGGATGGAAACCCCAAGGGAAGAGAGATTTTCTGATCTTAGGTTAGAACAGGCCAAGGGTATCGGAGCTGAAGTACTGGCTACCTGCTGTCCTTATTGCATCACGAATTTTGAGGATAGCAGAGTCAACATGGAATATGAAAACATTTTAGAGATAAAAGATATAACGGAAATTATCCAAGAAGTAATTTAGCAAGGCATAAAGAATACCTTTTATAGAGCCTGCTAAAAAATCTAATGAGGTCGCAGAACGTGGGAAATGAGTTATCGATAGAAGAAAAAATTCACCAGCTTTCAAAAACTTTCGGAAGCAGTACTTTTGGAGACGTTATGGTTGTCGGTGGGGGTATCAGCGGTATTCAAGCCTCTCTGGATCTTGCCGCAGCTGGATTTAAGGTTTATCTTGTTGACAAATCACCCACTATTGGGGGCCACATGGCTCAGCTTGATAAGACCTTCCCCACCAACGAGTGCTCCACTTGAATACTATCGCCCAAGCTGGCCAGTGTTGGCCTGCATCCCAATATAGAGGTTCTTACCTTAACAGAAGTTGATAGTGTAGAGGGGGAAGCAGGGGATTTCAAGGTAACCCTGATTAAAAAGCCGCGATACATTATAGAGGATAAATGCACAGGCTGTGCAACATGCACAGATTACTGCCCGGTTAATGCACCCGACCCTTTTAATCAAAATATATCTCCAAGTAAAGCTGTCCATATATACTTTTCTCAAGCATATCCGCTTATCAGTTACATAGACCCTGAAGCCTGTCTTTACATTAAAGAAAAGAAATGCGGCATTTGCGAAGCCGTATGTGATAATAAAGCCATAGACCTCAATCAAATGCCAGAGAAATTGCAATTAAAAGTAGGGGCAATACTTCTCTCTCCAGGCTATGAACCATATGACCCCAAGTTGAGGGGTGACTATGGTTACGGAACGTTTCAGAACGTAGTAACCAGCATAGACTACGAACGAATACTATCTGCTACCGGACCATACAAAGGTGAGATACTGCGTGCCTCCGATAAAAATCATCCTCATAAAATAGCCTGGATTCAGTGTGTCGGTTCAAGACAGGTTATTCCCGGCGGAAACAGCTATTGCTCTGCAGTGTGCTGCACCTATACGCAAAAGCAGGTTATGTTGACGAAAGAACATGACGCCGAGGCTGAATGTACCATATTTCATAACGATATCCGGTCCTGGGGCAAAGACTTCGAGAGATTCTACCAGAGGGCGGAGGAACTTCCAGGGATTAGATTCATAAGGAGCTACGTGTCAATAGGAAAAGAAGATCCTGAAACCAAAAACATAAGCATACGGTACGCTACTGCAGATGAGGGAGTGAAGGAGGAGGAATTTGATCTGGTAGTTTTATCCGTTGGATTGAACCCACCTGCTGATCATGAAGTGTTAGCAGAAGAATTTGGCATTGAACTCGATTCTCACGGATTCTGTAAAACAAATCCTATCAACCCTATTGAATCCTCTCGCCCGGGCATTTTTATTAGTGGCTCCTTTCAGGGTCCTTTAGATATCCCCGAGTCTGTAATAAGCGCCAGTGGAGCTGAAGCCCTTTGCGGCGAGCTCCTTGACAACCGGCGAGGGAAGCTTGCGCAAAAAAGGGTATATCCGCCGGAACGGGATGTCTCTAACGAGGAAATAAAGATAGGCGTCTTTGTATGTCGTTGTGGGGCAAATATTGGATCAGTAGTGGATGTTCCTTCTGTAGTTGACTATGCCTCAACCTTACCGTATGTTGTCTACACTCAGGAGCAGTTATTTTCATGCGCTACGAGTTACATCCAGGAAATAGCAGATGTGATAAAGGAAAACGGGCTTAATCGATTAGTTATTGCTGCCTGTACACCTCTGAACTTAGAGCCGACATTCCGGGAGACACTCCGGGAGGCAGGAATCAATCAGTATTTTTTGGAAATGACAAATATCCGGGAGCATGACTCCTGGGTTCATTCAAAAGAACCGGAAGAGGCAACACAAAAGGCAAAGGACCTTCTCCGTATGTCGGTAGCTCGAGCCTCTCTCCTGGAGCCCCTACAGGAAATCGAACTGCCTGTAAACAAGACCGCTTTGGTTGTTGGTGGGGGGATAGCCGGCATGACCTCTGCTCTGTCAATAGCTAACCAGGGACATGATGTGTATCTTGTGGAAAAGGATACAAGCTTAGGGGGCATGGCTCGAAGACTTTCTCACACCCTGGAAGGCCTTGATGTTCCGGCTTACGAACGTGACCTTGAGCGCAAGGTTTACCAACACCCCTTCATACATGTATTAACAAATGCCGTTATCACAGAGGCTACTGGTTATGTGGGTAATTTTGTAACCAAGGTAAAGTCAGACACAGGGGTGATAGAGATACATCATGGCGCAGCCGTCATCGCTATTGGAGCTGAGGAATACAAACCCACTGAATACCTTTACGGGCAAGACGATAGGGTGATGACCCACCTTGAGCTGGAGGGGCAAATCGCAAAAGGAGGGGAAAACGTCATTAACGCAGAAAGCCTTGTAATGATCCAATGTGTAGGCTGTAGAAATGAGGATAGAAATTATTGCAGCCGGGTATGTTGCAGCCAGGCTATTAAGAATGCCTTGAAATTAAAGGACTTAAATCCTCAGATGGATATTTACATACTATTCCGGGATATGAGAACGTATGGGTTTAGTGAAGAATATTACCGAGAGGCAGCAAATAACGGTGTAATATTCATCCGTTATGAGGCGGATGACCCGCCTGAAGTGGAGGCTGTTGAGGAAGAAGGCCGGCCTGTTTTAAGGGTTACCGTTACTGATCCTATTTTAGGAAAGAAGGTTGCAATAGACGCTCATTACCTTTCTCTGGCTGCTGCGGTCGTACCCGCCTCAGAAAACAAAGAAATTGCTCAACTATTCAAGCTCACTTTGGGTCCGGATGGGTTTTTTAAGGAAGCCCATGTGAAGTTAAGACCTGTTGACTTCTCTACAGAAGGCCTTTTCCTATGCGGAATGGCCCATTATCCCAAGCATATACAGGAAACAATTAGTCAAGCTTATGGAGCTGCAGGAAGGGCATTAACCCTTCTATCGCATGATATAGTCACGGTTTCAGGATCTGTTTGCGGGGTTGATCAAAAGAAATGTATCGGATGCGGAGCGTGTATCTCGGCTTGTACATATGGAGCTATAGAGTTTCAGGAGACTAAACAGGTCAAAAAGGCCCTCGTTAATCCTGTTCTTTGTAAAGGATGCGGTCTCTGTAATACAAAATGTCCAACAGGCGCTATTTCATTAAAACATTTTACCAATGAAGAATTCTTTAGTCAAATTGATGCGGCGATACCAAAAGAAGAAACTGCCCAACAAATGGAGGCTGCGGTTGGAAATATGTAGAAAAATAGGAAGAAACGGATGGCCTTACCCTGCATTGAATACTGGAATAATAGAATTCTGCATTACGGACCTTGGAAATTCGCAGAGTAATCTATGCCCTGAAATAGACAGAAAGATTAAGGGAAAGGAGGTGAAGGCAGATGAGTACAGCGCTTGGATTTAAACCCAAAATCCTGGGTTTTGTATGCAACTGGTGAGCTTATGGAGCTGCTGACATGGCTGGAGTTTCCAGACTGCAATATAGTACTGAAATAAGGCTAATCCGTGTAATGTGCACTGGCAGAATTGACCTTTCATTCGTGCTCCGCGGTTTTTCAAATGGAGCAGATGGAGTATTTATTGGTGGTTGCCATCCTGGCGAATGTAATTACATGGTCCACGGAAATTACCACACACTAAGCATGGTGCACCTTTGTAAAAAAATCATGGAGCACATAGGCCTAAACCCTGAAAGGTTAAGAATTGAATGGTGCGATGCCGGCGAAGGACTCCGTTTTGGCAAAATTATGAATGAGTTTGGGAAAAAGGTGAAAGATCTAGGGCCTCTTGGGGAAGGCGAAGGAATACACGAAGATGAAATAAAGGCCAGGCTTGAAGAAGTTTCAAGGCTAGTGCCTTATATTAAGCTGGAAAAAAAGGAGAAGCTGGAATCACATTTCGATAAAATAGACGAATATAAGGAGCTTTATACCAGTGACGAGATCGATCAATTATTTCGTGAAGCACCCTCCTATTATATAGACCCTGATAAATGTCAAGCGTGCGGAATTTGCCTTAAGAGATGCCCAGTAGACGCTATTATAGGTGGAAAAAATCTGATCCATGTCATTGACCAAGAAAAATGCATAAAATGTGGAACCTGCTTTGAATCTTGCCCTCCTCGCTTTGGCGCTGTGAAGAAAATCTCTGAGGAGCCTGTCCCTCCTCCAATCCCTGAGGCGGAAAGAACTATAGCAAGAAAGGCTAAGGCGAATTAGAATAGGACTAAGGCCTTCACAAAAATCTTGTAACTAATAGCCTAAAGATAAGCTAAAAGGCATTTCAAGGCTCTTAAAAGCTTTTGGGCCTGCATTAACAATAAAGATGTTAAAACATAACAGAAATTGTTTTAATTGGCCCTCAGTGAATGGAAGATTCCCTCAGCGTACTAACCATAATTATATTCAAAAAAATAATCCTGCCTTATAAACGGCAGCCTTAAAAGCAAATAAAGGCTAAGATTGCTGCTTTATCTCACTAATTGTTGATCTTAGAACTAAAATAATTCTTTTTAAATACATAATTGTACTAATGTGAACATATAACCTAAAGCTTTATTTCCCCCTGACCACCTTTTGTAAGCTACAAACGCCTCCTTTATCATAATATCTCCAAATTTTATTTGAAAAACGCAAGTATAAAAGCGTTTACCTTGAGGTGAAAGATTGACTTTTTTATCGTCGTGTGCAAAATTTTAAAGTGTTGGCATAAAGAATTACGAATACAATCATAATTAAAAAATACCCTTACATTGTCTCAGACTAAAAAACCTTTCTACACTTTAAAATCATGCTTCAATTATTTGTAATACTTATAATACTTTTTTTCTCCGTTATGATACATGAGATCTCTCATGGTCTAGTAGCACTATTCTTCGGTGACAACACAGCCAAAATAGAAGGGAGGATATCTTTAAATATAGTTCGGCATATAGATCCAATCGGTACTATAATCGTCCCTTTGTCATTGCTTGCATTCTATCTCATAACTGGAGCAGGCTTTTTCTTCGGCTGGGCAAAACCTGTCCCCGTAAATATATATAGACTAAGAAACCCCGGGAGAGACTATGCCTTTGTGTCTCTTGCCGGTCCCTTATCCAATATACTCCTGGCCTTTATCTTTGCCTTTATGTTGTTTTTGTCAAAAATCTTCCTTATGGATATAAGAACGTTTTTTCCTTTCATATTCTTTATTTGTCTTATTGGCATTAAGATTAATATCATTCTGGCTATGTTTAATCTCCTTCCCATACCCCCATTGGATGGTTCTCATGTATTATCTTACCTGCTTCCGTACCCTATTTCCATAAAGTATAACAGGATGGCAAGATATGGAATCCTTTTAATCCTTGCCTTAATAATCACAGATACCATAAAGTACCCATTTATATTTGCCGATTATTTGTCTCAGAAAATAGTACATATATTCTTAAACCTGGGATAACTTATGTGATAGAAATTAAAGAAACCGGGATAGGAACAGGTGAAAAGCATAAATGAAAGAGAGGCCCTCTTAAAGAACTTTGGGGTGGGTGATGGGACTCGAACCCACGACCACTGAGGCCACAACCCAGTGCTCTGCCAGCTGAGCTACACCCACCATAACCACTTATATGTAACACAGCATTTACCGGTTGACAAGAAAATATTTCCGTGAATATAAACAACAGAGAACAGAATCGCATACTGCCACTTCGTGTATACAACTAAGAGTGTTGCACGATTGCAGGCAAAATAAATGTATGAGAGAATTTACTTTTCAAACCTCTCATGGCTTTACATCGTGAGGAATATAACAAGATGTTTGAACTCAATAGACTTTTTATCTACAATCTATTTTCATGGAGCTTTTATGAATAATAAACAGAATAGAATC
>Ga0180433_10004979_pt1 | contig 18335 bp, 19 predicted proteins | sample SS_ome_8_FD_132980 | JGI IMG/M metagenome (GOLD analysis project Ga0180433, IMG submission 132980) | Hypersaline lake sediment archaeal communities from the Salton Sea, California, USA - SS_1_D_1 metaG | ecosystem: Environmental > Aquatic > Non-marine Saline and Alkaline > Hypersaline >... | reverse complement strand
TATCTAATTCGTATACTAAAAACAATCAGGCCGATTATAATTGCCAGCATTGCTAAATGCAACAAATATTGGATATCATTATCAATCTCTCTTAAAAAATCTTTTTGTAAATAACTTTCAATTAAATTTGCCTGGATCTCAACGCCTGACATTGCCTGTCCACGAGTGGAAGCAGTAAAATACTCATCATGCAGATTATTTGCTGTTGCCCCAACCAATACGATTTTATCTTTTAATTTTCTACTTTTAAAATCATTTTCTAAAACATCTGAAAAAGAATAGGTTTTAAAAGTATCTTGCGGTCCGAAAAATTTTATACGAAATAAACCATATTGGTTAAAATCATAAATCTTCGGATTAGTCTCTTTTTCTTCAGCCCAAAATCCGGCAGCTCTTAAAATCTCCGCATAAAATGGCGATATCTGTTCATCATTATATCTAATATAAAATGGGACTTTGCGAATCTTGCCGTCAACATCTGGAATAAGTACTGAATGACCAATATTGTGATTGAATCTTATATCACCTATAGGAAATAAAGTGTCAGTGAACTGGGGGATTTTATTTTGTCTTAGTTTTATTTGACCTTCCATTGGAAAAACAACATTGTCATAATTATTTAGTGTTTGCAAAAATATTTCATCACCATTTCCTTTTTCGCTAAAAGTAACATCATAGCCAATTGCTCTGGCTCCAGAATTTTCAAGTTTTTCAATCATTTCAGCATGCATTTCTCTGTTCCACGGCCACTGGCCAAACTGCTGGATTGAATCATCATCAATGGCAACAATTACAATTTTACTCGAGATATCTTCTTTAATGAATAATTTATCCTGAAGCTGAGTATCAAAATTCCAAAAAATTCTAAAATAAAACAAAGCAAAAATTAAAGCAACACCCCCCAGTATTGCCAAAATTGCACTGAAAAATTTTGTGGATTTTTTTACCATTTATTCAAAAGTTACGCCTAATAAATTTATACTATCATCATCTTCGAGCACAATCTCAAATTTTTCCATAAATACTTGCATATCTGTTTTCAAATCTACCAATTTATTCTCCTGATCAAGAATTCTGGCTGATAAATCACTGACCAGCTCTCCATATTGATACAACTCATCTCCCAGTAAATCATCAAGCACATTTAAATCATTGGTTGTGCCAATAGCTTCTTTATTCAAATTCTGCAGCTGCATTTGTATTTCACTTAGCCTTTTTTCCAGACTTTCATAATTTTTATAATAATCTTCCAGTTCATCCTTTGAATAAAAAGCCCGGTCTTTTTGAGACTGTTCAATTTTTTCTAATTGGGCTAAGAGTTGTCCAAGGTTTTGCTCAGTATTGCTAATCCGTAGATTTATTTCCTGCATTTCAGCTTTTAAATTTTTTAAGGTAATATCTCCATTATTTTCAAAAGTTTCTCCATCTTGCTGTAATTCATCTGCAATATTTTCAATTGCCGTCTCGATCCGAGGCTTTGAAATCCTGGTATTCTGAAATATTCTATTTATTAAAAAGTCTTTTTGATTTGCATCAAATATATTGTTTAAATAAAAATTCTTAATTTGCTCGTCCTGCATTAAATTTTCCTTTATCTGTGGGTCAAATGCTTTTATTCTTTGAATAAATGGAAGTATTTGCGGATCAACATCCATTTTATTTATAATTGCCAACGCCTGATCTTTTCTGCCACTTTCAATCAATGCCTCTACTTCTAAAAGCCTTTTTATTTTTATATTTCTGACAATTTTTTCTTTTTGATATTTATCAAAAGCTGTCATTAATGAAATTCTCTCGCTTAATTTCTTTAAATTATAAAATTTGTCTCCGGGAAGCGGACCGACCTGATTTAAAATACGCTTTCGTCTTTTAGAAATTTCATCTTTAAAATCTGAATCTCTTTCTAAATTATTTTTCACCCAGGATTTTTTTCTCTCATCAATCCTTAATTTTCTTTTCTGAAATCGTGATCTTTTTAATGTTTCTATTTCATCAGCTGACGCTGTCTCATCAATTTTTACTGGCTGATAAATCAAAACATCTTCTTCATTGACTTCAACCTCTCCTTCTTCGTCAGAAACCTGGACTGTATTTTCAAAAACCGCCACATTTACTTCATCACCTAAATAAGAAACGTTAAATGAAGTGCCACGCACAGTAGCTACCACATTATCAGCCTCGACTTCAAAAGCCGCATCTGGGTGTAAAAGCTCCAATAAACGAGACCAGACTTGGCCTTCTTTTAAATTAACTTTAACTTTTGTCAAAAGAGGTGAATTCTCATCAATCACTCCCTTGGTAATTTCAATTTCAGTATTTTCATCTAGAATAATCTCCTGAGTATCGTAAAACACTATTTTAGCTTTTGAATTCTCGTCAGTTTTCACACTGTCACCCTGCATTAAAGGCATGTCTCCGGAGACTTTAATATAGCCTTCACCGTCTGATTTGTAATAAACACTGCCCTTTTCCTCATAAAGTAAAATGGCAGGATCTTCAAGGTCAATTGAGCTTGCATAAGCTGTCATTAATGCCCAGCCGCCAACTCCAGCTATAATAATAATAATTAGGATAAATATTATAGATTTTTTCATAAAAATAAGTTTATTAGAAGTACATATAATTTACCTAATTTTATTCAATTTGACAACTTTTATTTAGAACTTTCAACCGTTTATAGAAACGGGGGTCTGGGGGGCTGATTGCCCGATGCGCGATACCTGCACATAATCAATACTTCGCATTTGAAGCCCCCCAGCGGTTTTTGCCCAGCACCAAAACAAAGTTTGGTGCTGGGTCGGCGCAAGCCGAGAACCGTATGGTTCTGGGCAAGTCAACATTGAAAAGCCCAAAGCAGGCTCCAGGCCTGTTTTGAAAAAAGTGACCTTTGCGTTATTAATCTTTAAAATAATTTAGTAGCTATTGTTGTTTCACAAAAAAACCAGATGTAAATCTGGTTTTTTATATATCATTTGTATAAATCTTTTACTTTATCTCAAACTGCTTTTTCACTGGCTCAGCATTATCAGTATGAATTTTTAACTCAACTTCATATCTACCAGTTGGCCAGCCTGCAGGCGGCGCAGTTAAAGCTGAATAAATACTGGAAGTTACTTCTTCTATATCCACAGTGACTGAATCAATTTCAACAACTGGATCTTCATCTAAATAACGCCAATAAAATGTTACCTGCGTCCCCTCTGGTGCATTATTTAATACCGCAGTCACATAGATTTCCTCTAAATCAGTTGCAAATTCTGCTTGGTCCTCAGCGCATAAATCTCCCTCTGGAATCTCGCACATTTTTACATCAGTTAAATTTGCAGTTGATACTTCACAAGATGATGCCATGATAAACACACAACTGGCAATCAAAAACAAGGATAAAATTTTTGTTTTCATAATTTTTCATTAGTAGTTAATCTATATATATTTTATCAAAAAAATATTATTGATTCAATGCATCAATCTCTTCTGTATCCTCTATATCTGTCCAGTTTTGCAATACTCTGCCATAGACAGAGATTGTCCAATATTCATAATTTGATCCAGTAACACCTTGTTCCTCATCCCCTGCCAATCCTGTAAAGCAGGCCCATTCAATTCTATTATTAACAAACTCAACCCTGCAAGGATAAACTTCTGCTCCTGTAGCAGTCTTATGCAATGTTTCAACATTATAAACTTCATAAACATCATCTTCATTTACAACTAATAAATTTCTTTGTTCATATGATAATAACTTATTGGCCTTGGCTCCATGGGGCCAAAAATATCCAGCAGCTAAATCCAGACCTTCATCTAAATGGCAGACATAAAATGCATAAAAATCTGATGAATGTCTGTACTGAGCATATTCAGCCAATTTCTTTTCTAGATCTTGAATATATTTTGTGGTATAAATATCCAAATCCATTTGAGCTCTCATTTTTTTATTGACAATTAATGAACTCAATAAATCTCCGCCATATGTTTGGCCGTTTGCCATGCCAATACAGTCTGAAGAGGCATAGCCTTCAAATCCAAAATAATCATCAGACGGGAATTCAATAGCCCATTGTTTATAAATGTCTTCAACAGGCTTTTTCTTTGGTTTTGTCCGTTCCTCAGTGGCAACTGAAGTCTGTTCTTCAACTTCTAAAACATCAACAGGAGTGGTGACAGTATCTTGCTCAATCTGCTTTTCTTTTTTAAAACGATCAAAAATGTCAGTTACGCTGCATCCGCTTAAAAAAATTAAGCATGACATTAAGATAAATATTAAATATTTTCTCATATTTAATTCTTAATTTAATAATCCAGAATTTAGGTTTCAGAATACATGATCTAGGACACTTTCATTATAACATTTTGCTAAATTTTAATAAAATGTCTATTCAATCATGAAACAATAAAAAATAGGATTGACAAATACCCAAAATCAATTTATTATTAAACATCAAGTGTTCTTTTTATTAAAGGAGGGTAAAATGGGCACAGTCACAGCCATGATTCATGTGGGTCGAACCCATCAAAACCATTTAGGCATATTGCCAGCCGATTGGCTATATTTACATGAAAACAGCCGCCCGAGCTGGCATTTACAGCCATTAAGTATAATGGGCAGAAATAGACAACATATTGATATCACCTGGGTTCCTACTCTAAAACATATGCTTGATGATGCAATGCTGATGATTGCAATTTTTATACTTAAAGATGAAGCAATTATTAAAAAAGCAAAACAATGCTTTAAAAAAGATGACCTTTCGTTTATTGAACTAAACAGAGATATTAATAAACAAGATTTGTATCAACTTCGCAGAAAATGCAGAGCGTTGAGAAACAGATATAAGATTGTTGTTACACTCCTTGGCAAATCTTCTTTATCAAGGCATTGCCCTGTACTTGAAAAGTATAAAATGGATGTTGAAGTTTGTATTCCTGCCTTTGATAGACATTTTTCTCATTGGGAAAAGAAAACAGTCACTTCAGGTTCTCTGGATATTCAAAGAACGGAGGCTCCATGAAAATCGTACTTGGCTCAAAAAGCAAAATAAAAGCTGAGGCTCTCAGACAAGCCCTGACTGAAGTACTGGAATTGATTGACGAAAAGTCGAACATTGAACTGGAGCTTACAGAAGTGAAATCCTGGGTGAGACCTCAGCCAATGAAGGCCGATGAAGCTCTCAGGGGCGCAATGGAAAGAGCCGGACGCTCTCTGCGGGCTTGCCCAGAAGCTGAACTGGCAATAGGGATTGAAAATGGCGTGCACAGATTTTCTGACATGATTAATGAATATTGGATCGATTTTGCTTTTGTGGTTGCCCTTACTCCGCTTATGATAAAATATGTCAGCACAAGCTGTGGAATTCAGTTTCCGACAAATATTGTATTTTTATCCGAATCCAAACAAGCCCAGGATACTTGCGGACAAATTATGGAAAAATTAAAGATGGTCAAGGATGGCAAAGATCCTCATTCATCTTTGACTTTTGGCGCATTGTCCAGAAAAGAATCGCTTATTCAGCCACTCAAGGTGGTTTTAATACAAGCATTATCATAAAACCCGCTTTCAGAAAGCGAGTTTTTTATTTCAGATCAATTATTATATTCCCTATCGTGGGGTCTGGGGTTGCCATTCAATTATATAAATAAAAATTCACACATTGATGAAGATCAGAACATTTTTTCATTTATAGCATCGGGGGTCTGGGGGGCTGATTGCCCCCGGAGCGATCCTCAAACTTAATCGTTGCTTCGCATTTGAAGCCGCTCAGCACTTTTTGGTTACTTTTTGGTGCCAAAAAGTAACTTGGCGCAAGCCAACATTGCAAAACCCATAGCAGGCTCCAGGCCTGTTTTGAAAAAGATTAAATTTATTTTTTCCTAAATAAAAAACCCTGATACTATAGGGATATAAAACTCGTAATTCAATCATTTATTCCAAAGATTTATATAAGACTGAAATTTTTTAGCTATCAAATCCTGAGCTTTTGATTTTGTAATCTTTTTTTCTTTATATTTTATCAAAGCATCTAAAAATATTGTCCGGCCAATAGCAAATCCAATAATCTGATCAAACTTTTTGGCTGCCAAAAGCCATTGCTTAACTTTTTTATCATCCTCTCCCCTGCCTAAAAATATTATTGACGAGTTCTTTGGAATTACTTTTAAAATTCTCTTCCAGCATTTATTAGAAAATCCTTCCATTTTCCAAATATCAACTTTTACTTTTTGTTTTATTTCTTTAATTGCCGCAACTGTTCTGATCAATCGTAAAGTCTTTTCATAATTTCTTTCAGTATTTACCAGTTTTAAATCTTTGTCAGTTGCTGGAACTAAAAGCTCAATTAATAATTTATAATTATTTTTTTTGCAAAAATCACTTAAACGCTTTAATTTTTTAAGCTGCACTTTATTTATTTTCTTATTTATAGGATTATACCGAACCAATGCTTTAGCATAATCTGGCTTAAATTTATTGATATGCCTGCCAAAAGCACTTCCATATTCAAAACCATATTGTTTTTGCCCGCTTTTCTCAGTGGTCAAACAAATCTGAATTTTTCGCTTTTTTGCATCTTTTAATACTTTCGCACCAAATTCTTCATCAACGAGAATGGCCAAATCGTCTTTTTTTTCATACTTTTTATACACCTTTAAAAATGCCTGATAAATCAATTCTTTCAGTTTTTCTAGCTCTTTATGCTGCTTTTTTGTTATTTTTTTAGTACCAATTAAGTGCTTTTTAAATGAGCCCCGATGGTCAAAAGGCATGATTATAAGCTGTTTTTTCATATTATTCGTATTATACCATATTTCATTCGATTTTTGCCTATTGACAAAATTCTCATTATTAGCTAGTATGTAAATTATTAAATATCCATGTTGATTGCAGTAAAGCACTGATTGGGGGATACTTAATGCAAAAAGGTAGTAAGTTCAAGTGGAAACCTCTCTCAAAATTGCCGCAAGGAACAGCAGAAAATCTCAGGATTAGAGAAGAAGACCATGGAAAAGGGCCATTTATTGTAAAGGAAATCGAGCCATTTCTTGAAAATAATCGTTTAATAATATTTAGAAATGAACGTGGTCATGATGCAGTTGTAAATGAAAATTTATTGATTGAGGTGTAAATAAATACCTGACTTCATAAGTCAGGATTTTTTAATATTATTATTACTCTATTGAAATTGAAAAAATTGCTTGTGTATATCCAGTATCTTTTTCCTTATCTATTCCAAATGAAATCTTTTTCCCAGAGTCAAAATTTATATCTGTTTTAATCAAGCCTCTTTTTGCACTTAATTCGGTTGAAAATGATTTAATAATACCAAGTGTCTCTTTTTCTAAAATATCATCTGGCTCAATGTTTGATATAATATACCAATTAAATTCTTCATGTTGTTCGGTGATACGATGTATTGAACCGACTAATAATCCTTTAATTCCTTCTACTTCCAATATAATTTCCCAAGATGCTGGCAACCATGGTCTTCCTTTCTTGTCTTTCTTTCTTAATTCCTTTAGATCAAACTCTATAGCTTCTAAATAGTCTTTATTTAAACTTAATAATAACTCATAGGTAGCTTCATCACTTAACTTCACTTCTGAAACATTTTTTTTACGTATGCGTTCCTGATTAGTATCCTCCAGAAGATCAATTGGCTCTGTATTGAAGGCTGGTTCTGCACTTTCTTGTCTTTTTCTTTTCTTTTCAATTTTATCCTTTATCTTCATTAACTCATTCTTATAATCCGTATAAAAATCCAAAGCCTCTTTCAACTTCCCAGCTTTTTCAGCAGCCACAGCCTTATCCATGATCTTTCCCAGAAATTCCTTTTCTTCATCAGTTAAAGGCACACGCTTAACCTCACTCCGCCGCGGGCGGGCCATTTGGAGTTGGGATTCGAGAGATTGGGGTTTTTCTGACTTCATATCTTTTACATGCTATTTCATTATATCACCTTTTATTTTTCCCTCTTCTTTCAGTCTTTCTGCTTTTTCAACTAATTTTTTAGTACAGCCCTCAATTATAAGATCGTTGCCAACATATAAATCATCTGGCAAATCTTTAATTGATGAATTATTTAATATTAGATCACCATCAATGCGAGTATTCTCAGGTAAAGAATCCATTATTGCTCCGTTCATATTAAGTGTACCAAAAACTCTAAGACCTGAACCTTTCCACTTTTTTACAACAGTATTTTTTAATATTAATGAATTACTAACTAACATGTTTGCAGGAAATTCATCAATAATTTTCCCTGTTAAATTTAACATTTGTTTTGTTTCCAGCGCTGGAAGCTTTGATAAATCAAAAACAATCTCTACAAAATTTTCCTCTGTGAATCCAATAGCAGCAATCCATTCTTCTAGTTTTTCCCTTGTCCAAACAATTTCTTTCTCTTTTTCCTTTATCTTTAACAACTCATTCTTATACTCAGTATAAAACCCTAAAGCCTCAGCCAATTCCCCAGCTTTTTCCGCAGCCACAGCCTTATCCATAATCTTTCCTAAAAATTCCTTTTCTTCAGCAGTCAGCGGCACACGCTTAACATCACTCCGCCGCGGGCGGGCCATTTGAAGTTGGGATTCGAGAGATTGAGGTTGTTCTTTTTGCATAGAGCTATTAGACATTAATCATTTGTAATTGAGAATAACTATGAAGGAATGATTACTTTTCCCTTAATTTTTCCTTCTTTTGCTAACTTTTGCGCTTTTTCTTTCACTTTATCAGAACAACCACCAACCCAAAAATTATGCCCGACATATATATTATCTGGCAAATTTTCAATAGCTGACCTTGCTATGTCAAAACTCCCTGTAACATGCGTATTTTCAGGTATGTGAGATAGTTTTGCATTTTTCATATCACATGAACCTTTTACAGTTAATCCCGGGCCATTCCATTTTTTAACTTCCGCATCATTTAATAAAAGATGTCCATTAACAGTTAAATTTGGCGGGAATTCGTCAATTACTTTACCTCTCAAACGCAGATAGCCTATTGTTTCTAATCGAGGGAATTTGGTTAAATCAAAAGTCTGTGCTGTATATTCTGAAATTGAAAAATCAGGAAATTCATAAACCTTTTCCACCCACTCTTCAAGCCTACCTAGAGTCCATATTTTTTTTTCATCCTCTTTTATTTTTTTATCCTTCTCTTCTTTAATCTTTAACAATTCATTTTTATAGTCAGTATATAAATCTAATGCTTCTTGCAGCTTCCCTGCCTTTTCCGCAGCCACTGCCTTATCCATAATATTTCCCAGAAATTCCTTTTCTTCATCAGTTAAAGGCACACGCTTAATCTCAGCACGTTTTGGTTTGGCCATTTTTAATTGACTTTCTAGTGATTGAGGTTGTTCTGGCATATATTTTTAAAAAGGAAGGAAATATTTCATTCCTCCTTTTATATATATCATTAAATTAGTCGTCTTTATTCATTCCCTTATGCTTTCCCGGCTCATTTCCATGCTCAATTCCCTTGTGCTTTCCAGGATGGCCATTATCATCTCCGTCTTCAGGATCACCCTTTCCTCCTTTTGGTTTTCCATTACCACCTTTTGGTTTGCTTCCACCTACTCCGCCTTTTGGCTTGCCTTTTCCTCCGCCTTTTCCACCAGCCGGATCTCCAATTCCGCCAATACCTCCTTTAGGTTTTCCTTTTCCAAGCAGTCCCCATCCAGTAACAGCAGCTAGCATGCATACAAGCACTAATAAAAATTTTAATATTTGATCGCGCCATTCCCAAAGCATATCCCAAAATCCTTGTTCATCTTCATTAAATTCGCAGCAATCATCATCTGATGGCCAAATAAACTGGTCATTTGAAGCAACTTCATCATCTGATGCGAAAACATCATCGCTGGCAAAAAGTGAATCATCTGAAGCAAATAAATCGTCATTGTCATCATCATCATCTCCCTCATTATTGTCATCGCCTTCATCACCATCAACATCTTCTTCTGGTTCAGGTTCTGGCTCTGGTTCATGTTCTTCTTCGCATTTATCAGAATCTAAAGGATAAAAATCATCTTTATCACTGCAAGTATCATCATCAGTATCATAATCTTTTGGATCTGTTCCAATCTCATCTTCATCCCAGTTAAACAAACCATCATTATCCATATCTGTATCTAAATCGTCAATTATTCCATCGCCATCAGTATCTGGGCCGTTAAAAACCGTCGGGTCTGTAGGATCAGGATCTTCTCCATCGTCTTCTGTATCACCATCAGTATCTGGATTATTAGGATCTGTACCACCTTTTTTCTCCTCCTCATCAGGCAAACCATCATCATCAGTATCAACGTCTACAAAAATTACGTCTGTTTGCTGGCTGATTAAATTATCACTAATCGCTTCAGCGTTTCCTTCATTATCAGAAAAATATGCGCTATTAATTACGGCTTTAAATTGATGCTCGCCATAAGTGGCTATCCAATTTACTGATAAAACCTGGCTGGTCTCACCAGCACCTAAACCAAAAGTTATAGGCCAGCCAATTGTCTGATCATTATCATAGAAAATAACTTCTCCGTGAAACTGCTGATCATTATCATTTATAATTACTGAAGAAACTTTAATTTCATTGCCCTCTAAAGGTTGATCATTTGAAACCCAAATATTATTACTGACAAATCCAGAAGTTGTAGCAAAGACACTACCTGCATTTAAGCTGGCAAAAACAAAAATAAAAGTAAATATTAAAAAAAATCTAATTTTTTTCATAAATTTTATTAAAATTCAATATATTTAAAACACTATTAATTATACCATTTTCTCACATATAAAAAAGAACTTATACACAATTAAAAAACAGAGCTTTTGCCCTGTTTTATATTTAATTATAAAGAATATAAAGTTGGAATACCTTTGGCAACTACTAAAGTAAGCATTAAAGCAAATGTTAAATCTCCTAAAATAATTATGGCATTCATCTTCTTTGGCGAATATTCTATGGCTGCTAAGAATAATATTAAAACATCATTTGGCAGCGGCGCAAAGCCAATATAAAGGTAGGCAATGATTGGGACCAATCTCTGAAGCCATTTTCTTTTTTTAAAAACATCTGCAAGCTTATCAATTTTCTTATCCCATTTTCCTCTTACTAATTCCCGTCCTTTAGAACCAGTGAAAAACATTATCATATCACCTATTGCAAGGCTTATTCCTGATATTATTCCTAAATAAACTGGATTCATTCCACCAGCTACAAGTGTAAATAATACACTAATAAATGATATTGATCCGCCAGCTGAAAATCCGCCGAAAAACGAAACGACAAAGGCAAGAATATATCCATTCCTTACACCAATTTTATTAACTATTTCTACTGGATTTACAAAAAGCAACAAAGTTATTAATGATATTAAGAATACAGCCAATATTACAAACCCAATGATTTTTTTTATATTATATTTTTTTTCTTTTTTCATAATTACATCATATTATATTTCTAACTTTTCGAAAAGCAAAAACAGAGGGTATAACCTCTGTTTTTATTTTATTTCTTCTTTTTTACAGTTTTCTTTTTAGGCGATGCAGCTTTCTTTTTTGTAGTTTTCTTAACCGCTTTTTTAGGTTTTGCAGCCTTCTTCTTTTTTGCTGTTGGTTTTGTTTTTTTTACAGCTGTCGTTTTCTTCACAACCTCTTTCTTTTTAGCAACTTTTGTAGCGATTTTTGGATTTATAGCTTTTAAAATCTCGTCAAGTTTTGCATTTATCATCTCAAATTGTTTTTGAGTTTGGCTGGAACCTTTATCTTTTCCACCTTTATTAAAACACTCGTTACAGTAAATTGGTTTATCGCCTGTTGGCCTAAAAGGCACTTCACATGCTTTGTTACACGCATCGCAAACGGCTTTATACATCTTTTTATCACGAGACCCTGATCTTCTTTGATCTCCTGATCCTTTACTACTAAAACAGTCAGAGCAATAAATTGGTTTATCGCCTGTTGGTTTAAATGGTACTTCGCATCTATCTCCACACTTATCGCATATTGCTTTATGCATACTTGGACGAGATGAATTCCGTCTACGAAAGTCTCCGCCACCTCTTCTTCGATCTGACATATTTTTTTTAATGTTAATTTTTATCTAATTAAAGTATATTCTTATTTTTAATAAAAAGCAATGATTATTTAATTTCTTGCTTAACTATTACCAAAACTTTTAACCCTTTGATCCATTATTATACTTGATCTAAAAAACTTTTTTTTCAAAATTATTCCATTGAGCGACGTACACCGGCTCAACGCAACATAGGTTTGTCCATGGACAAAAGTACCTCGGCCTAAATCAATTATAACCTTATCAAATGTTTTGCCCTGACTTTTATGAATGGTAATCGCCCAAGCCAATTTCATTGGAATCTGCGTATACGTACCCATAATATCCCGCTTAAATTCTCCATGTTCAAAAATATAGCGTGATATTTCCCAGGTATGCTTAGTAACCTCAACAATTTTGCCATCGGTTTTCTCAACCGAAACGACACATTCTTCTTGCGCAGTTTCACTATTAGCAATATTATTAATATCAATCACTTTACCAATGGTTCCATTCACCCACCGTCGCTCTGAGTCATTACAAATAAACATTATCTGCGCGCCAACACATAACGCAACTTCTTCACTGTTTGGATATAAATTCTGAGCTATAGCGCCTGATTTTTCAGCGTTAAAAGAGACTTCTTTTTGATTTAACTTTTTCATTTCAGCTGAATTTATTGACGCAGCCATGGCGTTTGTCGTTACCAGATAAACATGTTGTTCCTTTTTATTTGGGATAAAACTTGGAAAAAATCTAGTATTCAATGTTTTTAAATGCTCATCAGTAACATTGCCGTCACGAACAGCATTAAGAACCTCTATAAATTGATTATCTTTTTGTCGATATATTTTTTTCAATTCAACTATTTTCAATTTAAATCCGCCAAGGAACAGGTTTCCCTGGCCTTCATTGATAAAGACGTTTGCATTAAAAAAGTATGGTGCATCATATTCAGAATAAAACTTGTCTTTGTCTGCATTGGTAACAACTGGCGGCAGCTGATATAAATCACCAAAAAAAATCATCTGTACTCCACCAAATGGCTCATTATTTTTGGTTGCCCGCTTCAATACAGTATCAACCGCATCCAATAAATCAGCTCTAACCATAGAAATTTCATCAATGGCAATAGTTTTTATCCGGTTAAGCTTCACTTTCATTTTATTACTAATATTCATTTCTCTGGCTTCATCCAATTCAAATCCGGGTTTAAGCTTAAAAAAAGAATGAATGGTTTCACCATTGACATTTATTGCGCTAATACCGGTCGGCGCCAGCACAATAATTTTCTTTTTTGAATGCAGCCGGATGTGTTCCAGTAATGTTGATTTTCCAGTACCAGCTTTGCCAGTAACAAAAACATTATTATGCGTATCTTCAATTGTCGCAATAACTTGCTTTGCTTGTTTTGATAACTTTTCTTTCATAATATTGGCTATTATACATTGAATTCAAAATAAAAAACAGACCATACATCATAATATTAAAAAGTAATTCCCTGTTCTATCATAAACATGAAATACTCAATTTTAATTATTGACATAATATCAACTATGTGCTATTATATTATCTAGGCTAGCCAAAATAAGGAGCGTATCAATGGTGGTAACATTCAACTCATACGGGGGTATTGCATGCAATTTTGCCTAAAAGGAGGGCAAACGCATGCAAAGAAATCCAAACTGCGAGTCGCTAAGCGTGGAGCGAAAAACAATCACTGAGCTTTTACGCTCAAAACCCAAATTCGGGATTTGCTGTTTTTACGCTAGCTCGTACTGCATCGGCTACAAGGGGGCAAGAAAGCTGGCTAACGCCAAGGCCAGAAAAAGCAAAACGTTAAGAACTCACCGTACAGGTGAGCAAAATCGGAGAAAACAGCACTGAGAAAAGGGCAACCACATGGTTGCCCTCTTTTTATTAAAACAAGTATATTTCATTATTTCCAATATTTTTAATTTACAGAAATTTTATCACCCCAAACACTTACCCATTTTACATCCTTTCTTCCCAACTCATCATGAAAAATTCTTGATGCAATTATTTTAAATCCCGCTTCTTTTAAATAATTTTCCATTTCTTTTTTGTAGAAAAAAGTAAATACCCTTTCTCTCCCCCCTGATATCTTATCTTTAACATATTTAGTCCCTCTTCCTCTTTTTACGCTAATATGTAATTTGCCACCAATTTTTAAGACCCTATAGAATCCGTTTAGAACGTTAGGTAACTTCTTTTTGTTGATATGTAATAAGACTGCATTTGCCCAGATGGCATCAAAATAATTATCTGGAAATTTTAAATCTAAAAAATCCATTTTTATAAATTTACCTTGAGGGGCATTTTTTCTAGCTTCTTTTAAAAATTTATCAACTAAATCAATCCCTATATATTTAAAGCCTTTCTTAATAAAAAATTCAGCATCTCTGCCGCCTGCACATCCTATTTCCAAAATTTTAGCTTTTTTAGGTAAGATTTTTATAAATTCTGGCAATTCTTTTGATTTTACGTTCGCAATATCTTGAATATACTTTTTGCCAAGTTTTTCATATAATTCAATTGTATAATCCTTAACTTTATCAATTTTCATAATTAAATAATGCCATTAATTTTATCTTGTTGTAATTAACATACTCTTTATCCATATATTCATATTTTATCATATATAATTATATAAAAAAATTTCTTTCATAAACAATCAACTAATCTTAAACGGGTTGACAAAATTAAATAAAGCATTTAATCTCAAAGTACCATATTCCCGCTAAAGGAGGTAGAGGAAATGGAAACTCAGGATGGAAATGAAGTAAAAATTAAAGGCGTGTTGCGTGTAGATTCCACATTGGTAAAAGAAAGAGTTGTATATGTAGTTCATGAAATAATTTCTGTTGAAGATGGAGAAATTGATTGTCCTTTTGTAGGTGAACAAAAAGATACTACGTCTGAGAAAGAAATTAAGTGTGAGTTTTGTGGGGCTATTTACAAAATGACTTGGAACCATTATAGTTCAAGCGAAGGTGCAGAGTACCAATATACACATCAACCATGCAAAGCAAAGGTGGATTTGTTCACAATAAAACTTGCAGCACCACATGGTCGTGACGTTCGTACAGTCAATGTTATAAGTTGAGGCAGTCATATATTTAGCCGGGATCATTTCTCGGTTTTTGAATAATAAAAAGCAGAGGTTTAAGCCTCTGTCTTTTTCGTGGCTCCGCTAGGCACCGAACGGTGCTTAGCTCAACATCGTGGACGACGTTAGAACTTGTATTGAGATAAACCAATTTTTGATCATGGAAAATTAGTCACTGAACATTTAAAATATTTTGTAAATGTTTCCTCCGCTGTTTGACCTGAAGTATCAATATATCTATCTCCTCCAATTTTATCCCGAATTTTATCAAATTCACAATACACTGCTTTGATTCTATCCTCTCCAGTAGTCCAACATTCCCGTTCTTTATCCCGAATAATAGTTTCTGATTGTTTTGGAAATAAAACAGCGATTTGTAAATCACTTCCAAATTCTTTTTGAAATTTTTTGAAAAATTCTAAGTAATGACCAAATATAATATAGTCAATTACTACTTTATTACCTTTGTTATACAAAGCCTTTGCTTTGATTAAAATTTTATCATGAGCCTTTCGTAGTAAATCTGAATTCTCAGGTAGCCACTGACCACCTTTTGGAAAAAATTCAGTATCTTCACTGTCGCCATCTAATAAAACATACTTGCATTCTTTTTCAATTAATTCTGCAAGTGTGCTTTTCCCAACTCCACCAGGCCCAGTTAAAAGGATAACTTTTTTCATACATTTATTAAATTTTTTAAATATTCTTTTAACATGCTTTTTAATGTCGTCCTTCCCTTACTTGTTTTCAGATATCTTTCTCTTCTTAAAGCATCATATTTATTTAAATATGATTCATGAAATATTAACTTCACTGGCAATCTTGACTTGGTAGATTTAACTTTTCCAGATTGATGATCTTTTATTCTCTCCTTAATATCATTTCTGAAGCCAACATAAAAGTTTTTATCTTTTTCACTTAATAAAATGTAAACGTAATACCACATATATATAATTGTAAATAAAAAACAACCCGAAATCAAATCAGGTTATTTTCCCAAGTACTGTACTGTATTCTGGCGAAGTTTTTTGGCTCCGCCAAGCACCGTACGAAAAAAATAACCCAAGAATTTAGGTTATTTTTCCAGGCACAGTACTGTATATGGCGGATCCAATTTTATCTGGCTCCGCCAAGCACCGTACGGTGCTTGGCTCCGCGGGCCGGACTCGAACCGGCGGCCTACTGGTTAACAGCCAGTCGCTCTAACCAACTGAGCTACCGCGGAATAAATTTATAATATTTTTTAATCAAACTCATTACGCGGTTATCTAATGCTGAGCCCTGTCCTTCGAAGCCCTGAGTATATCGAGGGGCAAAGAAGTATACCGCGGAATGATATACAATATGATATCAAATTATGACAATATTGTCAAGCAGAAACCATATAAATATGTCTTATTTTTAAGGATAAATCGACTTTTTTTATAAAAAAAATAGATTCTTGGTATAATAAATATATATGAAGGATAAAAAAATTATCAGTATTTTAACCATTATTTTTGTGATAATCCTTATTGGCATTTTCATCTTTGTTTATATTAAAAATAAAGATCAATTATCATATAATACTGAAAATTCAATAGAAGCTAATATTCGCCAGCCTGCATTTGCTGGTCAATATTATCCACAAACAAAATCAGAAATTGAAATGCAAATAGATAATTATCTGCTTTCAGCTGATAGTGCAACTGATAATTCAATTCCGCAAATAGTAATAGTGCCGCACGCTGGATATATTTATTCAGGACCTGTAGCTGCATATGCTTATAAAATTTTACCAAAAAACCATTATGATCGAATAATTTTAATTGGCAGAAGCCATACTACCTTCTTCTCTGGAATAGTGACTGATTCAAAATCAGCCTGGCAAACACCTTTGGGGATTACGCAAATTGATACAGAATTTGTAAATCTATTAAAATCAGATTTAAATATTATAAAATACAATACAAAAGTATTTGATCTTGAACATTCTTTAGAAGTAGAACTACCTTTCTTGCAAAAAGTATTGGGAAAAAAATTTAAAATTGTGCCACTGCTTTTTGGCAATGAAGATGAGGATACAATTAAAAATCTGGCTGAATCTTTACAAAAATTCATATCTTCAAATACTTTAATAGTTATTAGCACAGATTTGTCTCATTATCTTGATTATGAGAAAACAAATGAAATAGACAAACAAACCACTGATGCGATTTTAACAAACAATATTAAATCTTTCCGATCAAAAATAAAAAATGTTTTTTCAGAAAATAATCCATCTGTTTCAACTGTAGCCTGCGCTAAACCTGCAGTTGAAACTGCCATCACCTTAGCTCAAAATCTAAATATGGAATCAAAACTTTTGAAATATGCCAATAGCGGTGATGCCTTTGGTAATATGCGAAATAAAGTGGTTGGCTATGCTGCAATCGCCTATTATAATCCAAGCAGTCAGGCAAATGATTTGTTAAACAGAGAATTAAATCAAGCTGAGCAAAAATTCGCTTTGGAAATTGCCTATAAAACCTTAGAATCATATTTTGAAAATAAAAATTATGTACCTGACGTATCTGAATATCCAATTTTCAAAACAAAACGTGGCGCATTTGTAACATTAAAAAAAAATGACCAGCTCAGAGGATGCATTGGCAATTTTGAACCAAATCTAGAATTAGTTGAAGTTATTCAAAACATGGCTTTATCAGCTGCTTTTAATGACCGCAGATTCACACCTTTAAAACAAAATGAATTAGATAAAATTGACATTGAACTTTCTGTTTTATCTTCAAGGCAAAAGATATCAGATCATAATGAAATAGAGGTTGGCAAGCACGGGATTTATGTGCAAAATGGAAATAAAAGCGGTACTTATTTACCTCAAGTGGCTTTAGAAAATAATTGGACAAAAGAACAATTTTTGCAAAGTCTGTGCATTGAAAAATCGCAAATCGGCCCAGACTGCTACAAAGATGGGCAAACAGATCTTTACATTTATACTGCTCAAATATTCTAAAAATAAACTACCACCAGCGATGCTGGTGATTTTTATCTTGCCCCGCCCTTCGCGAAGGGCAGGGCGAGTCTTTTATTTTCAATATCTTCATTCGTCTACAGAATCGGGGGTTTGGGGGGCTGATTGCCCCCGGAGCGATCCTTTAACTTTGTCATTGCTTCGCATTT
>Ga0180433_10004976_pt1 | contig 18341 bp, 28 predicted proteins | sample SS_ome_8_FD_132980 | JGI IMG/M metagenome (GOLD analysis project Ga0180433, IMG submission 132980) | Hypersaline lake sediment archaeal communities from the Salton Sea, California, USA - SS_1_D_1 metaG | ecosystem: Environmental > Aquatic > Non-marine Saline and Alkaline > Hypersaline >... | reverse complement strand
ATGAAAAAGAATTTAAGAAATTTAGTAATATGTATCATAGGTTTGAAAGTGAATAAATACTTCTTATAATATATGTTATAAGAAGTCAAGGAGGAAAAAAAATCATACAGAAGAATTAACATATAAAGCAATATAATTAAAAATAAAAACATTTAAATATTAAAAGACATCAAAAAGTATTAAAATGTTATACCAAATAAATTATGATGAAGAATTAAACCAAAAAGTTAAAACTATTATCGCACATTATAATCTTAAAAATAAAGAAGAAGCTTTTATTAAATCAGTTGAAGAAACATTTAATAAAATTAAGGGGTTATAAGATGGAAAAGTTAAGAAATGATGTTCTTGAAATTTTAACAGAAGAACATGAAGCTTGGGTAAAACAATTAGAAGAAGCAGAAAAAAACGATAAACCAGTAGATATAAATCTAGGCGGTGGATTTGCAAAAAGAGTACAAAAACTTAATAAGGCACTTTCAGAATATGAAAATAGAAATAAAACATCTAAGAAAGGGGGTTTTTTCGGATGAATGAAGAAATAATAAAACTAAAAGATAGAATTAAATCTTTTTTAATGGATCATAATGGGCTAGATTTTGAAAGTTCTTATTTTGTTTTAAAAGCTACACAAGAAGAAATCTGGAAAGAAATAAAAAAAGATGATGATGAAGAAAATAAACAAGATAACTTTGAAGATTTTGGAGATTCTGAAGATGAAGAAGATCTAGAAGATGAAGAAGATTTAGAAGATGAAGAAGAAAATTTTAATCCAGAACTTAAACAAGAAATAGAAAACGAAATCGAAGAAGAAAAGAAAGAAAAAAAAGCAAAAAAAACTTTAATTAAAAGACCAAATTTAAGACCATTAGAACCGCCCAAATAAATAGAGTTGATGAAAACGACTTCGAAATATAAAAAACATTATAAAGTTTATATTAAAGATTTTAATTTATGGTCTTATCTTTGTAGGTCAGATTGTAAATTTTTTGAAGAACACGCAACAAATAAAGAAAACAAAGTAACTTGCAAAAGTTGTTTAAAGATTCTTAGAAAAAATGACGGAAAAAAAAAAACCTAAAAATATAATTCAATTTCTTATTGAAGATACCAAAGAAGATATAAGAATTATAAAAAAAATTATTAAAGGAGATATTGAACCAAAATTTTCAATAGAAGATTTTAAAGAAATATCTTTTATGGACATTTTAAAAGAAAATTGGATTTGGTTTTTAATAATAATTTTGGCTTTCTTTTGCGGTTATTTCTTTGCAAGTCAACAATACTCAAATGCTTGTAACGAATTTATTTTTAAAGAAGGTTTAGTTAAACCAATAGGTAACTCTGTTTTAAATGCTAGTAAATTTATTGTAAATTATACAATACCAATATCTTAATACCAAACCTTTTTATATTCATTTCTATATTTATAAAATAAAACTAAAATTATTGCAATAAAAAAACCCATTATTATATAAAATATGATTTTAACAAAATCGGGCAAAGTTGCAAGATATTCAAAAATCATAACAAGAATTTTAAACATATATTCTGGAACTTTCATTAAAGTTTCTAAAGCTGTATTTATAATATTTAGAATACTCATTTTTCTTAATCCATTACCAACATTTCGTAAAATGTAAAATCTTTTGTAAGATTTCTTTGTTTATACTTCTTAATAAAATCTACAACATAAGCTATTATAAAAATTAATAAAATAATTCTTATTCTAAGATTGTTTAAAAAAATTATAAATATTGTACTTGTTAAAATTCCAATAATATTTAATCCCCATGATAACATTTTATAAGAAGAAGGATGAAACCAAAACCATTCTTTATAATTTAAATCATTTGGATGTATTTTTTTATATTTTTCAACTGAAACACTAAAATCTTTAATTTCTGGAAAAATATTTTCTCTATTTTTTTTAAAATAATTTACTGCCATTTTTTTAAACCCTTATTTATACAAAAAACCCCCCTTTTTTTGGGTAAATATACCATTTGCGAACCTTCACGACGATAAAAAAGCAAACATTTATAAAAAGATTACCGCTTTTTCTTTAAATCTGCTTCAAATACTAAATAATGCACAAAAATAACGCTGTTTATATCTCCTGCATAGTTTTGTATTGATCTTGGATCTATTTTTATTACATGATGACGATCTATTTTTGATAAAAACTTATTGCATTTTTCTAAATCTTTAAATTCTTTAATTTGGATTTTCATATTTTTAAAACCTCCTCTTTTTCTTCATTTTCAATTCTATTTAATATTTTATTTTTTTCTGAGAAAAATTCTTTTTCTGCTTTTCTTTTTATTTCTTCTTCTGTTGCAGTTGCATAAATTTGCGTTGTTGAAATATCAGAATGTCTTAAAAAAATTCTAACTTGTTCTAAATTCCAACCTAAAACAGATGTCAAATAATAACCCGTTGAATGTCTTAATCTATGAGGATGTAAATTTGCAATTCCTAAAATTTTACCTTGCTTTTTTAGATAATAATAAAAACTTTTATCTGGTCTTTCAAGTCCTGGCTTTTTATGAAAAGGAAATTCTCTTTGATTTCTTTCTAAATAAATATATAACAATTTGGCGGTTTTATTTGAAAATCTTAAAATAAAAGGTTTATTTCCTTTTCCTACTCCTTCGATAGTTCTTTCTTTTAAATTTATATCATTCCAATGAGTATTTATAATTTCGTTTAATCTTCCCCCAGTTTCAAAATATAAACGAACCATTATAGAAATATACGGATCAGAGTTTTCAATAATATTTTTAATATCTTCTTTTTTAAGAAATTTAGGTTTTCTCCTTAGACCTTTTCCTTTTTGTTTACTTTTTGTTATTTTGAAAGGTAATTTAAAGCAATCAATATAACTTTTAAGAAATCCTATATAAAAAGGATTATGATTTTTAGAGAAAACTTTTTCTATTAAAAAGTCATCAATTTCTTTTTGACTTAATAAATAATCTCTATGCCTTAAATATGCTTCTAAATACTGTTTTATAGTGCTTGGGCTGTATCGAAGCTTTAAATACTTTTCAAATTGTTCTTTTCCGCTTATTTCTTTTTCTTCATTCATTTTTATTTAAAATTTTATAAAATATTATTGTGCTAATAATAATAATAATAATAATAATAAAATTAATAATATTTTTATAATTATATACTCCCTTTTTATAAATTTGTGCTGTTATTATTATTTTATCATCTAAATCATTATATATTCTTGAAAAAGTAATACCATCACTATGGTTTAATAATTTATTAAATGTTAAATTTTTTAAAGAATTTCCAGTATAAATGGCAATATGACTTTTATTTAATTTATCTTTTATGGTTGTTGCAACAATATTTAAATTATTTTTTCTTAAAAAAGAAGTAAATCTATAATCAGAAAATTTTATATTTTTATCATACTCTAATTTTTGTAAATTCCATTCTTTTCCGTTGCTACTATTTAAATAATAGTCATAATTATTTATAGATTCATTTTCTATAAATATTACATATTCTTTATTTAATTTGTTTATTGATATATATTTTGGAAAAAAATTTAAATTATAAATAATTTCTTTATTTTCTAATTTTTCACCATTTTTATTAAATATTTTTCTTGCTATTTCTGAATTATTATTCATATATAAAAGCCAAATATTACTATTATTATATTCATATACTGCGGGGTAAGAATATCCCATTTTATCAATTTTTATATTTTTAGAAAATTTAATATTTGAAAAATTACTTTCTGAGATCCAATAAGAAAAATCATTTTTATAATTTGCAAATAAATAAAATTTATTATTTTTTGAATTATTTAACAATCCTGCAATATGTAAAGAATCACCTTTAATAAAAGTTTGAGATTTTTTTATTATTTTATTTGATGAAAGATTATATAATACTCCGATTATATTTTTTTCTTTATTATGTCCTATAAACCATGCTAAATTGTTTAATCTTGCCATTATTGGATGACCTTCGCAAGATATATGGTTAGAATTATTATCTAAAATATTATAATATATTGAATTAATTGTTTTATTTTCTGAAATAGAAAATCTAATAATTAACATATTTTTATTTTCTTTAATTAATGAATTTATAAATAGATTAGAAATAATAATTATTATAATAAATATATAATATGAAAAAATAATTATTATTTTTTTATTTTTCATTCTTTATTTTTTTAAATCTCTTATTGCTAGTATTATAGCTTCTGAATTTCTAAGAAAAACTTTATAAATTAATTCTATAACTTCTTTTTTTGCATACATTTGTTTATTTTCAACTTTTTCGAGTTCTTTTTTTATGTTTTGTTTTAGTATTTTTTCCATTTTCTTATTACTCCATTTTAAACATAAAAAACCTGATCGGTTAAGGTTATGATAAAAAACCGACCAGGCAAAAGAGGTGAGCATTAAATTAAATTAATTTTGCATAATCTCCAAACATTTTGTAATTTATTTGTTTTTTGTGATTCTCTTTCTCCACATTTTTCGATTAGATTTTCTCTTAAAAGTTCAGTTAATCTTGGTCTTACTCTTTGCGAAGCAATAAAAAAAGCATTATCGCAAGTAACATAATCATCTGCATAATGTTGAGTGATTTCGTCAGTTGTAAGCCCATTTATTCCGTAATTGATTAAAATTCCTATAATTTTTTCTTGAATTGGGCTAATTTTATCTTTTATTTCTTCAAAAGCTTTTTTGCTTGTGTTTATTGCTTCTCTTTTATATTCTGTTTTCATGATTTTATTTAATTGATCTATGTTAATAAATTCTTTTAATTCAGATTGCCCTTGGTGATTTTTCATTCCTTTATATACCATTTTCATAACCTTTTTTTCTCCTTAACTACTTATTTTTTTCTTTTTTTTAGCTTTGTATTTGTTAAGATTTTTGACCTTTATATATTTTATCTTTTTGTAGGTCTTAAGTATAAATTACATAGCTATCTTTGGGTTTTCAAGCAGTCTTTTTACTAATTTAATATTACCTTTGTGTTCTTGCGTTGCCAGTTCTAATGCGTATTTTTTAAATAATGCTTCCGATTTTTGTTTTTCTGTTAACATTTTATCACCTTTATCATTTATTAAAATGTTCTAGTATATAAATCTTTCTCCTTAATGCCCATTAAGGATAAAAAAGAGGGTGATTTTGAGTTTTTTGGGGATAGTGTAATTTTGACAAAAACACAGAAACGCGGGTGCGCGGGAGAAAAAAACCGAATTTCATTTATAAAGTTTATAAAGAAAACAATAGTATTTTGATTAAATGAATAGTAGTGCAAAAGTTTTGCGCATCTTTGCGAATTATTCCCGCATTATTTTATAAAGAAAGTTCTTTCCCCGCCCTACCTTCTGAGATAATTTTTCCAGAACCTTAGTTTTAGATCCTTTGAGAAGTAGTTTAAGAATATCTTTAATTGCTGCGTATTCGTTTTCTAAAGTCTTGGGAACTTCTTCAGAATTTTCAAGGTCAAATTTTCGCTTATACGCGTTTCTTTTTCTTTTCTTATATAAATCTTCATCTACTGTATAAAATTTTGTAAAGCGACCTTTAAAACGCGGCTTAGAAATTGAATAGTCATAAGTTCTTTTCCCTTTTAAATAAATAAACTTTTTATCTTGAAAATTATAAAATTTAAAATAACCCCTTTTTAGTTTATAAAGGTAAGTATGCAAAAGAAAAAAGCTTCTATGTATTGCAGGGTATTTATCCAACTCAAAGAAAGTAGGAAGAACTATTATTATAATAAGGTTATCTTGTCGCATTTCGGAGAATAACTCAACAAGCATTTTATTTAAAGCTGATGTTGCACTTCTTGAATGAAGCCCTTTCATTGCTTCGTCAAATATTATACATTGATCTTTTTTTGCTTCGGATATTTTATTTTTAAAATCTTTAGAATTAAAAGCTATTCTATCAACAGTTAAAGAGGGATCAAGATAAAATCCGACTTGTTGAGCAAAAACAGATTTTCCCGAACCTTCAGGACCATCAATTATTAAAAACAAATCGTTATCGCTTTTTTGTCTATTCTTGCATATATCTAAATTTTTTTTTAATCTTTCCGACATATAAAAGCCTGGAGTTTTATTTCCATAATTTTTATATAAAGCGGGAAAAACATTTTTAAAAACTTTAACCATTTTTAAAAAAATTAATCTCCTATGTTTCCGAGATCATCATCATCTTCTTCTTTGTTTGTTGTTAACATTCCGTGCTTTGTAGCATAATCCATAAGCAACAACTGAATAAAATCTAGTTTATTATAATAACGCATAAAGTTAGAACTATTTATAATTGATTTATATCCTTCTTCCGTTTTTACTTTTTCGATTATTGAGGGGATCTCTTGCAATTTTTTAAAATGAAAAATTATTCTTTTTTTTTCTTCTTTTGTACATTTTAGCCAAATATCACGCCTTAGATTTCTTAATATAATAGACCATTGTTTTAAATAAGTAGGATTTAATTCTTCAGTATTACAAACTTGTGCGTATCTATTAGCAAGTTCTATATTATGATTTATTCTTCTAAGAACCAAAACCATAGAATTAAAATGTGTAATTTCAATATTTTCTTGTTCTTCTTTATTTTGCAAGTTCATTATAATTTATATCAAATTGTTATATTTATAAAATTTTCCAAAATTAACACAAACAAAAATATTTTGTATTAACTACTTTATAAATAAATATTTTTAAAAAACAAAAACTTTATAAACTATTTATTACAGTATATAAATAAATTGTCGCGTCCTATTATTATTACTAAAAGATCGGGGGAAAGAGTTGTTCAAACTAGAGAAAGTGGCGGTTTTGTTGAAAGACCAACTTCTGGACCTTCTGCTGTTAAAACAACAGATCCAAAAACAGGAAAATCAACAATAGTCACACGCACTGGACAAGTTACCGTAAAAGATAAAAAGGGAAAGGTTATACAAAAATTTCAAGCAACGCCACAAAGCACAAGACAATTTATTTCTCAAGCTTCGGCACAAATAAGGCAACAAGTTGCAACTCAAAGACAAAAGCAACCTTCTACTATTTCTATTATTGAAAGTGAAGCATTAAAAAGATTTGCAATTTCTCCAAAGATTCCGCAAGTTAAAACTATAAGAGATAAAGAAGGAAGAATTATTGCAATATCTGATCCATTAACAAAACAAAGTTATAGAACAGATAATTTAAATCTTAATAAAAGAGATATAGCGGTTTTGGAAGGAAGATTTATTAATCAACAAAGAAAACAAGTAGAGCAATTAGTTAATAAACTTGCGACAACAAAAACAGAGTTTACTCCTAAACAACTTTTTAATATTGTTCAAGCTAGAAAAAAATGGTTTGAAATTAATTTTAAACAAGGCAGAATTTCTGCAACAGAAAAAGAAAAAGGTTTAAACAGATTATCTCAAATTTTATCTAATGCAAAACAAAGACAAATACAACTTGCATTAAAAACAAAATCTCCTGCAGAAAGACAATTTAGGTCTTTGGGTGTTCTTGGATTAATTGGAGCTGGAAAGGGTGTTGTAAGTTTTGCACAAACAATAAAAAACCCCGTAGGTTTCGCAAAAGGCATTTATTCATCTTTAAAAAATCCAGTACAAACAATAAGAATATTAAAAGAGGAGTTTCTTTTAGATCCTGCAGGAGTTGTTGCAGAATATGTTGTTTTTTCTAAACTTATGGGTTTATCTGGAAAGTTAGTTAAAAAAAGTCCTGTGGGGAGATTTGTTCAAGAAGAAATTTTTATAAGATCACAACCTAAAGAAATAAGACCTTTTGTAAGAAAAATAATCAAAAGCTCAAAAGTTCAAGAAAAAATAAATCCTTTAAAAGTAAAATCAATAAAAAAAATAGATTTTATGGAAATTAAAGGTTTAACAAAATTAGAAATTAAAGCTTTAAGAAAAGCTTTAAAAAATACTGATTCAGTTGTTTTTGGATCTGTTGCTTCCCGTACTTTATCGGGGAAAAAAACACCAATTCCGAAGGATGTAGATTTAGCAACAAAAAATATTAATACTTTTAATAATAAATTTTTAAAAGGTTTACCTAAAAATTTAAGAAAAAATTATAAACTTGTTGGAGAAAAGATTATAAGAATTTCAGATAATAGACCTTTATTTGATGTTAAACCTTTAAGTAGATTAATTCCAGAAAAAAGTTTGTTGAGTGGAAGAGGACAACTTCCTGTTGCGGGATTTAAAACAAAATTAAAATTTGATAAACTATTGCCTAAATTTGCTAAACAAAAAACTTTGGGTAAATTAAAAGTTCCAACTCAAAAAATTGTAAAAGTTGAAGGTATAAAATTAACAGGATTTGGAGAACAAACAACTAGGAAAGGTTTAGGAACTTTACAAGTTTTAGTTGAAAAAAATATTAAAAGAGCAAAAGATCCACAAGCTTTTATTTTAGGCTTAGAAATACAACTTCAAAGTTTAAAACTAAAAAAGCCAAAAAACATAATTTCAAAAATATTATTAAGAAGTAAAATATTAAATTTAGAAAGTTCTATTAATCTTTTAAAAAGTAAACAATTTTTAAAACTTTTAGAAAATAAAACTCCAGGAATATTAAAACAATATCCTATTTTAAATAAATTAAATCCTAAAAAAATAAGAAAAGTTAATTTTAAAAATATAAAAAATTATGCAAAAGAATTAGTAAAAAGCAATATAAAAATATCTTCAAGCATTTTAAGTTCTAAAATACCATCAAAATTAAGCAGTTCTATTATAGCAACATCTTTATTAAAAAGCGGAGTTCCTTTAAGTAAAATTAAAAATAGTAAAATATTCAAATCAAAATCAAATTTAAAAAGTTTTATTTCTAAAAGTAATTTAAAAAAAATTACAAGTTCAAAAGTTAAAAAAACAAAATCTTCTCAAATTAAAAAAGTTCCTTCAACAATTAAAAAAGTTAAACCTTCAAAAATTAAAAAAGCTCCTTCAAGAGTTCCTTTTTCTCCTTTAAGTAAATTACAAGTGAGCAAATTATATAATAGTATTTTAAAACAAGTAAATAAAGAATTTCCAACACCGAAAAATCCAAAAGAAAAAAAGAAAATACAAACAGAAAAACAAAAAAAAATAATTAAACTTTTAATATTAAAACTAAATAAAAGTAGAAAATTTTTATATATACCTGATTTATATTCGATTTTATACGGAATAAAAGCAAATCCAAAAGAAAAGAAAGAATTGTTAAAACCTGGAAAGGTGTTTACTGGTTTAGAGGTTAGGAAGTTGATAAGATGAAATTAAGAAAAAGAAAAGATTATCTTGAAAGAAAAAGAAAAAAAGAACAAATTAGTCAAGAGTTATTATATAATAATCCGCATGTTCAAGATTTGGCGGTAGATGTTGAAGATCCTTTAGATATTCAAGACGAAATAAAAGAAAAATATGATAACGACTTTGAAGATGATTTAAATTTTAATGATAACGATTTCGAATTAAACGATAACCTTATGGGCGAAACAGCTTTAAGTCCAATGGAAAAACACGCAGATTTATTAAAAGGTTTAACAAATTTTAATCCTTATATTAAAGGTTTATTAATGGGTTGGATGGGTTTAGTTTGGAACGAAGAAAAAAAACAATATGTTAAAGATCTACACTCCCCGCCAATAATGAACGCAAGAGGTGCGAGGTGGTGTTCCGATTTATTAAAAACTTATATAAGAAATAATAATATTATAACTTATTTAGATGAAGATACTTATAATAATATTATGGAAGATCATATACAAAATGTTTTATTAAATTTAGGTACAAGAATTGAGGATTTTGAAATTTACGAAGTTGGAGACTTAATAAGAGTAATAAATGAAATGGAACACGCAGTAAACTTAATGTTATCTGGAACGGGAGGAGGAAAGTATTCAGAATTTTTAAGAACAACCGTTCAAAGAAATGAAAATATTACAAACGGAGATCAGTTTCAACAAGGTTTTGATTATAGAAGGGACACAAGAAATAAAAGCGGGTTTATGGATAAAGTAAGAAATGCTTTAAGACTTTAGAAATTTTGGAGGGATATATTAAAAATGGTTAATTTTTGGTTAATGTTTGGAATAGGTTTAGGAATTGGAATTGTAGGCTTTGCAATAGGTTATTTAATTTGGGTTAAAACAAGACCAAAAAAAGAAACATGGACCGCTTATGTTTATCAATTAGCAGAAGGAATAAGACCACCAATTAAGAATGAGAAAGGTCAAGTTATAAGCAATTTGGCTTTATCGGATTTAATACCTTACGACATTGACATATTAGAAAAAATCCCGAGAAATAAAGGTATAAATAATTTTGTTTTAAAAAAGTTATCAAAATCAGTACAAGAACCACAAGCAGGGGATATTGAATACTGGGGAACAGATAAAAAAATAATAAGAATATTATTACACAATGGTTCAACTTCAATAATAAGATCAGGTTATGACACAAAAACAGGGAGTCAAGTATTTAGACCTTTACCCGTTGACAGAATAAACACCATTAAAACAGAGATGGAAGTTAGGAAAGAACGCCTTAAAAAGTCAAAAGATATACTTCAATCAATAACACCTTTTGTTGTTATTGCGATTGCAATGCTATCTTTAATAGCCATTGTTTATATGAATGTTGACGCAACCTTAAAAATGAATAAACAAAATGCAGAAATGACAAAATACACAGCAGATAAAATGCTTGAAGCCACAAAAATTATTGATGAAAGTTTAAAAAGAACTTATTATATTCCAACCCCAAACAATTTGGGAAGGCAAAATCAAACTTTAAATAATAATTCGGCTTTTATGGAAACTTAAAAAAAATGCAAAAAAATAAAATAAAAATATTATTACTTTTTCTTATCTTATTAATTTTATGTCCTTTGGTTTTTGCAACTGGTATTTGTCAACTTGATAAAGAAGAATATCAGCCAGGAGAAATTGCAACCTTTTTTTGTTATTGTAATGAAGGAAAAGAAGAAAATGAACTTGGTTATATTGTTTGGCAAAATTTGAACGGATCAATTTTAAGCAGTACATCAACAAGTAGCGGAAATTGTCAAGATTCTTTTTTCGGTGGAAGTTATTTAATTCCAACCGATATAAATTTTACAGGGAATGTGACATTTTCAGAGAACTCAAACGGAACGGGAGAACCAAACGAATGGGACAACGGCGACGACATTATAAGCGACGAATTTTTAGTAAATGGAACTAATATTTTAAGATGTAAAATTATCGATATTACAGTACCCTCCTTTGTTAATTTAGGCGAAGAAAACGCAAACATTTTTAAAGTTACAGATGCAACAACGGGTAGCCCTTTAATTGGTGCTTCTTGTGTTGCTTTGGCTTTTTCTTCTGATGGTTCACCAATTTTAACCGAACCTTATGGAAAAGATACAAATTTTTATAAAACTATTGCCGAAGGTGTAGGCTATCTTAATAATGAATTTTTTCAAGAGAGATTTGAAATAGATACAACATACGAATTTAAATTATATTGTCAATGTTTAAATAATTCTGATTTAGGATCTGTTTGTTATGACGACGAAACAGGGCAAAGAGTAGGTTTTAAATCTTGTTCAGTTACCGGTCTTTTTAATGTTTCTGGAGATGATAAGAGAAATATTAAATCTTTAGATGGAAAAAGTGTTTCTATAATTTTGGGCGTAATATTTTTAATAATCTTTTTTGCAATAATTGGATTAATGGGGGTTTTACATGGCGAAAAAATACCATTATTATATAGAAAGATAACAGCAACTTTTGGGTTTGCTATGGCTTTTATTCATGTAATGATTTTAACATCTTTCATAAGATCGTTTTATTTAAATTTGGATATTTCGATAACTTTAACAAATATATTTTATGCAACTTTAATTATATCTTTTGGCTTAGGAATGATTGTTTTAATAGTGTTTACCTTACAACAATTAGATTCAACCGATAGCCAGGACAATGAAAGATATGATAAAAAAAGATGGGAAAGAAGATAAATGAAAGAAAGACCGCAACTTATGAGGGTTGATCCAGAGTTTAAAAAAATGATTAGATTTATTCAAGCAAAATATATTAAAGAAGGAAAAAAGCCACCATCCGCAAACAAATTAACAAAACATATTGCAAATATAGTTAATAAAGATAAAATACTACAAGATGTTTATATCAAATTTTAAAAGGAACAAGAAAGGAGATTTTAAAAATTATTTAGCTTTAATTATAATTTTATTTATATTAGGTTTTGGTTCTATCTTAGGATATGTTTTTCATCAAGCTTTTATTGACGGTTTTACAACTGCGGGATATTATACAGGAGTTATTAAAGAAACAGGCGATAAATTTACGAGTTTTCTTTTATGGTTTGACTATTTAATAGTTTTAGTTCTTTGTTCAGGAATACTGGCAATAGCAATTAATAATTATCGAGTAGCCACAAAACCCGCCTTTTATATTTTAGTTTTTTTTACTTCTCCCTTATTAGGTCTTGTTAGTTATTTCTTTAATCATATTTTTTATAAAATTGTTACTCAAAATGTTTTAATAACTGCGAATAATGTTTTTCCTAATACAATGATACTTTGCACAAATTTTCATTGGGTTGCTTTGGGTTTAATAGTTATTGGAAGTTTAACACTATATGCAAAAAAAGAAAAAGGTCAATTTATAGAATGAACAAAAGAATTTTTATTTTTGGATTGTGTATTATATTTTTATTAAGCACTATATGTGGTGTTTCTGCGGTAAATATAACTACTAATAATGTAGCATTTTATAGTTTTTCAAATTCGGGAACTATTCAAAATGCAATGACTGACCAAACAGGAAACGGGTTTAACGCCACAAATAATTCTTTAACTTTAACAAACGATAATATTTATTTTAATGGGGTAAATGGATATTTATATAATATTCTTGTAGAAGCCGCAGGAACATCATCTTTTTGTATGAGAGCGTATATTAACTCTATAACTTCGGCAGAATATTTTGTGGACCTTAGATATGATGGAGGGGATGGATTTACTTATTTTGATGGATCACCTCCAAGATATACAACATCAAGCGGAACAATTTATATTAATAATGTTTCAAACAATTTTTTTAATCTTTCAGAGTGGCATATTGTTTGTGTTTCTGGGATGACAACAACAATAAAAAGAACTTATCTTGCTGTAAGAAACAATTTAGTTAATTATGCGAACATGAATGTTTCATGGTTTGGAATTTGGAACGGAAGTTTAAACGATTCACAAAGAGCAGTTATTTTTTCAGACGGACAAGATCCTTCATGGAATCCTCATTCTTTGCCACCAACAGGTCAAACTTTATTTTTAAATAATCCATATCCAGTTAACGATTCTTCTTTTAATTTTACTCCAATAGATGTGGGTGCATATCTTAATTTCACATATAACACAACTTGCGATCTATATATAAATGATACTCTTAATCAAACAAAAACTATTTCTAATATGACATTGAACGGAATTTATAATGATACTTCTAGCAACGCAAGTAAAATTTTTGATGGAGACCTTTCAACATTTTCTACTTTTACATCTTTAGAATCGGCATATTTAAATATTTCAAAAACTGAAACAGGCAACGACGACTTGTTCAGATACATATTAAGATGGTATAAACAAAGTTCAACAAGCGAACCTATAAGCATATATTGTGTTAATGATAAAAATAATTTAAGCAGTATAGAATTATTAAGAGAAATAACCGCACCAATAGGAATAACTATCCCTTGGAATCTTCAAATAAATAAAGAAAATAATCCTGGATGTTTAAATATTTCTGATGATTATATTATTCTTTATATTGCAAATCTTGAAGCTTCTGGATTTTTTAGAATATACGAAATATATCAAACTTCTCAAGAATATAACCTTACTTATGAAATAGATAACATCCCCGAAGGATCTTATAAATGGCAAATAAATTGTAGCGATAATACATCAAGCAATGGAACAAACCCTAGAATATTTACATTTGATCAAACTTTTCCTTATGTTGAAACTGATTTCAAAAATAACTCAATAGTATTTAAGAATAATCTTTCTGGATCATTTAATTTTACCGATAATATAGGACTTTTTTCTGTTAATGTTTCAATAGATGGAACACAGATTTATGCAATAAAAAATATAGAAAATAATACTTTTCAGTATGATTTGCAATATAATGCAAGTTCGGACACAATAGGAAACCATTCGCTTAGTATAAGATTTGCAGATGGACATACCGCGGAACTACTTAAAAATTATAAAGACTATAAACCAAAAAAATCTTTATTTGGTGACGAATTGACTTATAACTTTGAAGGGGTTTATAAAAACAACAAACTAAATTTAAAAAGTAAAAATAAAAAGATTGGTGATAATTGGGAAGCCATACAAAATAAAGATAGATTTTCTGAAATATTTAAGCCTTCTAAGAAAACAAAAAGTCATACTTTTACCTTAACATCTGAAACACCTATACATATTTATAGTGATCCTAATTGTACTTACGGATGTCAATGGCTTATTGTGGATGAACATTGGAAAGATTTCGTTGTAACAAATCATCCAAATGCAAAAATTGATCGTATTAATCGCATTTCTCCATTTGAAGTGGATATTATAATGTCCGGCTTTGATCCTCAAAAAGAAGAAATAATTTTTAATTCAACCGGAGATTTAAATATTCGTTGGGTAAATTATACTTGGTATAAAATTAACATTTCTGAAACTTATGAAGATCCAATATTTTCAGATTATCAAACAAGTTATAATTTAACGGTAGATTTTAATCAATTATATTTTGACATTAGCGGGGTTAATCCTATTGCAAGAATAATTATTAACGATACAATATACAACAGCACACTTAAAAGTTTTACAAATGAAAGTGCAACTTTTGGGTATAACTTTACACCGCCACAAATTGATAATAAACAACAAATTCAACATTTTTGGAGTTTGAACATTACAAATAAAACAATCGGGTTAGAAAATACAACTCTGCAAAATCAAACATTATATAATATTAGTATTGGAGTTTGTGTTGGTGCAAATAATAATACAATTTTAACATTATTTTATTATGATGAAATTAACGGTTCACCAATAAATTTAACAAATTCTTATATTATTAATGTTACAGATGGAACGACAACTTATATTTTAAATGATAGTTTTATCGGTAACAATCAAGACTCTTATTGTGTTAATATTGAGCCTGGTATTGTTTCTTATAACTTTGAAGTTTATGGAACTTTTACACTAGAAAAAGATGGTTATACAACTAGGGTTATAGATATAAACCCAATCGCACCAATATCTGCAAGTAATAACCCACCCGCAAATTATAGTTTTTACATGATACCAGTTTCGAATAGTTCAACCGTAAGTTATACCTGGATGGATAGAAATTTTCAATTATTAGAGGGAACAATGCGCATTTGGAAATGTAACGAAAATAATACTAAAGTTTTAGTTTCAAGTTCTCCAGTAATTTCGGGAGTTACAACCGCAAACATTGAATTATTAACACAGGCATACTCTTATGACATAATAGTGGACGGAGTAATTTATAACGATCCTTCTGGATATTCTGCTTGTCATGTTGAAAATACGCAAAGTTTACTTTATTATGTTGATGTTATAACTCAATCAATAGATCAAACTTTCGGATTAAATTCTGTAAATTGTATAGTTTCAAAGGTTGACAATACAACAATAAACGCGCAATGGACTGCAAACCCTAACAATTCTACTTATGTTCAAGCTTGTGTTGAAGGTTATCAATCTACACTTTTCGGTCAAAAATTATTTTTTACAAATTGTAGCGATTCAGGAGTGGGTTATAATTGGACTTTTGGGATTACTGAAAATTCAAGAAATACAACATATCAAGTTAAATTAATACAAGGGCAAAATATTGCTTATTGTCAAGGTTTAATTAACTATTTGCCATCAACACCCGCACAAGAAAATTTTGGATTAATGGGGGTTTTTGGTGTATTTATGATAATTTTGGGAATTGGATTAACTTTTGCAAAAAATAAAACGGTTTCATTAATAGGTGTAAGTGTTGCTTTAATTGTTATTGTTGCTATTGGATTATTAAATATTTCAACAACTTTATTAATAAGCTTAATATTATTATTATTAATAGTAATGGGGGTTGCTTATTACTCTAAAACAAGATGAATTATATTAGACATTTCGTAGTAGGTTTATTGGTGTTTGCGGTAGTTATAGGAATCTTTGTTGATTTTAATAATGAAATTAATGAAAATTATAATCTTGAAGATAATTTTACTAAAACTTTAAATTTACGAAATGAAACAGTAAACGGAAACATCGGGCAACATTTAAACAAATTATTAATAATTGACGCAACAAATACAATTTCGGAAGGAATAACAAAATTAACACCTGGAGCGGGTGATCTTAGAGATATTTTGGGAGGTCTTGCTTCTGTTGGAATTGGTGCTTTAAAAACAATATCAGGAGTTTTTATTTTTCCGTTTCAAATTGTAGATATTTTTGTAAGTTTTTATGCAGGAGAAGTTTCAGGAAAAATCTTGGCAACTTTGGTTATGATATTTTCAGTTTACGGAGTATTTATTTTATTATCTGCACACCTAAATAGAAAAATATAGGAGCTATAAAAAAATGGGAATGTTAAATGTAACAAATGTGACTATGGAAAACATTACAAGCTTAGTTAATGTTACGCAACCAACCCATATATTTATGGCAGTTAATGAAATCTTTGGCGGAAATTTATATTTTATATTATTAATTCTAGCTTGGGTTATAATGTTCGTTGTAGCACAAGAAAACGAAGGAGATACACCTTTTATTAATTTAATGACAACAGGAGTTATTATAACAATTTCTAGTTTTATTTTAAGGGTTGTTTATGTTGTAGAATTAGGAGTACGAAAAGGTTTAATTACTGATAAAATGCTTTGGATTTTTCCAATAATAACCGCAATTTTAATAATTGTTAATATGTCTTCAAATAAAAATTAATATTGTTTTATTTATAAAGGTTTGTTTACAAGTTAACAAATTTTTATAAACTACATTTAATATTAAAATTAATATAAATTTAGTGGGGTATTAAAAAAATGAGTGATTTAAAAAAAATGGGTGCTTATGCAGTCGCAGTAGGTACGCTATCCGCAATTACTTTAACATCTTTGGCAGTTGTTCAAGGGTTTAAAGATTCTGGAAAAGTAGATAACACCACAGCAGACAATTTTATCACTGGTATTGCTCTCTTCGGAGGTTTTGCCGGAGTAATTGTTTTAGCACTTATCGGAAAACTAATTATTAGAATTTTTCAAACAAAGTAATTTTAAATAATTAGAACTAAATTTTTTTATTTTTTTTATTTTTATAAATATTAAATGAGAGGTAATTTTAAATTTAATAAAATGGCAATGTTATGGGTTTTATGGAAAAAAAAAAATTCTAAGTTTTATCAAGGGGTTAATCCTGTCAAAAGGAATGTTTCTAAATCAGAATTAAAAAAAAATATAAGAAAATATTTTAATAAAAATCTTATTGTTAAAATTGTTAATTCTGCACAACTAAAAAAAGTTTTAACTCCTTCAATGATTAAAAAGCTAGGTAAACCTTTAAAAGCTAAAAAGAAAACTAGAAGAAAACCAAGTAAAAAATCAAAATTTTCTTCTTTTAAACTTAAAAAGAAAAAAAAAATTCAAAGAAAGAAAAAATAAAACTCATATGTTTTTTCCAAAACCTAAAGCAAAAAATAGCCATTCCCCTTAATTTGATCCTTCTAGGATCATTTTAAGGTTTTTTTTAATATCTAATTTTCTTCAATTTTTAAATTTCTAATAATTGAAGCACGAATAAATTGGGAAAGGTCATTATACTTTTCTGGATTTTTTGATACTATCCTTTGTATTCTTTTTTTTTCTTGTTCTGTAATTCTAAAGGATATAACTTCTCCAAAATATAAATTTTTTGACATCTTATTTAAATAAATATGTTTATTTATATATAAAGTTTTTCTTTTTCTCTTTCTACTTTTTTTTCTCTACCACCTTAAAATTGTAAATGTATTGGTATTTATTTGTATTACAAAATAACTTATTATTATTATTATTATTATCTCAAAAAGAAAAAAAAGAAAAAAGAAAGAGAAAGAAAAACTTTTTATATTAGAACATCTTAATAGCATTAACATTGATTAAAAAAATAGTGAGGTAAAAAAAATGGGAAATTATACAAACGACAAGACAAAAACATATAAAATTATAGACAAGTTAATTGATTCAAAAATCAATTT